>Ga0206127_1000598_pt1 | contig 43135 bp, 35 predicted proteins | sample Helgoland_Spring_6_FD_148646 | JGI IMG/M metagenome (GOLD analysis project Ga0206127, IMG submission 148646) | Pelagic subsurface seawater microbial communities from Kabeltonne, Helgoland, North Sea - Helgoland_Spring_Bloom_20160419_1 | ecosystem: Environmental > Aquatic > Marine > Epipelagic ...
TTCTTTGAATTCTAAAATATTTAATGATTGAGATTCTGTAGTATTTTTAATTATTTTGAAATATGAAATAATTATTAAAACCATTATGCCAATAAAAATGGTGATTTTTTTGTTCATTTTATAGTGTTAATCAATTTCTGTAAAAATAATACTAAAATTACCTTTTTTTAAAAAATTTATTACTAATTTTTTGTGAATGTTTTTTATTCAAATTTACACTTTATTAAAAATAATTTTAACATTAAAAAAACAAAAAGATTAATTTAATTACTAAGAGCACCAAAAACTCTTTATCAAAATACAATTATGAGCATCTATCAAATTAGTTCACAAATTATATCTTCCAGAATCATTTTTTTTGAGCTAAAATAAATCTACAAGTACAAACTTTTTAAACAAGATCATTTCAAAAAAAGTTGTTCCTTTTGACTCGCAGTAATTAAATTGCATCGCCTTTTATTTTTTTATGCAGCGATATTGCATAACTGTCTGACATACTTGAAATATAAGAGCAAATACTCATAATTCTATTATAAATAAATTCCGAGTTACTATTAAATTCTTCTGGTACTAATTTTAATAACAAGCTATTGTAATTGTTTAAATGTCCATCATATTTACTATTTACTGCATTAATAAATACATCTAATAAGTCACCTATAATTCTAAAGCCGGAAATCTCCTTTTCAATAACTTCTTTACTATTGTATATTTTAGCTACACTTATTTTAATAATGTCATTAATTTGAGCTTCGTATTTACATTTATCTAACAAGGATTTTTTAAATGAACCGTTTAATATGGTATTTTCATTTGATAAAAAGATGTCTACAGCTTCATCTATAAGCGCACTTATTGCAATTGCTCTTAAATAAGCTGTCCTATCTTTTGTATGTTTTAATTCATAGTATTTTTCTCTATTGATGTTTTTAATCAATTTAGACATGTATTCTAAGGCGTAATCTTCATTTATCAAACCGAGGTTGATACCATCTTCAAAGTCGATAATGGTATAACAAATATCGTCTGCGGCCTCTACTAAATAGGCTAAAGGATGTCTGCAGAAAGAAATATCATTCAACGATTTTGATACCATTCCTAACTCTTGAACTACATCTAAAAATTCTGATTTTTCTGATTGAAAAAACCCATATTTTTTATCGGAAATGTGGTTTGTTGGCCTTTTTGGCAAACTTTCTTTCGGATACTTTAAGAAAGCTCCTAAAGTTGCATAACTTAATCGCAAACCTCCAGAAATCCCTTCTCTAGATGCTGTTAAAATCTTAAATCCGTTTGCATTTCCTTCAAAATCTATTAAATCTTGATATTCTTTAGCGGATAGCTGGTCTTTATACTTTGTGCCGTTTCCTGTTTTAAAATATTCACCAATTGCTTTTTCTCCTGAGTGACCAAAAGGAGGATTTCCAATATCGTGCGTTAAAGAAGCTGCAGCAACTATTGCTCCAAAATCATTAAAAGTATAGCCCAATTCAAATAAGTTTGGATGACGCTCTAACAAGACCTTACCTACTCTTCTTCCCAAAGTTCTGCCAACAACAGATACTTCTAAACTATGGGTTAATCTTGTGTGTACAAAATCAGTTTCAGAAAGTGGAATTACTTGTGTTTTGTCTTGTAAGCTTCTAAAAGCTGTTGAAAATATGATTCTATCAAAATCTACTTCAAAACCCAAACGTGTTTCATCTTGTGCTATTCTTGGTCGGTGTTGCGTATCTCCAAATCGTTTTAAAGAAAGGAGTTGTTCCCAGTTCATCATCACTTTTAAATTTTCTCGAAAATACAAAAAAAGAATCTGTATTTGTGAAAGTGTTTTCTAGATTATAGTTTTTAAAAATACCTTTACAATTAATTAAGAATTGTATTATTTAGATAGAATTAGCCCAGATTGAACGGCTTGTTTGAGCTCTTTTGAGGTACGAAAAAAGCGAGTAGTGAAAGCTGGAAATAGCTTCATAAAAAAAGAGAAATCTTTCGACTTCTCTTTTACTCAATTTATTTTATTTGTTATTTAACCTTCACAAGAAGCACATTCTTTCTTTTGTTTGAATTTCTGTGCCGCATTCATACTGTGTTGGTAATACATCGATTTTACACCTAATTTCCAAGCATTTACATAAACCTTATTTACCTCTTTAATTGGCATATCTGGATGTACCATAATATTAATGGATTGCCCTTGATCTATATGATTTTGACGATTTGCTGCTTGATAGACAATTACATTTTGGTCAATCTCTGAGTAGGTTTTAAAGACATCTTTTTCGTGCTCTGACAAAAACTCTAAATGCTGCACAGAACCGTCATTATCACGAATGCTTCTCCAAACATCTGGAGTGCTTCTTCCTTTTTCTTCTAAAAGACTTTCTAAAACAGGATTCTTAATAGTTGTTTTAATTTTTGCAATATCTTTTACATATATGTTAGACCAAATTGGCTCTATTCCTTGAGAAACTTGCCCTAAAATAAATGCTGACGATGTTGTTGGTGCAATTGCATTTAATGTTGTGTTACGTCTTCCATATCCTTGTAAAATAGCTGGCTCTCCGTATTCTTTAGCCATATCTTCTGACGCTTTATAAGACTTTTCTTTAATCAGTTTAAAAATTTCACTGTTTAAAGAGTATGCTTCTGCACTATCAAAAGGCAGCATTTTAGATTGCAGTAAAGAGTGCCATCCTAATGCTCCTAAACCTAAAGCTCTGTTGTCTTTTGCGAAGTTATAGGCTTTTTCCATGAAACGGAAAGTAAATTGATCGTCTCTATTTTCAGAATCTTTATACACCTCTAATTTGGTGATGAATTCTTCCATTACAGCATCTAAGAAATAGGTTAAAGTTTCTACAGCATCTGTATCTTTCCACTTATCATAGTGCAATAAATTTATTGATGATAAACAGCAAACAAAAGACCAATCATCATTTGAAGGTAACATAATTTCTGTACATAAGTTACTGGCATAAATTTCCAAATTTTTATCTTTGTATACATCTACAGTTCCGTTGTTTGCATTGTCTCTGAATAATATATAAGGATACCCAATTTCTCCTCTACATTGCAAGACTTTTGCCCAAAGACTTCTTTTTTCATTATCTCCATCAATCATTTCTTGCATCCATTGGTTACTAACCGTAACTCCGTGAGTTAATTCTTGAATTGGATTTCCTTCAGTTCCAATTTCTAGAAATTCTTTAATATCTGGATGATCTATAGGTAAATATGGAGAAAAACGTCCTCTCCTTACTGATCCCTGGCTCACTACATCTACCATTTTTTCAAACAATTGCATGATATGAACAGAACCAGAAGAAGATCCATTATTTTTAACCTCTGCTCCTCTTGGGCGCAATTTACCAAAATAACCAGATGTACCTCCACCCAATTTAGACATCATACCTACTTCTGATTGAGAGAATAAAATGTCTCCCATATCATCTGCAACATGACTCCCAAAACAACTGATTGGCAAACCTCTTCTTTTGCCAAAATTAGACCAAACAGGAGATGCTAAAGAATAAAAACCTTCTGCCATATAGTTTTCAAATTTATTGGCAAAACCTGGTTTTTTAAGGATTCTCTCCGCATTTTCAGCTATTTCTCGTATTCTTCCTTCTGGTGTTGCTCCTTTGGTTAAATACCCTGATTCTAAAAATTTTCGGCTATTTTCTGTAAGCCATTTGATTTCTGGAGTTCCTAAATTTTCAACAATCTCTTTTCTAGAAGTATTTCTTACTTCTATTAGCTTTTCATAGTCAGTTTTTGTTTGAGTTTTGTTTGTGGTGTCTAGGCTCATAGTTTAAAATAAATCGTCGCTTGTTATACTTTTTGTTCTTTTACTGTAATTAATAGATCTCTTTACAAAGAAATCTCCGTGTTTTGTACCAATAATTTCGTCATCAAACCATTCTGTTTCAGAGAGTACTTTTTCATCAATATCAAATACTTTTGGCACTCCAATACTTTCTAAAGATTTATTAAATCTATTTTTTATAAATTCATTGATAACATTTTTAGGTAAGAAGTCTAATTCTCCTTTTTCAAAAATCCAATCAATAATTTTACTTTCTGCGTAGAAAGCTTCGTTACACATTTCTTGAATCATTGAGGTATAATCTTCATCAAACCATTCTGGATTTTCATTTTTTATAATTTTGATGATATCAATACCAAAATCTCCATGAATTTGCTCTTCTTTAGAGGTTGCCTCTACAACATTAGAAATTCCTTTTAATGCATTCTTGTGTTTGTTGAATGCCATTATAATTAAGAACTGAGAAAATAAAGAAACGTGCTCGATAAACAATGAAAACAACAAAACAGATTCCGAAAACTCTTTGTTGTCTTTACTTTTAGAGTTTTGTAACGCCAATTCTAAATAGTTTACACGACGCATCATTACGGGATTCTTTTTTAGATTCTCAAACTCATTATTTAAACCTAAGATTTCTAATAAATGAGAATACGCATCGTGGTGTCTTACTTCACTTTCGGCAAAGGTAGAACCTACTGAACCTATTTCAGGTTTTGGCATTTTTTTATAAATATCTCCCCAGAAAGATTTAACAGCAACCTCTATCTGAGAAATTGCCAACATTGTGTTTTTGATAGCATGCCTTTCTGTTTCAGATAAATGCGTTTTAAAGTCTTGAATATCACTCGTAAAATTAAACTCTGTGTGAATCCAATATGAATGTCTTATGGCGTCTACATATTCATTTAAATTTGGATACTCGTAAGGCTTTAAATTTACACGTTTTTCAAAAATATTTGTCTTTCTGTTTCTTGCTTGCTCATTTCTATATAAAATATAAGCTTTAGCTACATCACGAAAAGGACTGTCCATTAATTTGACCTCTACAATATCTTGAACCTGCTCTACAGTTGGGATATATAAGGGCTCATTCAATTTTCTTTCTAATAAAGCTCCGTTTACAATATTGGATATTGCAATGGCATCTCTTCTTGTTCCGTTATTAACGGTATTCATTGCTTTTTCTATAGCTTTTGTAATTTTATCTAACTCAAAAGGTGAAGTTTGATAGTCTCTTTTTATAATGTGCGTAATTTCCACAAGCGTTGAATATTAAATTAATGTTAATTTTAGTCTGGATCGACTCTTACAAAGATTGTGTTTTTTGATTCAAAATGAAAGCCATACTTATTCACAAATCCCTTGAAGTTTTTAACAAAATGAAAAAATATTGATTTTTTAACGATTTTTAAATAATTTTTAAACACCTGTTTATTAGCAGTTTAAAAAACAAAAACCATCTAAACACTTGAGTTTATTGAGATTCCTAAAACAACAAATTTTAATTTTAATTTAAAGTATTTTTACATGTGTTTTTTTTTCAAAAAAATAATTATCAAAAAATATAAAATACTTGTTTTTATAAACTTTATAAATAATAGACGTATCTTTGATTAATATTAACATTTATTTATAACAAAGTGAAAAACGGAACAGTAAAATTCTTCAACGAATCTAAAGGATTTGGATTTGTAATCGAAGACGGTTCAAAAACAGAGTATTTTGTACACGTGTCAGGTTTAATTGATGAAATTAGAGAAGGTGATGCAGTAGAATTTGACCTAAAAGAAGGTAGAAAAGGTTTAAACGCAGTAGACGTTAGAGTTATCTAATTATATTCTTAAATTTTTTACAAATCCCGATAATTTAAATTATCGGGATTTTTTTTATAATTTTTAAACGTTATCCTATTTAGATTTTTTTTACATAACAACAAGTTATCATATTTATTTCAAGCAACTTTTTTTTCTCTTATTTTTGCAAAAAGTTTTATGTCTGATGAAAAATAGATTTCCAAAGATTCTACAAATCTCAATTGTTTCTATTTACTTAATTTTCTTAGCAGGTTCTATTGTTAGAATGACAGGCTCTGGAATGGGATGCCCCGATTGGCCAAAATGTTTTGGTTATTACATTCCACCCACCTCAGTAGAACAAATTAAATGGAAACCTAATACAGAATTCAAAGAAGGTTTTATCATTATTAAAGATGAAGTTTTATTTGTTGCTGAACAGGATTTAAAAACTTCGAATGAATTCAACAAAAAAAATTGGACAGTTTATACAAAACATGACTACAATAATTTTAATAAATATCATACTTGGACAGAATATATTAATAGATTAATTTCTGTTGTAGCAGGTTTTGTGTTTTTATTTTTGATTTATAGCGCTTATAAAAACCGAAAAGAAGATAAACGAATCCCTATACTCGCTTTTGCATCTTTCTTTTTACTACTAGTTGAAGCTGCACTAGGAAAATTAGTTGTTGATACTAACTTAAAACCAGGAATGATTACCATACACATGATTCTTGGTCTTGTTATAATTGCATTATTACTTCAGCTTAAATTTATAATTTCAGAAAAAAAAATACGCCAATATCATTCGCTATTCAATAAATTACTAATTTGTTCTGTTATTTTCTCTCTGATGCAAATTGCAATGGGAACTCAGGTAAGACAATTTATAGATGAGCAAGTAAAACTTTTTGGTTTTGAAAATAAAAACTACAGTTTAATGGATCCTAATTTTAACTTCTATTTTCATAGATCTTTTACAATTGCCATTGTTCTCGTAAATTTTGGACTATTTTACTTAAATAGAATTAAAAAACTAGGCTACAAACTGGTAAACTGGATTATACTTTTAATCTTCTTAGAAACCATTACCGGAATTTTAATGTATTATGCTGAATTTCCTATAGGCACTCAAGCAATTCATTTATTATCAGGAGCGATTTTATTTGGATTACAATTTTACCTATGGCTGCAAAGCAGAAAAGCAGTAACCAGTTTGGTATAAAATTTAGAGTTAATTATGGATGCGCATTCACCCAAACTTCTCCATCAGAAAAATATTCTTTTTTCCAAATAGGAACAGTTTCTTTTAAAGTATCAATTGCAAATTCGCAAGCTAAAAACGCTGCTTTTCTATGTTTGGCTGATACTGTTATAATTACTGGTATTCCTCCAATTTGCAAAATTCCTTCAGCATGATGAATTGCAATTTTTTTAATACCAAAATTTCGTAATGCTTCATCTGCAATTTTTTGCATCTCTTTAACTGCCATTGATCTGTAGGCAGAAAACTCTAATTGTTTTACTTCTTTGCCTTTTGTATCATTTCTAACAGTGCCAATAAAAGCTGAAATCCCTCCACAACTATCATCGGCTACAAAATCATAACATTCTTGTAAATTTAAGTTTTTAGGGGTAATTTTTATTGAAGTTTTTTCCATTTTTTGAATTCCTAAAACTAGTTTATTGGTTATGGTAAAAATAGTAATTCATAAGTTATATTTGCACTAAAATTATTCATCACTAGTAAAATGAAAAATATCTTTAGAATTGTAAGCTTTTTAGAAGGGGTTTCTTATTTACTTTTATTGTTTGTAGCAACACCAATTAAATATTTACAAGATAATCCTGAATATGTTAAACTTTTAGGAATGCCACATGGTGTTTTATTTATGCTTTATATAATTTTAGCCTTTGTAATTAAAAAAGAAATGAATTGGAATTACAAAAATTTAGGTGTTATTTTAATTTGTTCTGTAATTCCTTTTGGCACCTTTTATGTTGATAAAAAGTATTTACGTTAATCGTATTCTTTTTGTTGATGTCAATTACAAAGAATTTTAACCTCCACTAACAGGTGGGATTATAGCAACTACGTCTCCAGTTTTTAGTATTAAATCATCGTTAGCATACGCTTCATTTACAGCAATTGCATAAGAATTTAAATTTTCTAATGTTAAAAACTCATTCTTTAAAATAGTTTCAAAATCTTTTACGGAAGAATTTTCAGCTACATCAATTTTTAATTCAGAAGCACCAATCAAGTCTTTTGCTATTCCGAAAAAAAGTGTTTTTATTATCATCATTCAAAAATAGAATAAAAATTAAAAAGAAAGATTTAATCCAATTAATAATCCATCTTTTTGCTCACCTGCATGAAAAGATTTGATATAATCTACTCTAAGAAAGCGCCATTTCCCAAATCCAACATTTAGCAATCCTAAAGATAATTCAGAATATTGTTTTGTGTTAGACATGTACATCGTTTTTGCTCCACCAATTAAATGATAATTCAATTTGTTCACTAATGGAATTTTAGCCAGAATAGCTCCTTTAAAATTGTGCTCTAAATGTGCTTCTGCGTATCTATTATTTGTGTAAAATCGATAATACTCTAACAATCCAAAATTATTTCTACGATTGCCATCTGTAACAATAAACATCTGATTTCCTTTTACTTGTAAATTATCCATAAAAGCAATATTTTTCTTTTTCAAAAACAAACCTCCTCTAACATAATAGAAAAATTTACCATAATTACCAGCTTTAACATCTTGATTTAAACTAGCAGTAATTAAATCTGCATTAAACTCAGAATTATCTGAACCAAAAGTTTTTCTATAATTTACGTTTAATGAAGGAAATTTGCTTTCACCAACATTAAACTTTCTATCTGGATACGACAAATATTTTTGGCCAAAAACAAAAGTTGCTCCAACGTTAAGCGTTGCAATTTTATGTTCAGTAAAAACAGAACTTGTAAAATTATCAGGTTCTAAGGGATTATTAGAAGTGTAAGGATCATTTTTACTTTGCCTTGCAAAAGAATAGTTTGAAGTATTAAAAAGTGGTTTTCTATTGGCATATTCTAAAGACGATGACAAATAAACACCATTTCTAATTTCTTCTGAATATCCTATTCTTACAAATTCTTTCTCATAAATTTTAATATAATTTTGCCTTCTATTAAGAGATCGGATTAAGTTATCTAATTTCTTAATAGGATTCCTTCTATTGAATTGCGCTGTAGTAATACCACCGGAAATATAAAATCTTGGCTTAGAAATATTATTCCATTTTCTACTAAAATAAAATGTAGGTCTCGCTTTCTTTTCTGACAAACCATAGGCTACATCCAAACCTGCAGACCACCATTTTCCAGTATCATTTTGACGTTTAAAATAGTTTACACCTAATGACGAATGAAATCCCTGAACTGTATTGAAACTAAAGTCTTCTATTAAACCATTAAAAGAAAGAGACCACTTTTTATAAGAATTACGAAACGTATACCCAGTAATTGGAGATAAAAAATTAAACTTATTTTGAATCTTATTTATAGAATCTAAATACGGCTTTGATTCACGAACCACCTTAATACTATCCTTCGTTTTATAATCTTCCAACTCTTCTTTAGTTAAAGGTACAGGTCTTAAATTTTTCCAATAAACCGAATCTTTTTTAGTAGCATTTTGCTCAAAGGTTAACACTTCATTTGTAAATGTATTTGATTGGAAATTTGGTGAAAACTCATAATTAGAATATGCTGACGAAAATCGACCATCGAACTTAAAACCAAAAACTTTCACTTTAAAATCGATACTTTGACTTATTAAAACCCAAGCACCAATTTCATCTGAATAATTGTAGTTCTGTTTTAATTTCAAAAAATCTACTAGCGGAATATTTACTTGTGCGCCAGAAACCACAAAATCTACGCCATAAATAGCCCAATCATCCTCTACCACATAGATTGAACCTTCAAAAACAGCATCATTTTCACGTTTAGGAGTCACTTTTATTTTGCTAATGAGTTTACCATTTTTATCATAAAAAGTACCTTCTAGCTTATATGTGTAATAGCTAAAGGCATTTGTAGAAATTGGAGAAATTAAATAATTACCAAACTCAACACTATTATCATAAAAGTTGATATTTGCATCTTCAGCTCTATTAAAGCTAATACCATTATCCCTTCCACTAACTTTAGAGGCAATAATTTTCTCTTTAAATTTCTTCGGTTTTTTTTGAAATTTTATTTCAGATATTGTCTCAGATAAATAAACAATTCCACTTCTTGTAGAATCTAAACCTCCGCCAAAATCACCCATATTTCTTCCCAAAAATTTTTCAGGAGCGTCCTTAATTCTATACAAACCTCTGCTGTAAAAATTAGCTGAATATTGTGCAAATTTATCAGTATTTTTATCCTTGTTGGCAATTACATTTCTTATAATTCTATTTGCTGGGTTGTCTTTGGTTGATATAGAAATTTCATCCAACTGAATATTTTCTTGCTTCAACTGCACATTCAAAACAAAAGGAAATTCATTTATATCTACTTCTTTTTTTAAAGTTTTATAACCTAAAAACTGAAAAACAATAGTATGAATTCCTTTTTGGTTGATTTCTAAAATATAATCTCCATTATCGTTAGAAGTAGTTCCTGTAACTGTTTTATCTAAATAAATACTTACAAAAGAAAGCGGCTCGTTGTTAGTATCTGTTATTTTTCCTTTTACTTGAGCAATACTTATTGAAGAAACAAACAATAAAAGCAGATAAATATTTTTTTTCATTAGGTTGGCTTTAATTGATAGACGCAAACTTAAAATATATGTTACAAGCAAACCTATAAATTTTGTTAAACCTCAAAAAAAAGGTTCTCAAATTAAAGATTCAAATACAAAGCTAAAGGTTGCCCTGAGACAAAAATATTTTTGAATATTGATGGAAATCTTATCATTTGACAAAAAAAGTAATAAAATAAAATTGAATTATAATTCGATTAAAATCATCTACTAAAAAGCATAAATTTACATTTCTCTTTCTCCGAAAACCCTATATTTGTTCTTTACTTAAAAACATAAAAAGTATGAGCAATTCTAGAAAAAGACATGAAGCTTTACTATATCACGCAAAACCAAAACCTGGTAAAATAGCTGTTGTACCTACTAAAAAGTACGCAACTCAGCACGATTTAGCTTTGGCTTATTCTCCTGGTGTTGCTGAGCCTTGTTTAGAAATTGAAAAGGATAAAAACAATGTTTATAAATACACTTCTAAAGGAAATTTAGTTGCTGTCATTTCTAATGGAACTGCAGTTTTAGGTTTAGGAAATATTGGTCCAGAAGCTTCTAAGCCTGTAATGGAAGGAAAAGGTTTACTTTTTAAGATTTTTGCTGATATTGATGTTTTTGATATTGAAGTAGATACTACTGACGTAGATAAATTTATAGAAACTGTAAAAGCAATTGCTCCTACTTTTGGAGGAATCAATTTAGAAGATATAAAAGCACCAGAAGCTTTTGAAATAGAAAGAAGATTAAAAGAGGAATTAGACATTCCCGTTATGCATGATGATCAGCATGGAACAGCAATTATTTCTGCAGCCGCTTTAAAAAATGCCATTGAAATTTCTGAAAAAGACATTTCAAAAGTAAAAATAGTTGTTAATGGTGCAGGGGCTGCAGCCATTTCTTGCACACGATTATATTTAAAATTAGGTGCAAAAAGAGAAAATATTGTAATGTGTGATAGCAAGGGGGTTATCAGAAAAGATAGAGATATCTTAACTTCTCAAAAAGCAGAATTTGCGACATCTCAAGACATAAATACGTTGGATGAAGCTATGCAAAATGCTGATGTTTTTATTGGCTTATCTATGGGTAACGTGGTAACACCAAAAATGCTTTTGTCAATGGGTAAAAACCCAATTGTTTTTGCCATGGCAAATCCTGTTCCAGAAATAGAATATGATTTAGCAGTTGCAACAAGGGATGATATTATTATGGCAACAGGAAGATCAGACCATCCTAACCAAGTGAATAACGTTCTTGGATTTCCATTCATTTTTAGAGGTGCTTTAGATGTTAGAGCTACTAAAATAAATGAAGAAATGAAATTAGCTGCTGTATATGCATTGGCTGACTTAGCAAAAAAATCAGTACCTGAGCAAGTAAATATTGTTTATGATGAAGTTAGTTTAACTTTTGGTAAAGAATATATTATACCTAAACCTTTTGATCCAAGGTTAATTTATGAAATTCCACCAGCAATAGCAAAAGCTGCAATGGATTCTGGTATTGCATTAGAACCAATTACAGATTGGGATAAATATAGAGACCAATTAATGGAACGCTCTGGCTCTGGAAGTAAAGAAATTCGCTTGATTCATAATAGAGCAAAAAGTGCTCGTAAAAGAATTGTTTTTGCAGAAGCAGATCATTTAGACGTTTTAAAAGCCGCTCAAAGAGTACACGAAGAAAAGCTAGGAAATCCAATTCTATTAGGCAGAAAAGATGTCATTGTAGCTTTAAAAGAAGAAATTGGTTTTACAGGTGATGTACCTATATACGATCCAAAAACAGACGAAGAAAAAGAAAGAAGAAATCGTTTTGCAGAATCTTATTGGCAAGCCAGACAGCGCAAAGGTAGAACACTAAATGAAGCCAGAAAATTAATGCGAGAGCGTAATTATTTTGCTGCAATGATGGTGAATGAAAATGAAGCTGATGCATTAATTACAGGATATTCAAGGCCTTACCCTACAGTTGTTAAACCTATTTTAGAGTTAATAAAAAAAGATCCAGGAGTCTCTAAAGTTGCTGCATGTAATTTAATGTTAACAAAACGAGGACCTATATTTTTAGCAGATACAACAATAAATATCAACCCATCTTCAAAAGACCTGGTTAAAATCTCACAGATGACTTCCAATCTCGCGAAAATGTTTGGGATGAAGCCAAATGTAGCAATGTTGTCATTTTCTAACTTTGGATCTTCAAATACAGAAACCTCAAAAAAAATTAGAGAAGCTGTTTCCTATATCCATCGTCATTTTCCGGATGCTATCGTAGATGGTGAAATTCAAGCAGATTTTGCATTAAATCCAGAAATGTTAGCAAAAGAATTTCCATTTTCTAAATTAAATGGCAAAAAAGTAAATATTTTAATCTTTCCTAACTTAGAATCTGCCAACATCACTTATAAGTTATTAAAACAAGTTGAAGGTGCTGAATCTGTAGGTCCTGTTATTTTAGGATTAAGCAAAGCTGCACACGTTGTGCAACTTGGTTCTAGTGTAGATGAAATGGTGAATATGGCTGCCTTAGCTGCTGTGGATGCACAGCAAAGAGAAAAGAATAAAAAATAGTATTTTAGAGCTCATAAAATTAAGTAATGATAACACAAGTTAGAGGTAGACTAGTTGAAAAAAATCCAACCGAAGTTGTGGTAGATTGCAACGGAGTTGGATATTTACTGCACATTTCATTAAATACTTTTTCTGCATTACCCGAGGACGAAAACGTTGTTTTGTACACACATTTATCTATAAGAGAAGATGCACACACTCTTTTCGGATTTATTAATAAAACAGAAAGAGAAGTCTTTAAATTACTAATATCAGTCTCTGGTGTTGGACCAAGTATTGCTAGAACAATGTGTTCTTCTATGACATCAGAAGAAATACAAAATGCAATTGCATCAGAAAATGTAAGAGTAATTCAATCTGTAAAAGGCATTGGTGCAAAAACCGCTCAAAGAGTTATTGTAGATTTGAAAGATAAAATTCTAAAAACGTTTGATATTGACGTAATTTCCTTTGCTGCAAGCAATACAAACAAAGATGAAGCGTTATCTGCTTTAGAAGTTTTAGGTTTTCATCGTAAACAATCTGAAAAAGTTGTTAACACCATTTTAACTGAAAACTCAGACGCTACTGTGGAAAAAATCATTAAACTAGCTCTTAAAAATTTATAATCAATTGATTCGATTATTTAAAAAAACACTTTTATTAGTTCTATTTACTTTTTTAGTAAACCTATCTTTCTATTCACAAAATGGAAAAAATAAAGATTCTGTTGACGTAAAAAAAGATACTCTAAAATTAAAATATGATTTTAATAATACCCAAAGGGGAGGTCTATTTTTAGATGATCTAGCTAAAAAAGAGGTAATATTTGATAAGGTTTTAAATAAATACGTAATCATAGAAAAGATTGGAGATTACTATACCAAAACACCTATTTACTTAACACAAAAAGAATATGCAACTTATCGTTTAAAACGAGATATGTTGCAATATTTTAAAGATAAAGTAAGCGCAACAAATAGTAAGAAAAAAGGATCAGAAGATACCCAAAGAGACTTGCTGCCAGAATACCAAGTAAACTCAAAACTTTTTGAAACAATATTTGGAGGCAATACCGTTAAAGTAACTCCTACAGGAAATTTAAACTTAAAATTAGGGTTTATTTATCAAAATACAGAAAATCCTCATATATCTGAAGAAAATAGAAGTAGTTTGGTATTTGATTTTGATCAACAAATTAACGCCAGTATTCGTGCTAAAGTTGGTAAAAGGTTAGAGTTTACAGCTAACTATGATACCCAATCTACTTTTGATTTTCAAAATTTAGTTAAAATTGAATTCAACCCACCTTCTTTAGACGATCCTACTTATTCAGAGGATGGAATTATACAAGAAATTGATGCAGGTAATATTGCTATGCCTATTAAAAACTCTCTTATAAATGGCGCACAAAGTCTATTTGGTATTAAAACAAGATTACAATTCGGAAACACCAATATTACTGCGGTTTTTTCTCAGCAAAATTCTGAAAGTAAAACTGTAGTTGCTGAAGCTGGCGCATCGATTGAAGAATTTGAATTAAGAACAACAGATTATGACAATGATCGGCACTTTTTCTTGTCGCAATTTTTTATTGATAATTATGCAAACTCACTAAAACAATATCCCTTAATTAGTAGTCAAGTAAATATTACTCGAATTGAAGTTTGGATTACCAATAGAAATGCAACTACCGAAGACTTTAGAAGCATTGTTGCTTTTGCTGATATTGGGGAATCTAACGCAAATCAAAATCCAGTATACAATAACTTAGTAAACAATAATGTACTTACAACAAACCCTGTAAGCATAAATACAAACGGACAAACTTTAAATTTACCTCAAAATGGAGCAAATAATATTTATGAAACTCCAATTTTAGATGGTATTAGAGATGTTTCCAATGTAGAACAAACTCTAAGAAATGAATTTTCAATGGTTTCTGGGACAGACTTTTCCATGCTAGAAAATGCCCGAAAATTAAACGCTAATGAATATCGTTTAAATTCTCAATTGGGTTATATTTCTTTGAATAGAAGGTTAAATGATGGTGAAGTCTTAGCCGTTGCCTATGAGTATACAGTTGCAGGTTCAGTAAATGGTAGTTCAGAAAAATCTTTTAAAGTTGGTGAATTTTCTAATGATGGTGTGCAGGCACCAGAAAATTTAGCGGTAAAATTATTACGTTCAGAAATTTTACAAACAGTTCGTGAAAATCCAATAACATTAGAAAATGAAGCCTTTCCTACCTGGCGTTTAATGATGAAAAACGTATATGCTTTAGGTGCTTTCCCATTAACGCAAGATGGTTTTCGTTTCGAGATACAATATAGAGATGATGACACAGGTATTGCCTCTAATGTATTGCAAAATGCAAATACACCAGACATTCCTAATTTGCCATTAATTCAAGTTTTTAAGTTAGACCAATTGGATCAAAGTCAATTTAGAAATGCCGACGGCTTCTTCGATTATGTAGAAGGAATTACAGTGAACTCGCAAAATGGTTTTGTTATTTTCCCTGAACCTGAACCTTTTGGTAATGATTTAGTGAAAGATACTAACAATCCTAATGATTTAGGTTTAGATGAAAGTGTAGATGAAAAATTCTTATTCAAGGAATTGTATTTGAATACTAAAATCAACATAAAAAATAATTTCCAGAATAAAGATAAGTACTTTTTAAAAGGTTATTTTAAATCGGAAAGTGCAGGAGGAATTCCTATAGGTGCATTTAATGTTCCTAGAGGTTCTGTTACAGTAACTGCTGGTGGCAGACCATTAGTAGAGGGTGTTGATTATGTTGTAGATTATCAATTGGGTAGAGTACAAATTATTGACCCAGGATTAAGAGCGTCAGGAACACCAATAAATGTATCTACAGAAAATAATGCTGTTTTTAATCAACAAAGAAAAACCTTTATGGGTATTGATGTAGAACATAAGTTTTCTGAAGAATTAGTAGTTGGAGCAACTATTTTAAACGTTATGGAAAGACCATTAACACCTAAGGTTAATTTTGGCTCTGACCCCATAAACAATACAATGTTAGGGATTAATGTAGATTACTCTACAGAAGTGCCATATTTTACAAAATTAGCAAATAAATTACCCTTTGTAGATACAGACATACCTTCAAATTTATCGGTAAGAGCAGATATGGCTTATCTATTACCTGGCACACCAAGTGGAATTGATGTGGCTGGTGCAGCAACTTCTTATATTGATGATTTTGAAGCTTCACAAATACCCATAAGTTTATTATCTGCATTAGATTGGTATGAGGCGAGTACACCTTTAGAATTTCAAGATTTAAGCCCAAACGCTTCACCGCTCACTTATAACTACAAAAGAGGAAAATTAGCTTGGTACAGTATAGATCAAATTTTTTACGGACTGGGACAAACGCCAGCAAGTGTAGATGCCGACGAATTATCTAGAGCAGAAACAAGACAAATTAATTTTAGTGAGTTATTTCCAAACCAACAGTTTGACATCACACAAAATACATTAATAAGAACTTTAGATTTAGCTTATTTCCCAGAAGAAAGAGGTTCATACAATTTTAACACTACCGATAATGATGTTGAAAATGACGGTTCTTTTAAGGCTCCAGAACAGAATTGGGGTGGAATTATGCGTCCTTTAAACACCAATAACTTTGATCAAGCCAATGTAGAGTTTATTCAATTTTGGGTAATGGATCCCTATCAAAATTATTCTATTACAAGAGAAGAAGGTTTGCCAGAAGACCTAAATCCTGAGAACTTATCAAATCAAGGTGGAGATTTATACATCAACTTAGGAAATATTTCTGAAGATATTGTAAAGGATAATCGTAAAATGTTTGAGAACGGTTTACCTGAAGATGGTGCTAAAGTTGATGGTATAAATGTTAATAGAACTGTTTGGGGAGATGTTCCTAGAAATCCTTCTATAATTTATGCATTTAGCGAAGAAGACGGGGCTAGAGATAATCAAGATTTAGGTTTTGATGGTTTAACTGATGCTGAAGAACAACAAAACTTACAGAAATTATCAGATTCATTAAATTTAAATATTAATTTCAGTCGTTTAAATCCTGCTGATATTGCTTCTGATAACTTTCAATTTTTTAGAGGAGGCAATTTAGACGCAATAAATGCATCCGTTTTAACGAGATATAAAGATTTTAATAATACCCAAGGAAACTCGCCTACCTTAAATCAATCATCAGAATCTTATCCTACTTCATCCACAACCTATCCAGATGTAGAAGACATTAACAGAGACCAAACAATGAATACGGTTGAAAGTTATTATGAGTATAAAATTTCTATGAATAGAAATGATTTACAAAAAGGTAGAAATTTTATTGTAGATCAAAAAACTACTACAGTTACTTTAGAAAATGGAAACACTCAAGAAACTACTTGGTATCAATTTAGAGTACCTATTAGAAATGGAAATCCTGTAAACGGAATTTCAGACTTTAATAGCATTCGTTTTGTGAGAATGTATTTAACGAATTTCAAAATACCTGTTGTGGTGCGTTTTGGTGAGTTAGATTTAGTTAGAGGAGATTGGAGACGTTATTTAAGAACTATTGATCCTGCAATTAATCCAGATAGAGAACTAAATCAAGCGGAATTAGAAAATTTTGAAGTTGGTGTTGTAAGTATAGAACAAAATAATGGAAGCTACATTCAACCTCCAGGCATTGAGAGAGAGCGCTTGCAAGGAACCACAACTGTTCAATTACAAAATGAACAATCTGTTACGTTAAAAGTAAACAACCTCGAACCAAATAAAACAAGGGCCATTTATAAAAATATTAGTGTAGATTTAAGACGTTTTAAAAATCTTAAAATGTTTATGCACTTACAAGGTGTGGATGGAGAAATGCCTATTGGAGAAAATGATTTTTCTGGAGTTATTAGATTGGGAACAGATTTAAGTGAAAATTATTATGAATTAGAATTACCTTTAAAAGTAAGTCCTGAAGGAAATAGTCAATTAGCTATTTGGCCAGAAGAAAATAATTTAGATGTTTTTCTTGAAGGTTTAGGAAAAGTTAAACTAGAGAGAGATGGACTTGGAGCTCCAATTAATGAACCTTTTACTTCTAGTGCACAATCAGAATTTCCTTACAAAGTCACGGTAAGAGGTAACCCAACATTGGCGCAATTAAGAACGATTGTTTTGGGGTTAAAAAATACGAGCCTCACTAATAAAAGTGGAGAAGTTTGGTTTAACGAATTACGTTCTTCTGGTTTTGATAATGAAGCAGGATGGGCTGCAGTTGTTAATGCTGATGCAAATTTTGCTGATGTTGCTAATATTTCACTTTCTGGAAGTATGCAAACCATTGGGTTTGGAAATGTGGAAGACAGAGTTAACCAACGTTCTTTAGATGAAGCCAAACAGTATGACGTAAGCACCACAGTTAGTTTAGGTAAAATAATAACACCAAAAAAATGGGGACTTCAAATACCTATGAGTTATAGTGTTGGCGAGACTTTTATAGACCCAAAATTTGATAGACAATATCAAGATGTAGAATTTAGTGAGGTAAAATCATTTTTTGAAAGTCAAGCTCCAAGTCCACAAAGAGATCAAGCTTTAGAAAACATCAACAACTCCAGAGATTATACAAAGAGAACTAGTATTAGTTTTATCAACGTAAAAAAGAATAGAAACCCCAATACATCCAAAAAACCCAAGTTTTATAATGTAGAAAATTTGGCTGTTTCCTATTCCCATAATAAAGAGTTTAAAAGAGATTACAACATTCAAAAATTTATCAATGAAAATGTAATGGCTTCTGCTGCTTATAATTTCAGTTTTGACTCTAAACCAATTGAACCCTTCAAAAAGAACGACTCCATATTTAAAAGCAAATATTTGAAGTTTTTAAAGGATTTAAACTTTAATCCTATACCTACAACTTTAGCTATTAATTCTAGAATTAATAGAAGTTACAATGAACAGCAATCAAGGAATTTAATTGAAGGTTTATCTGCACAACCAGAATTAATTCAACGTAGATTTTTATTCGATTGGGATTATACCATTGGTTTTGATTTAACAAAGTCATTACAACTAAACTTTAATGCCACAAACAATTATATTTATGATGCATTTGGAAGTGGAGAAGAGTTGCAAATTTTTGACAATTTCTTTAATACAGGTAGAGCAAACCAATATCATCAAAAATTGAACGGAACTTACCAATTACCATTAGATAAATTTCCTTTCTTAAGTTTTATTAAAGCAGATTATGCGTATACCGCAGATTTTGATTGGCAAGTATCATCACAAGATGAAACAATAGTAGCGCAAATTGGAAATGTAATTCAAAATGCAAATACCCATAATTTAAATACTTCTTTTGCTTTTGACAAAATTTATAAAAAAATTGGTTTTGAACGTTTGTTACTCACAAAAACACAACGAAAAAATGCGAAAGGGAAAAATATTTCTAGAATAAAACCTAAAAAAAATCTACCAGTACATAAAAAAATATTAAAAACTACTTGGGATATTGTAACCTCAATAAAACAGGGTAAAGTAAGCTATACAGAAAATAATGGTCAATATTTACAAGGATATGATGAAGGAATTGGTTTCTTTGGAGGATCACCTACTTCATTTGCCTTTGGTAGTCAAGTCGATATTAGAAACAAAGCATTAATAAATGGTTGGTTGATAAATCCAAGAGCTTTAACAGATGATTTATCTACACCAGATATTGATGAAAGTGCATATTACAATAAAACCTATAGCAGAACGCACTACAATAAATTAGATTATAATTTCACTCTTAAACCAATTAAGGATTTAAATATAGACGTTAGAGGTAACAAAATTAAGACAAGAGATATCTCTCAACAATTAGACATTATTGAAAATGGAACAGCAAATGGAGCCATTGACTATGGAATAGACAGTTTTGAAACCGGTAACTTTAGTACGAGTCATTCCATGTTTTCTACTGCTTTTAAAAATGGCGATGATTTATTTCAAACCATGAAAGATTACAGAAGTATTATTGCAAATAGATTATCTACAGAAAACCCAACAGCAGACCCTAGTGGATTTGGAGAAAATAGCCAACAAGTTCTATTACCAGCATTTATGGCTGCGTATTCTGGTAACAACCCAAATAAAGTAAATACTGGAATTTTCAGAGACATCCCAATTCCAAACTGGACTTTACGTTACAATGGTTTTATGAAAATGAAATGGTTTAAAAAGAACTTTTCTTCTTTTGTAGTTTCCCACGGATACAAATCTTCTTACACAATTTCTAATTTCACAAATAATTTACAATATAAAGATGCAACTGCATTTACAGAGACAAATACAGCAGGTAATTTTGAGCCTCAAAGGTTAATAGCTGCTGCAACATTAGTAGATGAATTTTCTCCTTTAATAAAGGTAGATATGAAAATGAAAAATTCGTTTTCTTTTAGAGGCGAGGTAAAAAAAGATAGAACATTAACCATGAACTTTAATAACAGTACTCTTACAGATATTGCAGGTACAGAATATATTTTTGGTTTGGGTTATGTATTCAAAAATGTAAAAATGAATACACGTTTTACGGGTAAAAAAACCACTTTAAAAGGAGATATAAATTTAAGAGCGGATATCTCTTTAAGAGATAATTTAACTCAAATTAGATATGTAGATGAAGATAATAACCAAATTAGTGGTGGTCAACGATTATTTTCAATTAAATTTACAGCAGATTATATTTTAAGTAAAAGCTTAACTGCATCCTTTTATTATAATCATCAAACGTCTAAATTTGCAATATCTACCACATTTCCGAGGCAGGCAATTAATGGTGGAATTAATATAGTTTATAATTTAGGAGGAAATTAAATATAGTAAATTCAAAAAACAAACATAAAATGAACATTCCATCAGAATTAAAATACACAAAAGACCACGAGTGGATTAAGGTCGAAGACAATATTGCAACCGTAGGCATAACTGATTTTGCACAAGGAGAACTAGGAGATATTGTTTATGTTGATGTTGATACTTTAGACGATAATGTAGAAGAAGGAGAAGTTTTTGGATCTGTAGAAGCTGTAAAAACAGTTTCAGATTTATTTATGCCATTGACAGGTGAGGTGATAGAATTCAATGAAGAACTAGAAGATGAACCAGAATTGGTAAATACCGATCCATACAATAAAGGATGGATGATTAAAATTGATATTTCTGACTCCTCACAAATAGAAAATCTATTAGATGCTGAAGCGTATAAAAATCTTATTACTCAATAATCTATTTCTTATTGCTTTTACTGTAACAGTTGGTATCTTATATTTAAGTTTAATAAAAGTTACAAATATACCAAACCTAGAAGTTAAAAATATAGATAAACTATTTCATAGCTTTGCTTACTTTGTTTTAGCAACTTGTTGGTTATTTGCGTACTATAAAAAACCAAAAATAAAATACATCATCATTACAGCTTGTGTGTTTTTTGGCATAATTATTGAACTATTACAAACGAAATTAACCGCATACAGAACAGGAGATTTCATAGATGTTCTAGCAAATGCATTTGGTGTCTTGCTAGCTTTAATATTTTTTAATTTATTTTTTAGAAAAAAAGGAATTAATTAATGTTAAGAAGTTTGTATTTAACACAATAATTTAATTAAATTAGCAACCTTTAAAACTTTTTACAATGGAAATTAAGAAAAATCCTAAATCAAACTTAGAAAATTTTAGTAAAATTTTTATGCAGATTGGGTTAGTATTAGCCTTGTTTGTAACATACGTTGCAATAGAACAGAAAACATATGATAAAACCTATGGAGATTTAGGCGTCTTGAATATGAATGCAGAAATGGATGAAGACATTCCTATTACAGAAAGAGTAGAGCCTGTAAAGCCAAAAACACCACCACCTCCAGCTCCAGAAAAAATTGAGATTGTTGAAGATGAAAAAGAAATTGAAGAAACAGTTATAGAATCTACAGAAACTGATGAAACTGAAGCAATTGAAGTTGAGGAAATTGAAGAGGTAGAAGAAGCAGAAGAAGTAATCGAAGACGTTAGCTTTATGATTATTGAAGATGTTCCTGTTTTCCCAGGTTGTAAAGGAAACAAAGCAGCTTTAAAAAAATGTTTCAGTCAAAAAGTACAAAAACACTTTTCTAGAAAATTTGATGCTGATTTACCAAACGAATTGGGTTTATCTCCGGGTAGAAAAAGAGTATTCATTTCTTTTAAAATAGATAAGCAAGGTAATATTGTTAATGTTCAGGCTAGAGCTCCACACCCAAAAATTAAAAGTGAAGTTGTCAGCGTTATGAATAAATTACCCAAAATGAAGCCAGGAAGACAAAGAGGGAAACCAGTAGGTGTAAAATACAGCATTCCATTTACTTTAGTTGTTGAATAAATTAGGTTTTAAAAAATAATTGAAAATCGTTTAGCTCAACGCTAAACGATTTTTTTTTGTCATCATTTTTTCTATTCATTACAAACAACCAACCCAATCCAGCGAGTCAAAAGAAATATCTAATGATAACATATTAGTTGCATATAATATGAAATAAAATGCATATTAGCTGTTTTCATAAAAGCACATTTATAACAAAACTATAATTGTACAATTCATAGGTAAATTGTTTCCTATGCACGAGCCTATCAAGATTTCTAATAAATGTAAATAATTTGGACAAGCGTGCAGAAGCATTAACATCCTAAAAAGAAAAATCAAAACTTATAAATTAATATCACAACAAAAATCAATAAAAAGAAAATCACACAAAAAGAAAAAAGGCAGTGATAAAAAATCACCACCTTTAGTATATTAATTCTGTAACGCTATTTCAGGACGTCACATTATGTATTACTACTTATTATTTAAAGCTATTTTAGATTCAGATTTCCAAGTATTAACGGATGCTATAACATTATTTTGATAGTTAATTTCTTTTAAAGATTCTCTTCTCCAAATAAACCATTTTCCAACTTTTTTTCCATTTTCATAGTAGCCTAGTTGAATTTTATTTCCTAATTTATCAAAGCGAACCCACTCACCCGTTAACTTTTTGTCTTTAAAATATCCTTGCATTCGGGTAGAACCGTCATCATAATAGTATGTTGCTTTAACTAAATCGCCTTCTACCGAAAAAGTTGTTTGTTTATCCTGAGCCAATGCTATTGTTGCTAAACACAACATCATTATTAAAAGTGTATTTTTCATCATTCTTCATTTAAATTAACATTCTTATAACAAATATAAGAATAAAATAACAATAAAAAAACATTTTAGTAACATTAAGTTAACATTGAAATTTTTTATACTTGAGTTAAGTCAGCGTTGATAGACACGCCAATTGATTAACTCTTAATAACTTTTTCAAAATTTTTATTATCCAAAAAGTAACATTTATATTTGTTTCATAATATATAAAAAAACTCATGGAAAAATACTTGACAATAGCCATTGAATTAGCAGAAACCTATATCCCAAAAATTGCTACAGCCTTAATCATTTTAGTAATCGGTCTATTTTTAATAAAAGTTGTAGTAAACTCTTCAAATAAAATAATGACCAAAAGAGGAGTTGATGTAACCCTTAAAAAATTCTTATCTGATTTAGGAGGTTGGGCATTAAAACTATTATTATTTATTACTGTAATTTCTCAACTGGGTGTAGCTACTACTTCTTTCGCTGCCATAATTGGTGCCGCAGGTTTAGCTATTGGTTTAGCGCTTCAAGGATCGCTAGGTAATTTTGCTGGTGGTGTATTAATAATGATTTTTAAACCTTTTAAAATAGGTGACTTAATAGAAGCGCAAGGAGTAATTGGGGTTGTTAAAGAAATTGAAATTTTTACCACAAAGCTTACAGGTGCTTCAAATAAAATAATTATTATTCCAAATGGTACTTTATCAAACGGGAATATTGTTAATTATTCAAGCGAAGGCACAAGACGTGTAGATTTGGTAATTGGTGTCTCTTATGATGCTGATATAAAAAGGACAAAAGAGGTTTTAATGAATGTTTTAACATCTCATGCAAAAGTATTAAATGATCCAGCACCAACTGTAACTGTTTCTGAACTGGCAGATAGCTCGGTTAATTTCGCGGTAAGACCTTGGTGTAATACCGCTGATTATTGGACTGTTTACTTTGATGCTACAGAAAGTATTAAATTAGCACTAGATGAAGCAGGTATAGAAATTCCATATCCACATCAAGTAAACATAAAAAAAACTGAAGCCTAGTTTAGAAAATTGGTTTTCTTTTTTTTTCAGGAATCACAATAAAGTCCTTTAAATAAAAGGGCTCAAAATAAGCGACATTCTCAATGTCGCTTTTTTGGTATTTATAAAAAGATAATTTTGCCATTTCTCTTGAGGATGGAAATTTATTATCAATAAAAATTGCGTTTTCATGATTGATCATTGTTTTACATTTCTGAGCTCCATCACCCAAAAAGAAAACTTTACCATTTGTCAAATAATCCGAAAATGATTCTTTTTCTATAACCTCTGCCTTTATATCTCTTATTTGGTTGTGATAATGATTATAAACAGAAGCATATACCTCCATTCTTCTGGCATCTAACATTGTTACAATTACACCATCTTCAATAGAAATTGAATATGATAAAGAAGTTAATGTATCTATGGAAATTAGTGGTTTATCAAAAGCAAAACATAAACCTTTGGCTGCGGATACACCTATTCTTAAACCTGTGTAAGAACCTGGGCCTTTACTTACAGCAACAGCATCAATATCTTTGAAAGATAAGTTTGATTCCTTTATAATAGTTTCAATAAAAGGATGTAAAACCTCTGCATGAGAATAATTACCATTATTCAACTCTTTGATTGCTAAAACCTCTCCATTTTTGGCTAGACTCACAGAACAATTTTTAGTGGCTGTTTCAATATTTAAAATAATTCCCAAAACTATAAATTTATTACAAATATAGGGCAAAAAGAAAACCCCACTAAATTAGTGAGGTTTTAATAAATTGTGATTCGTTTATTCTAAAACAAGATCTCCAGCATAAAACTGTAAAACTTTTGTTTTAAAAACATAATCGTATTTAGATCGGATTAAAGCTGATTGAGCATTTACCAATCGCGTTCTTACTTGATCAAAATCAAATTGAGTCATTGCACCAAAATTATAACGTTCTTCAGCATTTTTAAAAGCCTCTTCTTGTGCTTCTAAAGATACTTTAGCCGCTTCAAAGGTTTTTAATGCTGTTTTTACATCTAAAAACGCTTGTTCTATGGTTTGCTTTAAGTTCACTTTTTCACTTTCTAATCTTAACTCAGAAACTTCTTTATTAATTTCTTGCTGTGCTACTCTATTTTTTGTTTGTAAACGATTGAATATTGGAATACTCAAGTTAAATCCAAAACCGTAACCAAAGTTGTCATTTAATTGCTCTCCAAAAGGTACATTCACAAACCCAACTGGTGGGTTTAAATTAAATCCATAATTTGAAGACAAACCTGCATTAGCTGTTAAGCTAGGTAAAAAAGCCGATTTTGATATTTCTATATTAAGGTTTGCATTCTCAATAGCTAATTTAGCTCTAGTAATTTCTGGCATTCGTTCTAAAGACTTGTCATATACAAAATTTGAATTTTTATAAAAAATATTTGCAGAAGGTGTCCCGACATCTATGTTCGCAATATCAAAATCTTCGCTAGAAACTTGTAATAACTGTGCTAAATTTAATAATGATAAATCTAAAGCATTTTCTTGAGAAATTACTGACTGTAAATTACTCGCAGCAGTTGATTCTACGTTTAATAAATCCCCTTTGGGAATAACTCCGGATTCAAACCTTTGCTTCGCCGCCTCAATTTGTTTTTTACTAATTTCATACTGCACTTTAGCAGCCTCTAAATTCTCTTTGGCAAATAAAATATTTAAATAACCATTTACCACAAATAAAGAAATATCGTTTTCAATTTTTTGCAAATCTAACAAGCTTGATTCCACTCCAAGCTGAGCTTGTTTATAAGTATTAGTATTTCGAAATCCATTGAATAAAGTAACTCCAGAATTTACATTTATATTTCCTCCGAAAAAACTAGTATTAACACGATTCTGAAATACAGGATCAAAACCAGTACCAAAGTTAAAGTTAGACCCTAAACCTGCATTTAGATTTGGTAAAAAATTCCCTTTTGCAATGTCTACATCTTTTTTTGCAAGTTCTAATGTTAATTTGTTTTGCTGAATGGAGATATTCTTTTTTAAAGCTTCATCTACACATTCTTTAAGAGTCCATTGTTTTTGAGAAAAAGTAGCTAAAGAAGTAAAAAAAGCTATAAATACAATAAGTTTAATTTTCAAAACACGTTTTTTTTTGTTGATTTTTATTCGTTTTACAAACCAAAAGTTGAAATGATTCTTTTGATATTATTGATAAGACGACCAAAAGTAAAATATGTTACAACATTAAAATCTTATTGAAACGTTAAATTTTAGCTTGTTTTCTGTAGCGGTAAATTGTGAAGAATAGAATACCTATTAATAGATAAGGAAAAACCATTAAATATGTAATTCCATTATTAACTCCTTCTGCCATAGAAATATCTCCGTTTTCTACAACTGCTTTGCACATGGCACACTGAGCACCAATTAATTGTGACATAAAAATAATAATCAATAAAATAATTCTTTTCATTGTTTTCTTTCTATTTAGAGAATAAACTTAATTTCCTATATAAAATTCAATCTGATTTACTCCCAATTTAATCTGTAGATTAAGATTAGAATTTAAAACGATTTATTTTAATTTTTTGTTATTATGATGACGATTGTGATCTCGTTTTGTTTTAATAGCTAACTTCTTTTCAAAAGCTTCTTCTAAATCAATTCCTGTTTGGTTGGCTAAACACAAAACTACAAATAACACATCTGCCAATTCTTCTCCTAAATCTTTAGTTTTATCAGATTCTTTTTCACTTTGTTCTCCATAACGCCTAGCAATAATTCTAGCAACTTCTCCAACTTCTTCAGTAAGCTGAGCCATATTGGTAAGTTCGTTAAAATAACGAACTCCATGATTTTTAATCCAATTATCAACTTGTTGTTGCGCTGTTTGTATACTCATTATTTAGTTAGAAATTACAGTAATTAAAATATCATTAAGTAAAAGTATTTTTCCTAGGACAAAGATAAAAATAAAAAAGTCCTTAACTAAGATTGTTAAGGACTTTTTCTGCGGTCTGGACGGGACTCGAACCCGCGACCCCCTGCGTGACAGGCAGGTATTCTAACCAGCTGAACTACCAGACCGTTGCTAATAGCGGGTGCAAATATAACATACATTTTTATATTTGCAAACAGAAATTCAAATTTTATTTAAAATTTTTTCTTTGTAATAAATATGCTGTTAAAATATCATTGTAACCTTTTTTAATATCCGTAGGTACATAATCAATTTTGTATTGTAAACACTTATTTTTAATAGTTTCTAGATATTCCTGAACTAATTCTTTATATTTTTCTTGTATGTTTTCTGCATATACATTAATCTCCTCACCTGTTTCTTTATCTACAAACTTTTTTGGTGTATTATCAAAATTGAAATTGATTTCTGTTTTAGAATCATAAGTATGAAACAATACTACTTCATGTTTATTATATTTTAAATGACGTAAAGCTTCAAACAAGGCTTCATCATCTATTGTAGTTTGAAACATATCTGAAAATAGGAAGATTAATGAACGTCTGTGTATTTTCTCTGCAATTTCGTGCAAGTATTGATAAGTTTCCGTTGTTGATTTTGAATTTGAAAGAAATAATTTTTCTAATTGATGCAGCAGCATTTTTCTGTGACGTTCACTTCCTTTTTCTGGACTATAATATTCATATCTATCAGAATAAATACTAAGTCCAACAGCATCTCTTTGTCTTTTCAAAATTTCCATTAAAGAGGCTGCTGCAATTGCAGAAAATCCTATTTTATTTAAATTATTAATATTCTGATCTTTAATCTCGGGGTAATGCATTGAAGCAGAATTATCAATTATAATATGACATCTTAAATTGGTTTCCTCTTCGTATTTTTTTGTGTAAAGTTTCTCTGTTTTTGCAAATAATTTCCAATCAATATGACGTGTGCTTTCTCCTTTATTATATAACTTATGTTCTGAAAATTCTACAGAAAAACCATGAAATGGGCTTTTGTGCATACCCGTAATAAAACCCTCTACTACTTGTTTAGCTATTAATTCTAAATTTTTATGATTTGATGATTTTACTTCAGATAAATTCATTCTGGTTTGATGATTTTTTAATGCTGTTGTAATATTATCACTAATTTACAGTAACTTATTGAATAAAATAGAATTGTATTTTGAATTTTTAGCCATAAAATCTTTAACAGACTTATCAGCTTCAAAAGATGTGAAAATTTCTATTGAACATTCCTTAAATGATTTCACGAATACCCTAGAATGTTTCTGAACAGTAATTCTTAAATTCCACTTGACTTTTATCTCTAGCAAATCAAAACAAGGGAACAACACACTTGCTCTTTCTAAAACTAAAAAGGTGTGTAAAATAATATAAATAACACCATTAATTTGTTGTTTTCTATATGTAGATCATTCATATGCTACCCCTAACTCTAAATTCAGCTTAGATGCAACTGCTCTATTAAAGGAAGCTATATTGGTAAAACAAAAAAGGAAATCAAAATAAAGTTTCACTCAAGGAATTTAGTCATTAAAAATAAAAAAAGGTTTGACGTTAGCCAAACCTTTAAATTATTAATAAAATAAATGCGACTACATAGCAGCATCAATTTTACCTGTATATACGTTTTTAGGAGCCACTCCTACTTGTTTATCAACTACTTCTCCGTTTTTAAAAATTAAAACAGTTGGTATATTTCTTACGCCGTATTTAGCTGCAAATTCTTGGTTAGCATCAACATCTACTTTACCCACAACAGCTTTACCATCATACTCAGTGTGTATTTCATCTACAATTGGTCCAACCATTCTACAAGGTCCACACCAAGCTGCCCAAAAATCCACTAATACTGGTTTGTCTGATTTTAATACCACCTCGTCAAAAGTTGCGTCTGTTATTTCTAATGCCATATTATATTTTTTATTTGTTTGTTTGTTTTAATTCTAAAATGCAAAAGTATACATATTATGGGGTGCAACTGTTTTTAAAAAATTGCTTTTTACTATTTATCTATCAATTGTGTTTATATAAATATGTTAATACTTTAAAACAGTTCGGACGCTATGGCATGAATATTATCGCTTTTACCCATAGAATAATAATGAAGTACAGGCACTCCAGCAGCCAATAATTCTTTAGATTGTTGTATAGCAAACTCTATACCTAACTTTCTAACATCTTTATTGGTTTTACAACTATCTACTGCTAAAATTAGTTCTTCTGGAATGTCTATTTTAAAAACTTGAGGCAATAATTGTAAATGACGTTTTATAGCAATTGGTTTAATTCCTGGAATAATTGGCACATTAATTCCTGCTTTTTTAGCTGCATCAACAAACTTAAAATACTTTTCATTGTCAAAAAACATTTGGGTTACAACGTAATCTGCACCTGCATCAACCTTTTCTTTCAAACGCTTTAAATCGGTTTGCAAAGAAGGAGCTTCTAAATGTTTTTCTGGATAACCTGCAACCCCTATACAGAAATCCGCACAATTATCAGTTTCAATCACATCATGTAAATATTTTCCGCAGTTCAAATTCTGAATTTGAGAAACCAAACCTTTTGCAAATTGATGACCGCCATCTGAAGCTTCAAAATATTTTTGATGTGCCATAGCATCTCCTCTCAAGGCCATCAAATTATCAATTCCTAAATAATGACAATCTACCAAAACATATTCTGTTTCTTCTTTTGTAAAACCTCCACACAAAACATGCGGAACAGTATCTACATCATATTTATGTTTAATTGCAGCACAAATACCAACAGTTCCAGGACGCATTCTAGTAATTTTCCTATCCAAAAGTCCATTTTTTTCAATGTAAAAATGCTCTTCTCTAGAAGTTGTAACATCAATAAATGGTGGATTAAATTCCATTAACGGGTCTATATTATTATATAATTCTTGAATATTATTTCCTTTTTTTGGCGGAATAATTTCAAAGGAAAACAATGTTTTTCCGTTGGCATTTTTTATGTGATCAGTAATTTTCATTTTATATTTTTTGGGCGTTACCTAAAGGTCGCGCTTTACACTATATCTTTTTTTCATCCTTCAAAAAAGGATGTCGTTTCAATCGCTTACGCTGGCTTACTCTTCAGCTAAATTAGGATGCAGCCATTTTCTAGCTTTCTCTTTTGTAATTCCTTTTCGTTGTGCATAATCTGTTACTTGATTATCAGTAATTTTACCTAAACCAAAATACTTCGCTTCTTTGTTTGCAAAATAATACCCTGAAACTGCAGCAGCTGGCCACATTGCTAAACTCTCTGTTAATTTAACTCCAATGCGTTTTTCAACATCTAATAAACTCCAAATTGTTTCCTTTTCTAAATGATCTGGACATGCAGGGTAGCCAGGTGCAGGACGAATTCCTTTATAATTTTCTTTAATTAAATCTTCATTGGTAAAATCTTCATTTGAAGCATAACCCCAATGTTTTATCCTAATTTGTTTATGTAAATATTCTGCAAAAGCTTCTGCAAACCTATCTGCAATTGCTTGCGCCATAATTGCGTTATAATCGTCTTCTTTGGCTTTGTAACCATCGGCTAATTCTTGTGCTCCAAAAATACCAACGCAAAAAGCACCAACATAATCTGTTTTATTCGTTTCTTTTGGTGCAATAAAATCTGCTAAAGCTACATTTGGAATCCCGTCTCGCTTCTTTAACTGTTGTCTTAAAGTTCTAAAAACAGCAATTTCTTTTCCTTTCTTTTTTACGGAAACATCATCATTATTAATGGTATCTGCTTCAAACAAACCAAAAACAGCTTTCGGTTTTAAAGATTGATTTGCAATTATTTCTGCAATCATTTGCTGTGCTTCCTTATACATAATTGAAGCTTGTTCTCCTACAATCTCATCGGTTAAAATAGCTGGAAATTTTCCGTGCAAATCCCAACTTCTAAAAAACGGACTCCAATCTATAAAAGGAATTAATTGTTTTAAACTCAATTGCTCTAAAGTCTGAATTCCTAATTCTTTTGGTTTTACAATTGTAGTTGTTTTCCAATCGATTTTATATTTGCGTTTACGAGCTTCATCAATAGAAATATATAATTTTTCTTTACCACGTTTTAAAAACTTAATTCTGAATTCGTCATAATCTTTTTTGAGTTTTGCAACGTATTCATTCTTTGTTTTCTTGTTTAGTAAATCTCCAACTACAGTAACGGCTCTAGAGGCGTCATTTACATGAACAACTGCGTTTTTATATTGTGTATCAATCTTAACTGCTGTGTGTGCTTTAGATGTTGTTGCCCCACCAATTAACAATGGTAACTCAAAATTTTGACGTTCCATTTCTTTAGCTAAATAAACCATTTCATCTAATGAAGGTGTAATTAATCCGCTTAAACCAATGGCATCTACATTCTCTTTTTTGGCAGTTTCAATAATTTTTTCTGGTGGAACCATTACCCCTAAATCAACAATTTCATAGTTGTTACAACCTAGAACAACACTCACAATATTTTTACCAATATCATGCACATCACCTTTAACAGTTGCCATTAAAATTTTACCTAAAGTCTTTTGTTCTTCTCCTTTCTCTGCTTCAATAAAAGGGTTCAAATATCCAACCGCCTTTTTCATCACTCTAGCAGATTTTACTACTTGTGGTAAGAACATTTTTCCTGCTCCAAACAGATCACCAACCACATTCATTCCAATCATTAAATTACCTTCTATAACTTCAATTGGTTTCGATGCTTCTTTTCTTGCCTGTTCTATATCTTCTAAAATAAAAGCATCAATTCCTTTTACCAAAGCATGCGTAATTCTTTCTTGTAGTGAATTTTTACGCCAAGATAAATCTGCAGTTTTTTCTTTTTTAGACCCCTTTACAGTTTCTGCAAAATCTAACAAACGTTCTGTTGCATCATCTCTTCTATCAAGAATTACATCTTCTACATGTTCTAATAAATCTTTTGGAATATCATCATAAACCTCCAACATTGACGGGTTTACAATACCCATATTCATTCCTGCCTGAATTGCGTGATACAAAAACACAGAGTGCATCGCTTCACGCACAGCGTTGTTACCTCTAAAAGAAAAAGACACATTACTTACACCTCCACTTACGGAAACATTCTCTAAATTTTGACGAACCCATGTTGTAGCTTCTATAAAATCTATGGCATTTTTTCTGTGTTCCTCCATTCCTGTGGCTACAGGGAAAATATTTAAATCAAAAATTATATCTTCTGAAGCAAAGCCAACTTTATCCACCAAAATATCATAAGAACGTTTTGCGATTTCTATTCTTCGTTTATAATTATCTGCTTGACCAACTTCATCAAAAGCCATGACAATTACTGCTGCTCCATAGCGTTTTATTTGTGTAGCTTCCCAAATAAATTTTGCTTCACCTTCTTTTAGAGAGATGGAATTTACCACACATTTTCCTTGTACAACTTGTAAACCAGCCTCAATAATTTCCCATTTAGAACTGTCAATCATCATGGGAACTCTACAAATATCTGGTTCTGCTGCAATTAGGTTTAAGAAACGCACCATCGCTTCTTTTCCATCAATTAAACCATCATCCATATTAATATCTACAATTTGTGCTCCACCATCTACTTGATGTCTGGCAATATCTAATGCTTCATCAAAATTTTCTTCTTTTACTAAACGTAAAAACTTGCGTGAACCAGCAACATTTGTACGTTCTCCAATATTTATAAAATTACTATTCTCGTTTAGAATTAATGGTTCTAAACCTGATAAATGCATATATTTTGATTGTTTTACCTTCATCTTACTTTTTTCATTCTAATATGATTATAAAACATGTTCAGCATGAGCTCTTGGTTTATATTTTTCAGCCATGTTGGCAATAATTTTTATATGCTCTGGACTGGTACCGCAGCAACCTCCAACAATATTGATTAAGTTCTTTTTTAAATATTCTTCTATTTGAGCTCCCATTTCTTCTGGAGTTTCATCATATTCGCCAAAAGCATTTGGTAAGCCAGCATTTGGATGTGCAGAAATTGCAAAATCTGTTTTACTAGCAATTGCCTCTAAATGTGGCTGAAGTAAATTGGCGCCTAAAGCACAATTGAATCCTACAGAAAGGAGTGGAACGTGTGATACAGAAATCAAAAAAGCTTCTGCAGTTTGCCCGGATAAGGTTCTACCAGAAGCATCTGTGATTGTTCCACTTAACATTACAGGAATATCAATTTTCCGCTGTTCTTTTACTTCCTCAATTGCAAATAAGGCTGCTTTTGCATTTAATGTGTCAAAAACAGTTTCTACTAATAATAAATCTACCCCACCATCTAGCAAGGCCTCTGCTTGTTGTTTATAAGCTATTCTTAATTCATTAAAAGTTACTGCTCTATAACCTGGATCGTTTACATCTGGGGACATGCTTGCCGTTCTGTTTGTTGGCCCTATTGAACCTGCTACAAACCTAGGTTTCTGTGGCTCATTAATTGTAAATTCGTCTGCTACTTCTTTTGCTATTTTTGCAGATTGATAATTCAACTCATATACCAAATCTTCCATTTGGTAATCTGCCATTGCTATAGTAGTTCCAGAAAAGGTATTGGTTTCAATTATGTCTGCACCAACTTCAAAATACTTTCTATGAATGGTTTTAATTGCTTCTGGCTGCGTAATTGACAATAAATCATTATTACCTTGTAAAGGTGTTGGATAATCTTTAAATCGTTCTCCTCTAAAATCTTCTTCAGTGAATTTATAAGCCTGAAGCATAGTGCCCATAGCACCATCTAAAACTAAAATTCGATCTTGTAAAGCTTTGTAAATATTTGACATTTTTTGATTTTTTATCAATATATGTCATCAGGAAAAGTGAGGTTTTTCGCTGTTATCTGTCAGAATAAAAATTCTGTAGAATGTAGCACCTTTCTCATAATGAGAGGTTGCCAAGGCTTCATTGGGTCTATTCCCTCTGCCTTTCGTGATAACGTATCAATAAGTTTATGAACTAAATTTGAAACAAAGTAACGAACTTTTTCTCTATTTTAATAATTTATTCAAAGATATCTGAAGAAAGATATCTATCTCCTCTATCGCAAATAATAGCAACTACAATTCCTTTATCTATAGAATTTGCAATTTTTATAGCTGTAGCCACAGAACCTCCACTACTCATTCCTGAAAAAATTCCTTCTTCTTTTGCCAAACGAATGGTCATTGCCTTTGCTTCTGCTTCTCCTACTTCTAGAATTTGATCAATTTTATTTGCTTTAAAAATTGCAGGTAAATATTCTTTTCTCCATTTTCTAATACCAGGAATTCTTGCGCCATCTTTTGGCTGAGCTCCAATAATTTGAATATTTTGATTTTTTCCTTTTAAATAATCTGATACTCCTGTTATGGTTCCAGTTGTTCCCATTGCAGAGATAAAATGTGTAACTCGACCTTCTGTATCTCTCCAAATTTCTGGACCTGTTGTATTGTAATGCGCTTTAGGATTGTCTAAATTATCAAACTGATTTAATCGAAAATAACCCTTTTTATATTTTAGTTTTAAAGCATGGTCAATTGCACCTTCCATTCCTTTATCTTCTGGAGTTAAAATAACTTTTGCTCCATAAGCTCGCATTGTTTTTACTCTTTCTATAGTAGAGTTCTCTGGCATTGTAATGACCATATTTACGCCTAAAACTTTGGCCATTAATGCTAGAGCAATTCCTGTGTTTCCGCTTGTTGCTTCAACCAAAGTATCTCCTTTTTTAATATTTTTCCTTTTGATAGCTTCAGAAATCATGTAATATGCAGCTCTGTCTTTTACACTTCCTCCCGGATTATTACCTTCTAGTTTTAAAAGTAAAGTAACTCCTTCTTTTTTAAATATGTGTTGAGCTTGCACCAAAGGTGTGTTTCCCACAAAATCTATAATACTTTTTGTTTTCATATTTTAATTTTTCTTCTGAAAAATAGTATTTACTGATTGTATTGTAACTACTGAGTTTTCTGGAATTGATTCTGTAATGCAAACATTAGCACCAATTACTGAATTTTCTCCAATAACTACATCCCCTCCAAGAATAGTTGCATTTGCATAAATTATAACTCCATTTTCTATTGTTGGATGTCTTTTTGTAAACGCTAAACTCTTTTTTACTTGAATTCCACCCAAAGTTACCCCTTGAAAAATCTGTACTTTATGCTTAATAATTGTAGTTTCTCCTATCACAATTCCTGTTGCATGATCAATAAAAAATGCATTCCCAATTTTTGCTCCTGGATGAATATCTGCACCTGTTATACTGTGCGCAAATTCACTCATCATTCTTGGTAAAATGGGAATATCTAATTTTAATAATTGATGACTCAACCTGTAAACAGCAATTGCATAAAAACCAGGGTATGCTAAATAAACTTCTTTTAAGCTTTTTGCTGCTGGATCATTTTTGTGAGCAGCTTTTGCATCTAAAGCCAGTTTTTTTCTAATTTCTACAAAATGATTTTCAAAATCGCTCCATAAATTTTCTCCATCCTCAATACATAATACTTCTAAGATTTTTAAAAATTGCAACCTTATTTCTTGTCCGCTTTCATAAAGACGAGAAATATCAAACAAATTAACAATCAGTTGTTTTGTAAAAACTCCAACATTGTCTCTTAAAGACATACTATAGTTTTTAAACTCAACAATTTGTTCCACTTCTTTCATCAATAAAAATTAATCTTCGGGTGCTAATTCCACTTCTAAACCTTCTAATTCAGGAGTTATCTGTATTTGACAACCCAATCTACTATTATCCTCAACATTAAATGCCTCTGCTAACATGGCATCCTCATCATCAGACATTTCTGGCAAATCATGATCTGACTGTATGTAACATTGACAAGAGGCACACATGGCCATTCCTCCACAAATACCAATAGTTCCTTCTTCTGCTAATTCATAAGAGCGAACGACTTCCATAAGATTCATTGCCATATCTGTTGGTGCAACAATATCATGCGTTACTCCTGTTCTATCCGTTATTTTTAGATTGATGTCTTGCATCTATATTTTATATTATTATTGACTACAAAGTTACATAAACCTAACAAAAATATACTACTGAATTGCTTTAACCACTGCTTTTGGAGCTTCTTTTTTTGTACCATCAAAACCTTCTACACCTCCAACAGTTGTATATTTCATAACATATTTTTTGTTTGGAAAAATTCTCTTGTACGCACTTTGACACATTAAAGTTGCTTCATGAAAACCACATAAAATTAATTTCAGTTTTCCTGGATAAGTATTTACATCGCCTATTGCATAAATTCCCGGTATATTTGTTTGATAATCTAACGCATTATTTACTTTAATTGCATTTTTCTCTATCTCTAAGCCCCAATTACCTATTGGACCTAATTTTGGAGACAAACCAAATAGGGGAATAAAATGATCGGCATCAATAATAAAAGCATCTTCTCCTTTTTTCTGAACCGCAACTCCCGTAACATTATCATTTCCTAAAATACCTTTTACTTCTGCTGGAGTAATTATATTTATTTTACCTAAATTCTTTAACTCTTGTGCTTTTTCAACCGAATCTAAAGCTCCTCTAAATTCGTTTCTTCTGTGAATTAAAGTGACTTCTGATGCAACATTAGATAAGAAAATTGCCCAGTCTAAAGCAGAGTCTCCTCCGCCGGAAATTACTACTTTTTTATTTCTATATAATTCAGGCTCTTTTATAATGTACTCAACACCTTTATTTTCATAGTCTGTTAAATTATCAATTTTGGGTTTTCTTGGTTCGAAAGAACCTAAACCACCTGCAATAGCCACAATTTTAGCATGATGTTTTGTACCTATATTTGTTGTAACAATAAAAGTTCCATCGTTTTGCTTATTAATTGTTTCCGCTCTTTCTCCTAACGTAAAACCAGGTTCGAACTGCTTAATCTGTTCCATCAATTTATGTGTTAAATCGCCTGCTAAAATTTCTGGATACGCTGGAATATCATAAATTGGTTTCTTAGGATAAATTTCTGAGCACTGACCACCTGGTTGAGGTAAAGCATCAATTAAATGACATTTTAGTTTTAATAAACCTGCTTCAAAAACAGTAAATAATCCTGTTGGCCCTGCTCCTATAATTAATATATCTGTTGTAATCATAATTTATTTTTCTACTAAAATTTTTGTAAACTCGTTTAGTTTTTGGACTTTTTCTTCAAAGTTGCCTTTGATGGTTTTTCTATATTTATTTAAATTCTTTACTAAATCATCAATATTTTCTGGAATTACTTCTTCAAAAAATTGGCGTAATCTTTTAGCGGTTGTTGGTGATTTACCATTTGTAGAAATTGCTATTTTCACATTTCCTTTTGTAACGATTCCTCCCATATAAAAATCGCAATAAGGTGGATTATCAGCAACATTTACCAACTTTGCTTCTGCTCTGCAATCTTTCCAAATCTGAACATTTACTTCTGGAACATCTGTTGTTGCTATCACTATATGTTTGTTTTCTATATATATTTTTTGATATCTATCTTGAATTAATTCAACAGATCCTTTTTTGGATAAATCTAAGGTTCCTTGTCTAAACATTGGCGAAACCATAGTTACTTTGGCTTCTGGACTTGATTTTAGTAAAAAAGATAATTTTTCTTCAGCAACAAAACCACCTCCAACAATTAAAAAGTTGAGATTTTTAGACTTTAAGAAAATCGGATATAAATTATTTCTTTCCATTATAAAACCAATTCTCTTGTATATTTTTCTTGAATTTCTAAAACTCTTTGACGATGTTTTACAACTTCACCTAAAACTATTATTGCAGGGTTACTCAACTGTTTTTTTATAACAATATTTTCGATTGAGGACACTGTACCAATTCCAATTTTTTCATTGATGGTTGTTCCATCTTGAATGACAGCAACAGGCAATTCGTTTTTACCTTCATCTGCAAATAATTTTACTATTTGAGATAATTTACTCATCCCCATTAATATTACAACTGTAGCGTTAGATTTTGCAGCCAATTGTATGTCTTGACTGATTTTATGCTCTTTTGTTGTACCTGTTATTACCCAAAAACTTTCTGCACATCCTCTTTTTGTAACAGGAATATTTTGACTTGCAGCAACTGCCATTGATGACGAAATTCCTGGTATAATTGCAACTTCTAAACCAAATTTTGCAGCATATTCCATTTCCTCTGCACCTCTTCCAAAAATAAAAGGATCTCCTCCTTTTAAACGAACTACGTGACCTTTTAAGTTGGCTCTTTGTATGATTAGTTCATTGATTTGCTGCTGCTCATATCTGTAACAACCTTTTCTTTTACCTACAAATATTAATTCCGCATTTGGGTTTATATAATCCAACAATTCTTTATTTACTAAAGCATCGTATAAAATGACATTAGCAGTTTTTAAAACTTTAATTGCTTTTACCGTGATTAAATCAACATCTCCAGGACCAGCGCCCACAACTGATAATTTTGGTGTTTTAAAATTCATTGATTACAGATTTTGTAATTGCTAATTCATTCTCTCTAAAATCTCTTATCTGCTGCAAAAATAATTCTGCGTCTTTTATATATTTCTTAGAAAACTCATACTTAGGGTTATATTTATTGATTTGATAAATTAAGTCTGAAAAGGAAGTATCTAGAACAATTTTTTTTGTTTGCACATAATACTCATCAAACTGACTAATAATTTTTGCTTGAGAGTTTGTTTTTATACCATCTGCCAATAGCAATGCCTTTGCAGAATTTACCATAGAACTGTAAGCATGATAAATTGAACTAGAAAAATCATTATCTATAAAAGATTCTTTTGCTTTTTCAATTTTCTCATGGCTTTCTAAAAATAAAGTAGCAATTAAATCGATAACAACACCCGCACACTCTCCAATTCCTATTTGCTTTATATACTCTTCCTCTTTACCCCAATCAATAAAATCTTCTTGAGTTAACATAGAAACATCTTGCAAATCGCTTAAAAAATTATAAAAATACTTCTTACTCTTCTGCTTATAATAATCTACAAATAATTGACCATTGGCATTTTCTTCAAAATCGTTTAAAATTCTGCGTAAAGCTTCTGGACCTCTTTTACTTGGAATCTTAACAAGTTTATCTGCAAAAACTCCATTTCCGTCACCTAAGTTACCTCCGCCCAATAAGACTTGTAAAGCTGGAGCAACTAACTTGTTTGGCGTGCGAACAGACATACCTTGAAAACCAATATTTGCCATAGTATGCTGTCCACAAGCGTTCATACAGCCACTTATCTTGATAACCAAATCACTGTTTTCTAAATATTGAGGATACTCTGCAGTAATTACTCTTTCTAACTTTTCTGCAATTCCAGTACTACTTGCAATTCCTAAGTTACAAGTATCGGTTCCTGGACACGCAGTTATGTCTATTGCCTTATTATATCCAGCTTCTGCAAAACCTAATTTTTCTAATTCTAAATAGAAAAATTCTAATAAACTTTCCTTAACAAAAGGAATTAATATATTTTGACGTAGAGATAATCTGACTTCTCCTGCTGCATACTTCTCTACCAAATCTGCTAGTAATCTTGCTTTATCTGTATAAAAATCCCCTAATAATACTTTGATTCCGACAGCCACATAATCTTTTTGTTTTTGACGAATTACATTGGTTGTTTTCCAAATTTTAAAGGCTTTTTTATCCTTTACTGTAACTTTTGGTATTTCTTTTACATCATCAGGGATTGAAACCTGATAATCATCAATATTTATTTTTACGGTTTTAAATTTTATGGCATTTTGTTCTTCTTTAACTAATTGTTTAAAAGCGGCTAAACCAATATCTTTTATTAAGAATTTCATTCTTGCTTTGGCCCTACTTTTACGTTCTCCGTATCTATCAAAAATTCTTAAAACACCTTCCATCAAAGGGATTATTTTATCACCTGGAAGAAAATCATAGAGTACATCTGCATGTCTTGGTTGAGAACCTAAACCACCTCCAATCATCACTTTAAAGCCATGAACTTGGTTTTCAATTTTAGCAATAAAACCTAAATCATGCATATAAGAAAGTCCTGTATCTTCTTCTGTTCCTGAAAAAGAAACTTTAAATTTTCGTCCCATTTCCTGACATATAGGATTTCTTAAAAAAAAACGAAATAACGCATCTGCATATGGAGAAACATCAAAAGGCTCATTTACGTCTATACCTGCTGTTTCCGAAGCAGTTACATTTCTCACTGTATTACCACAAGCTTCTCTTAATGTTACTTTATCTCTTTCTAATTCTGCCCAAAGTTGCGGAGTTCTTTTTAAATCTACATAATGAATTTGTATGTCTTGACGTGTTGTGATATGTAACCTCCCAATAGAATATTCATCTGAAACATCCGCTATTCTTTTTAATTGATTGCTTTTTAGTTTACCATAAGGTAATTTAATACGAATCATTTGAACACCTTTTTGGCGCTGACCATATACTCCTCTTGCTAAACGTAAACTTCTAAATTTTTCTTCATCTATTTGTAGGTTATTGAATTCAGCAATTTTGTCTGCCAATTCAATAATATCTTTTTCTACAACTGGATTTTCTATTTCTGTTCTAAAACTCTGCATTTTTTCTATAGTATAAATCCAACACCAACTGTATTGTTTGTTCTTGAATTGATTAATATAAAAGATCCATTTTGCTTATTTTTACTATAAGCGTCTACCAATAAAGGTTTACTTAATTTTAATTGGATATTACCAATTTGATTTAGTTCTAGCTTTGATGGATTTTCTTCAATTCCTGAAAAATCAGTTTTTATAATGCTAGATAAATTTGTAATTTTTGCTTGTGCATCATTTACACCATGTTTTATGTAATATTTTTGTGCCCTATTTAAAGGCTCTTTATCCATCCAACAAACAGTTGCATTTATTTGTTTTGTAATTGAAGGTTCTTGGTTAACCTTTACCAACATATCTCCTCTGCTCACATTTACATTATCTTCTAAAGTAATTGTAACTGAACTACCTCTTTTAGCTCTTGCAAACTCTTTATCAAAAAAATTAATACTCTTAATTTTAGATGTTGTCTGTGATGGTAAAACTTTAACCTCATCTCCTATTTCAAAATCGCCTCCATACAATTTACCCGCATAACCTCTGTAATCGTGATATTTTTTTGTTTTCGGTCTGATTACAGTTTGTACAGGAAAACGTGTTTGTGATTCATCATTAATATCATTTGCTTCTATATTTTCTAAATGCTTCATTAAAGTATTTCCAGAATACCAAGGTGTATTTTCTGATTTATTTACAATATTATCTCCTTGTAAGGCTGATATTGGGATAAAAGTTAATTTTTGGCTTTTGTATTCACTTTTACTTGCTAAATATTCAATTTCTCCTTTAATAACATTGAATTTTTCTTGAGAAAAATCGACTAAATCCATTTTATTAATTGCGATTACTACATTTTTAATCCGCAATAAATTATTGATAAAAAAATGTCTATAGGTTTGCTCTACAACTCCATTTCTAGCATCAATTAATACAATTGATGCTTGCGCCGTAGATGCTCCTGTAACCATGTTTCTGGTATATTCTATATGCCCTGGAGTGTCTGCTATAATGTAACTTTTTGATGATGTTGAAAAATAAATATGTGCTACATCAATTGTAATTCCTTGCTCTCTTTCTGCAACCAATCCGTCTGTAGCTAAAGAAAAATCTAAATAATCAAACCCTCTTTGAATACTTTTTTCTTTTATTGCTTCTAATTTATCATCAGTTAATGATTTGGTGTCATATAAAATACGACCAATTAAGGTACTTTTTCCATCATCTACACTGCCTGCTGTTGCTATTTTTAATACTTTCATTCTATTCTTTATTTTAATGGTTTGATTAAAAATATCCTTGCTGTTTTCTTTTTTCCATAGCGGCTTCGGAACGTTTATCATCTATTCTTGCACCTCTTTCTGAAATAGATGAATCTCTAATTTCTTTAACAACAGACGCTATGCTTGAGGCTTCTGATAAAACGGCGGCTGTACAACTCATATCTCCAACTGTTCTAAACCTTACTAAACGATAATCTACCTTTTCATTTTTATCTCTAAAGACAACTTTATCATCTGCAGACCAAATTAGTCCATCCCTAAGAAAAGTAGCTCTAATATGGGCAAAATATATAGATGGAATCTCAATATTCTCTTTTTCTATATATGACCAAACATCTAACTCTGTCCAGTTTGAAATTGGAAATATTCGCACATTTTGTCCTAAATCAATCCTACCATTTAGCATGTCAAAAACTTCAGGGCGTTGGTTTTTTTCGTCCCATTGTCCAAAATCATCTCTAATAGAAAAAATACGCTCTTTAGCTCTTGCTTTTTCTTCATCTCTTCTTGCTCCGCCAATACAAGCATCAAAACCAAACTCTTCTATAGCTCCCAGCAATGTTTCTGTTTGCAACATATTTCTGCTTGCATATCTACCTGTTTCTTCCTTTACTATTCCAGCATCAATATTATCTTGAACATTTCTCACAATTAATTCAAGACTCAAATCTTTCACTAATCTATCTCTAAATTCTATAGTTTCAGGAAAATTATGTCCTGTATCTATATGTAATAATGGAAAAGGAATTTTTGCAGGATAAAATGCCTTTTGGGCCAAACGTACTAAAGTTATACTATCTTTTCCGCCAGAAAATAGTAATACTGGTTTTTCAAATTGGGCTATTACTTCTCTAAAAATATAAATGGCTTCACTTTCTAAAGCATCTACTTGTATTGTATTTTGATTCATTATCATATCTTTTATATATGTAAACCACATTCTCTATTACTTTCTACTTTTGTTGGATCAAAATAAATAAACTCATTTGGTAATCCTTTTTCTTTTAGATAAGCATCTAATTGTTCGTCTGTCCAATTGTAAAATGGACTAACTTTTATAATACCATCTTTACTTACTGAAACTACATCTATACTATTTCTAAACGCTGTTTGT
>Ga0206127_1000599_pt1 | contig 43133 bp, 38 predicted proteins | sample Helgoland_Spring_6_FD_148646 | JGI IMG/M metagenome (GOLD analysis project Ga0206127, IMG submission 148646) | Pelagic subsurface seawater microbial communities from Kabeltonne, Helgoland, North Sea - Helgoland_Spring_Bloom_20160419_1 | ecosystem: Environmental > Aquatic > Marine > Epipelagic ...
TTGACACCTATGGAGATGAATTTGAAAAATTATATGAAGGTTACGAAAAAGTAGGAAAAGGAAGAAAAACAATCAAAGCAAGAGAGCTTTGGGAAAAAATATTAGAATCTCAAATAGAGACAGGTACGCCTTATATGCTCTATAAAGATGCTGTAAACCGTAAAACCAATCACAAAAATTTAGGAACGATTCGTTCTTCAAATTTGTGTACAGAAATTATGGAATATACGGCCAATGACGAGGTTGCTGTATGTAATTTAGCGTCCATTGCATTGCCAATGTTTATTAGTGAGAACGAGGCTGGAGAAAAGTATTTCAATCATAAAAAGTTATATGATGTAACCAAAAAAGTGATTAGAAACTTAGACACGGTTATCGATCGAAATTATTATCCAGTACAGGAAGCTGAAAACTCTAATTTTAGACACAGACCTGTAGGATTAGGAGTTCAAGGTCTTGCAGATGCTTTCATTATGTTGCGCTTGCCATTTACTTCCGATACGGCTAAAAAACTAAATAAAGATATTTTTGAGACCTTATATTTTGCGTCAGTTCAGTCCTCTATGGAAATTGCGAAAGCTAAAGAACCGTATTCTACATTTAAAGGATCACCAATGTCTGAAGGAGAATTCCAATACAATATGTGGGGAATCAATGATGAAGATTTAAGTGGAAATTGGGATTGGAAAAAGTTGCGTAAAAATGTAATTAAGCACGGAGTTAGAAATTCGTTGTTAGTGGCTCCAATGCCAACGGCTTCAACTTCTCAGATTTTAGGGAACAATGAAGCTTTTGAGCCGTATACTTCGAACATTTATACAAGACGTGTATTGTCTGGAGAATTTATTGTGGTAAATAAACACCTATTAGAAGATTTAGTGGAAATGGAGCTTTGGGACAATAATATGAAGGAAGAGATCATGCGTGCAAATGGTTCTATTCAACATATCGACAAGATTCCACAAGACATAAAAGATCTATACAAAACTGTATGGGAAATGAGTATGAAAGATATCATTGATATGGCTCGTCATAGAGGATATTTTATAGATCAATCTCAATCTTTAAACTTGTTTATGCAAGATGCAGATTATGCTAAACTAACATCAATGCACTTCTACGGATGGAAGTCTGGATTAAAAACTGGAATGTATTATTTAAGAACCAAATCTGCTGTAAATGCGATTCAGTTTACACTTTCAAAAGAAAAGAAAAAAACAACACCAGAGCAAGATGCACCGATGACACCAGAAGAATTCAAAGCCATGGTGGAATCCTCAAAAAATGGAGGACCAGATGATGATTGCTTAATGTGTGGATCTTAGAAATTAGTCAATTAATGTACTTTTAAAAAAGAATCTCAATATATTTGAGATTCTTTTTTTATTTAAAATCAAAATCATAACAATATGATGAACTGGGAACAATTACTTTCTTTAAAACGTTTTGGTGATATTCAAAAACGCCCAAGAGCTAAGCAAGATGAAACACGTTTGGGTTTCGAAGTGGATTTTGATAGAATTATATTCTCAGAAGCTTTTAGAAGTTTACAAGATAAAACACAGGTTATTCCTCTGTCTGAAACAGATTTTGTTCATACTCGACTTACGCATAGTTTAGAGGTGTCTGTAGTGGGAAGAACTTTAGGGAGAAGAGTCGGTAAAGTTTTATTGGAAAGACATCCCAATTTAAAACAACTGGGCTATTCATTCAATGATTTTGGGGCTATTGTAGCAGCAGCTTCTGTAATGCACGATATTGGAAATCCTCCCTTTGGTCATTCAGGAGAAAAAGCTATTGGAGAGTATTTTAAAACAGGTAAAGGATTACACCACAAAGCAACGTTATCAGCAGAGGAATATCAAGACCTCATAGACTTTGAAGGAAATGCGAATGGGCTTAAAATTTTGACTGAAAATAGAGAAGGAGTATATGGTGGGTTACGCTTATCTTATGCCACTTTAGGAGCTTTTATAAAATACCCAAAAGTGTCTCTACCAAAAAAACCGACAACACACATAGCAGATAAAAAATATGGATGTTTTCAGTCAGATAAAGAAGCTTTCTTAGACATTGTTGAAGATCTAGGCTTACTCAATAAGTCTAAAACAGCAGCGATCAGTTACCATAGACATCCATTAACCTTTTTAGTAGAAGCGGCAGACGATATTTGTTATACGATCATAGATTTTGAAGATGGAATTAATTTAGGACTAATAGAGGAAGAATTTGCTTTAGAATATCTAATTAAACTGGTAAAAAATACAATTGACACAAAAAAATACCATTCTTTAAAATTCAAAAAAGATAGGGTTAGTTATCTCAGGGCATTGGCCATTAATACACTAATTAATGAAGCAGTTGATATTTTTTTAGCCAATGAAACTGCCATTTTAAAAGGAACATTCTCAACTTCTTTATTAGATAAATGTGCCTATGAGGCTCAGATTAATGACATTTTGAAAATTAGTATTTCAAAAATATATAAGAGTCAAGAAGTGGTAGAGAAAGAAGTAGCAGGGTATAAAATAATAGCTGATTTATTAGACATTTTTGTAACTGCACTTAACAATCATCATCTGGGAAGTCCAACGAACTATGATAGTTTATTACTGAATTTGCTTCCCAAAGAATTTAGGATTACTTCTGCATCTACTTATGAAAGAATCATGGCTATATGTACCTATGTTTCTAGAATGTCAGACAGTTACGCTATTAGAATTCACAAAAAAATACAAGGAAGTATTATATAATAAAAAAGGATGTTTTTAGGATAGACTTCCAATCAACTTTTTGATTGAGCTGACATCTATACCATTCTTTTTTTGAAGTTCCTCGATTGTTCCGTGTTCCACAAAATGGTCTTGTATTCCTAAAACCTTAACCTTGTTTTTGTAATTATGTTTCCCCATAAATTCTAAAATGGCTGAGCCAAATCCGCCTTTTTCCACACCATCTTCAAGAGTAATAATGTGTTTAAAATCAGCACAGATGCTATGTAATAAATTTTCATCTAAAGGCTTAGAAAATCGCATGTCATAATGAGCAACACTTGGAAATTCTTCTAGTGCTTTTGTGACATTATTACCTATAGTACCTATAGAGAGTATAGCAATACCTTTCCCGTCTCTTAAGCAAACCCCAGTTCCTATTTCAATGATTTCAAAGGGCTTCTTCCAATCAAACAAGACCCCTCTTCCTCTTGGGTAACGAATGGCAATGGGTTGATTTAAACCCAACTGAGAAGTATATAAAATATTTCGTAATTCCACTTCGTTTCTTGGTGCAAAAACAATCATATTTGGAATGGCTCTCATATAAGCTAGATCAAAAACACCATGGTGAGTTGCACCATCTTCACCAACTAATCCAGCCCTATCTATACAAAAAATAACGGGTAGATTTTGTAGTGCTACATCGTGTATGATTTGATCATAGGCTCGCTGAATAAAAGTAGAATAGATATTACAAAAAGGAATCATTCCTTGAGTTGCCATTCCAGCAGCTAGGGTTACAGCGTGCTGTTCTGCAATTCCAACATCAAATGTCCTTTTAGGAAATTCTTTAAGCATCATTTTTAAGGAACTTCCAGAGAGCATTGCTGGAGTAATTCCAATAATTTTTGTATTTCCTCTAGCGAGTTCAACAATAGTTTCTCCAAAAACATCTTGATACTTAGGAGATAATCCTTTGCTATTTTTTGGAATGATTTCTCCCGTTTTTGCATCAAACTGGCCCGGAGAGTGATAAGTTACCTGATCTTTTTCTGCCTGACTTAATCCTTTGCCTTTTGTTGTAATAACATGCAAAAATTTAGGCCCTTTTTTATTTTTAAGTCGCTTGAGTTCCCGAAACAAACTTTTAAAATTATGACCATCAATTGGGCCTGAATAATCGAAATTTAAGGCCTTAATAATGTTATTCTGAGCCAAAGATCGATCTGTCTTTACTTTGGTTAAATATTCTTTTAATGCGCCTACAGAAGGGTCTATACCAATGGCGTTATCATTTAGAATAATTAATAAATTAGCCTCACTAACCCCTGCATGATTTAAGGCTTCAAAAGCCATTCCACTAGCAATAGAAGCATCGCCAATTACTGCAATATGTTGTTTTTCAGTTTCACCTTTTAAGGAAGAAGCAATTGCCATTCCTAGTGCAGCCGAAATAGAAGTAGAAGAATGCCCTACTCCAAACGTATCATATTTGCTTTCGGCTATTTTTGGAAATCCTGAAATTCCATCTAATTGTCTGTTGGTATGAAAAACATCTTTTCTTCCGGTTAAAATTTTATGCCCGTATGCTTGGTGACCCACATCCCATACCAAAAGGTCTTTAGGGGTGTCAAATAAGTAATGTAAAGCAATAGTAAGTTCTACTACTCCTAAACTAGCCCCCAGATGCCCTTGTTTTGTGGCTACAATGTCAATGATAAACGCACGTAATTCTTCTGCCAATTTTGGCAACTGATCTTTAGTTAATTTTTTAAGATCTGATGGAATTTTTATGGTATCAAGTAAAGCATTGATCATAGCACAAAAATACAATTTTACAACTCAAAAGATATTTGTAATATTGAATAAATATTTTTTAAAATGATTCAGCCTTTTGACGATACTTATTTTATGAAAAAAGCACTACAGGAAGCAGAGCTTGCTTTTATGAAAAAAGAAGTTCCTGTAGGGGCTGTAATAGTAATGAATGATAAAATTATTGCAAGGGCACACAATCTTACAGAAACTTTAAACGATGTAACGGCCCATGCAGAAATGCAGGCATTTACTGCAGCAGCAGATTTTCTTGGCGGGAAATATTTAAAAGAATGTACACTTTACGTAACCTTAGAGCCATGCCAAATGTGTGCAGGTGCAAGTTACTGGGCTCAATTGGGAAAGCTTGTATATGGAGCCTCTGAACCTCAAAGAGGCTTTGTAAATTTACAAACAACGTTGCATCCTAAGACAAAAGTAGTTAGTGGTGTTTTAGAAAATGAGTGTAGTCTTTTATTGAAACGGTTTTTTATTGAAAAGCGCAATTTGAATTGACAGTTTAAACTTATACTTTTTTAATTACACTTGTTACAATTCCCCAAATCACAAAATCATTTTCTTCAGTAATTTTTATACTAGGATACTCAGGGTTTTCTGGTTGAAGCCACACTCCACCATCACTTACTTTTAAGCGTTTTACAGTAAACTCACCATCTAAAAAACAAACAGCTATCCTGTTGTTTTCAGGCTCAAGACTTCTGTCTATAACCAATAAATCTTTATCATCTAAACCAGCGCCAATCATAGACTGTCCGTTTACTTTGGCAAAGAATGTTGCTTCTTTGTTGGTGATTAATTCTTCATCTAGAGAAATTCTAGTTTCTGTAAAATCGTCTGCAGGAGAAGGGAAGCCGGCTGAAATTCCTATATCAATAAAAATTGCACCAGTACTGTTTGATGTCTTTGGAGTAAAAAATTGAAGTGATTTTGTCATTTATTTTACGGTAATGATATCGTTTATTTTTGTGGTATATTTTGGAGAAAGATGCTCTTGTTTCATTTTCCAAGTTCGTTGTAAGTCTTGATTTGCTAATTTTATGGCAGTTGTTTTAAATTTTTTATTTAAATGATCTATTGCCGACATTAATGGTTTATGTTTTGGATTTTCATGAAGAAATAAATTCAATTGATGGTTGTTTGTAGGTACCAGCCCTGTAACAATAACCCCTGCTTTCTTATAATTAACCCCCTTTTTAAAAATGATTTTTATAGCCTCTACCGCAGCTTTTGTAATGCTAAGGGTAGAATCTGTAGGATATGAAAAAACAACAGTTTTTGATGCACTATATTGTTCCGTGTTTTTTTTGTGACGATCACTTCTTAGCATCACTATGATCATGTGACAACTAGATTGTTGTGCGCGTAACTTTTCCGAGCAACATGCAGCAAAAGTAGAAATTCTTTCAGTAATATCTTCAATATCTGAATAGGCCTGCTCAAAACTTCTAGTTGTTGAAATAGAGCGCTTTATTTCTTTTATTTCAAATTCAATTGTTGGAATTCCTTCTAAGTCTTTTTTTAATCTCCATTCTGTAATTGAAAAATTGCGACGCACCCATTCATCAGATAATTGGGTAAAATCAAATGCTGTTTTACATCCCTTTAACATCAGGCGTTTTTCTAAACGACGACCAATTCCCCATACATTTTTAATGGCTGTCCATTTGAGTCCTTTTAGTCGTTTTTCGTCTGTATCAATTACGTAAACACCACCGGTTTCTTTTGGAAACTTTCTTGCAATCTTATTCGCTACTTTACAGAGTGCTTTTGTAGGAGCAATTCCTACACACGTTGGTATCCCTGTCCATTTTAAAATTCTTTTTCGAATACTCTTGCCATATGCATTAAAATCATGATGATTAAATCCCGTAAGATCAATAAAAGCCTCATCAATACTATACACTTCAACATTAGGCGAAAACTGCTCTAGTATTGTCATAACTCTTGCGCTCATATCTCCATATAGCGGATAGTTAGAGGATAAAACAGTAATTTTATGATGCTTACAGAAATTTTTCCATTTAAAAATAGGAGCCCCCATTGGAAGATTTAATTTCTTGACTTCATCACTTCTAGCAATGATACAACCGTCATTATTACTTAATACAGCAACAGGTTTATTTTGCAAACTGGGGTTAAATACCCGTTCGCAAGAAGCGTAAAAGTTATTACAATCTACTAAAGCATACATTAGTGTAAAGATACAAACAAGAAAGTACCAAAGAATAGCATTGAGTTACTTATATTTGAAAAAAAGGATAAGAATTATGAACATCTTTGATTGTGTAATAGTAGTTATTTTAATTTTTGCCTTCGTAAGAGGTTTTATGAAAGGGTTTTTTGTAGAAATAGCTTCTTTAATTGCTTTAATTGGAGGTATTTATGGTGCAATCTACTTTTCTTATTTTGCTTCAGATTTTCTAAAAGACTATGTAGAATGGAGTGAAAATTATATTGCTTTAACAGCATTTGCAGTTACGTTTATAGCCATTGTAGTTGCAGTTTCATCCTTAGGAAAAGTTTTCACAAAAATGGCAAATTTTGTGGCGCTAGGAATGATTAATAAACTACTAGGAGGTGTCTTTGCACTTTTAAAAAGTGTGTTAATTTTAAGCGTACTATTTGTTTTTTTTTCGCGGTTAAATGGCGTAATTCGTTTTATAGAAAAAGAGACATTAGAGACCTCTGTCTTATACACACCTGTAAAGAAAATTGTTCCTACACTATTTCCAAATATCATTGAAAAGATTGAGGAAAAGAAAAATGAACTTCAATAAGGCTGTTTGTTATACTAAAAAAATAAACGCTACAACTTATTAAATTAATAGGTTATAGCGCTTACATGTTATCTTCTAAATTGATATAAATTAAAGAAGATAGTCTCAATAATTTCTTATGCGTCTTTATGATCTTTTACCCATTGTAAACAGGTTTTGAAATCTACAAAAATATATTCCTCTGGAATTAAATCTGGAATTATATCAATGCGTTCCATCATATATTTAGGCTGTGTTTGCATGTCTACAACCAATACATTTTTACCATCTTTCTTAAGTTCTACAATACTGTCTTCTAAAGCATACAGCCCAGATTGATCGATATACTCCATTCTATCCATTCGAATAATAATGGTAGATGCAGCCGCTGGAATTTGTTTTATAAGCTGCTGAAAGTCGCTTGTTGAACCAAAAAATAAAGGCCCTTTGATATGCTTAATGAAAATTTCATCACGTAATTTTTTTGTGATTCCAATTTCATCAGCCCAAGATTCTTCTTTTAAAGAGGTTACGTTAGATTGTTGCGCTGTTAAATCTCCAATTTTCTTCATAAACATTAAAGAAGCAATTACCAATCCAATACCCACCGCATATACTAAATTCCAGAATGTAGAAAGTAACAATACAATAATCATAATAATTACTTCAGAACTCAATTTAATACCAGCTATTTTAATATCTCTTGGTAAAGAAGGAATCGCTTTTAATCCTTTATAATCCATTACTCCAATTCCAACAGTAACTAAGATACCAGCTAAAACAGCTGCAGGTATTTTAGATGCAACAGGTCCTAATCCTAATAAAATTACTAATAACATCAGTCCAGCAACCATTCCTGATAGTTTTGTTTTTCCTCCTGAATTAATATTCACAACGGTTCTAATGGTAGCACCCGCTCCTGGAATTCCTCCAAAAACAGAAGCAATACTATTTCCTATTCCTTGACCTATAAGCTCCTTATTTGGTTTGTGTTTGGTCTTAGTCATATTATCTGCAACAACAGAGGTTAGCAGTGAGTCAATAGCGCCTAGCAAAGCTAAAGTTAGGGCTGTAAAAATATAAGGAGTGATACTCGCTAAACTAAAGTTGGTAAAAATTTCCATATTTGGAATTGGAAACCCACTTGGAATTTCTTCTATGGGTTTGTAGTCAAGACTAAATCCAACAGAAATACCCGTCATAACCACCAGAGCAACCAAGGTACTAGGCACAACAGTTGTTATCCGTTTAAATCCATAGATGATAATAATTGTCCCTAAAGCTAAGATTAGTTCTAGCCAATTAAGATGTTTTAAAGCTCTTGGCAGCACCTTTAAGGTTCCTAAAACACCCGAAGCTTCTCTTCCAGCTAACGTTTTACTTTCTTTTATAATGTCTGCACGCACAATGCTTTCACCTTCCGCTGCTGCATTTTTATAATCTTGTAAGGTGAGAATTTTATCAGCTTTTTTGTTTTTACTGTCTTTTAAGTATCTACTTAAAACAACTTCTTCAACCTGTGATTCAAATTGCTTCACAAACTCAGCGTCTTCTTTTGCATTATATCCGATGGAGGGTAAGATTTGAGTAACTAATATGATGACTCCAATAGCAGTCATAAAACCAGAAACCACAGGATACGGAATATATCGAATATACTTACCTAAGCCTGCCAGACCTAAACCAATTTGCAAAAGACCAGCCAATAAGAAAACAGTTAAAATAATTGGTAATGCTTTACTTACATCTCCATTATTAGAAGCTATAATTCCAGCGATAACAACCATACTTACGGCTGTCATTGGCGCTGTTGGACCAGAAATTTGTGTTGGAGTTCCACCAAAAAGTGCAGCAAAGAAACTAATGAAAATAGCACCATACAGACCTGCGTCAGGTCCTAATCCTGAAGAAACACCAAAAGCAAGAGCCAATGGGAGTGCAACAATACCAGCGGTAATTCCACCGAAGAGGTCGCCACGAACATTTGAAAATAGATTTTTCATACTTTATTATTAAAAATTTATAAATGTGATAAGATTAATTTGATCTCTGCTAGAGGTTTCAAAAATTTGATTCATATACCCAACTTCTAGTTTTATTCCTGAGGAAACCTTATATCCTAAGCCTCCATAAACTCTATTTCTATCAAAAACGTTAGCTGCTCCATTTAAGAAAATCTCATTGTAAGTAGATAGATAATATTTAGAGTCTTTGAAAGGAATATTTAGTCCTAGGAAATAACGAAAACGAGTTTTAAAATCACTAGCTACAAAACGCTGCTCAAAACGATAACGGTGTTGTAAACTAAGTTTTCCAATAGTGTGTTTTGTGATAAATTGCTGAAAAACCCGATGTTCTTCTACAGTAACTTTTTCGTCTTCGCTTCCAGTATAGTTTTCAGAGTTTATGTATCCGTAACCAAGTAGCAAATTACTTTTTTCACCTATTTTATACCCTAGACCAGTTCTTAGTAATAACTGTTCTAAATTTCCAATAGTATTGTAATTTCTATACTGAATTTCATGGTGAAGATTCCATTTAGAGTTTAGCTGTTTGCTTCCAATATAAACAAGCCAATTACCGGGACCGTTTTCTTGACTAAACCCTAAAAAAGGAACAGCTAAGAATACTAGGATGATGCTGAGTTTTTTCATGGATTTTTTATTCATAAAAGGTTACAGATCCATCCTTAATATCATACATAGCACCAATAATCTTAATGTCTCCTTGTTTTTCCATTTCTTCTAAAACAGGGCTTTGTGCTCTAATATTTGCTATGGTCATGTAAACATTTTTTTCTGCTACATTATTTACGAATTCAATATTACCAGAGTTTCTTTCGCTAGTATCTGCAGGTTCTGCAACTGCTTCTACTGCGGGTTTTAATTTACTGAGTAAGGTTGTGAGATTTCCTAGTTTTGCATCATCACAAGCTCCCTTTACAGCACCACAAGCTGTGTGTCCTAAAACAACAATTACTTTAGTTCCTGCGAGTTTACAGGTAAATTCCATACTTCCTAGAATGTCTTCATTTACAAAGTTTCCTGCAATTCTAATGCTAAATATGTCTCCAATCCCTTGGTCGAATACTAATTCTGCAGAAACTCTAGAATCTACACAATGAAGTATTGTAGCAAAAGGGTATTGACCTGTACTTGTATCTGACACCTGAGCTAATAAGTTTCTGTCTACCTCTTTATTTGATTGAAATCTTTGATTTCCTTCTTTTAATAAGTGAATGGCTTTATTTGGTGAAATGGCTGCCTGAGTTTCTTTTGTATGGGCTTTCATTTTAATATATTTTATGGTTAATACTATAATAGGAATATGTTACGGGAAATAGTTTTTTTTTAAAACTATTATACCGTACGATAGGGCTTTAAGAAGATAGGCTTCTTATGCGAAAAATTGTTCTGGGGGTGGGCTGTTTAGTTTGGTAAACTTAAAAGTGTAGTTCTTTGAACAATAGCGAATTCTTTTTTTGTGCTCAAGGCTTAAAAACACACTTTCCTTATCTGTTGAGTAGTATATTTTTACCTCCAAATCTTTAATAGATTCTTTACCTTTATTTTCTTCTTCTTCTCCAAAGTCAACTATTTCTGTAATCTCTATAGTACTTTCCGACAAATTGACAAAAGTAGGCGCTACGATTGAAGCCGTGATGATCAATGTAAATAAGAAAGTTATAATAGTTTTACTCATGATTTTGTAAAAAACAAAGGTACAAAGTTGATGATAGTTATTTTAATTTTTTTGAAAAATACTAAGGGTTTTAATCTTATCAGAAATAATCCAGCCAGTTTTTCCATCCGAAATTCTAATTTTTTTCCAATTATCTACGGTATCTAAAACAAGAACTTTTGTTCCTTCATGAAGCGTAAATATTTTTTCGCTGTTGTCTGTTGGTGCATTATTAATACTAGTTTCTTTACTGAATATAATTGCCTCTACAGTTGTATTTGAATACGTATACTCTTTTATTGTAAAAAATAAAGTAACCAGTAAAAGGAGAAAACTGAGAATACTAGTCACAAAAAACATGCGTTTTTTTGAAGGCGTAAACGAAAAATAAAATAGTAGAAAAAGTAGGGTGCCAAGAACAGAAAATACAACATTAACAATCGCCCATTCATTGTAGGATAACTTTTTTACGATAACGTCATCTAGTTTTTGAAATATTGTTTTAGGAATTTCTTCAATAGCATCTATTGTGAGTCTTTTTGCAAACACTAAATTACTTTGAGCATCTTCGTTTAAAGGATCTAAAAGCAATGCCTTTTCATAATTATATATAGCTGAGGCAACTTGGTTTAGTTTGTAATGACAATTTCCTAAATTGTAATATAAGGCTGAGGAAATTAATCCAAGTGCTTCTATTTTTTCGTAGCTAGAAATTGCTTCTGAATAATTAGACAACTTGTATTGTTCATTTCCTTCTTTAAATAACTGTTCAGAGTTTTGAGAAAACAATTGAGCGGAGAGAAATAGCAGTAAAATCAGATTTTTTTTCATCTTACAATTGTTTATCAATTTGGGTGATTACAGCTTTTGATTTTTCATAATCATCTTTCATTTCCACTGCAGTTACTGGAGAATACCTTGCCATATCACAACTGTTAAAAACTTCTATAAATGAGTTAATGTCATCTTCGTGTACAGCTTTTGTTTTCAACAACTCTGTAATTTTTTCTTTACTAATATCTGAGGTCTCAATTTTTAATTTAGCCTTCAAATAATTATGAAGTGCTTTTTCTAATGCCACATAAAAAGCTTCTTTAGTTCCTAGTTGTTTTTTTGCTTCAGAGAGATATTTTTTAGCTAAACGGTCTGCTTTTCTTAACTTATTTCCTAAAACATCATTACTCCTTGCTTTGTTCTTTCTAGCAATTATAATCCCCATAGGAATAAATAACAACGGAAGTATTAACATTATATAGTAAAGTTTAGAAGCATAGAAATTTGATTTATTTGCTAAATAAAACGAACTACTGGTCTGAATGTATCTAAAATTATTACCGGTAACAATAATTTCTTTTTTTGAGTTTGATTTCACATCAGAATCTGTCACTAACTCTTTTCCCTCTAAAACCTCAACAAACAAATCTTCAGAAGTTAAACGAACATATTTTTTTTCGTTAAGGTCAAAATATGAGAACTCAGTACTTGGAATTTTATACTTTCCTTTAAATTGCGGAACAACGGTGTAATTTTTTGTTACCGATCCTTTAATCCCTCTAGAATTAATAGTAATTTTTTCCTTTTGTTCTGGGGTAAAAACTTCTAATTCTGAAGGGGTTTTTATTTCTGGTAATTCAAATAACTTTAAATTTCCATTTCCAGTAACTTTCACAGAAACTGTTGCTGATTCATTTGACTTCAAAATATTTTTGCTTGAACTTACTATAAAATTAAAATCACCAACAGCCCCATTAAAACTCTCAGGTTTACCTTCAATAGGGAGTGCTTTAGATTGAATAAATTTTTTAGCTGAAGCAAAACTTTTTGTTACGTTTCTTACAATAGGATTTCCAAAGAAATCACCTCTTCCAGTGGGAACTCCAATTACAATATCCATCTTTATGGGGTCTATTGTAAGTTTACCAGATTTTGTTGGAATTAAAAGTGCTTTTTGCAAAACTACATAACGGTATTGTTCTCCATTATAGGTTCCATTTTTTGCATTTAATCCACGTATTTTAATGTCTTGATTCCAAAAGCCGTTGTACTGAGGAGAATCTGTATATGAGAAATCTCTTACACTAATGTTTTGACTGACATATAATCTATACTCTACATAAATACCTTCACCAACGTATGGGCTAGATTTAGAAATTTCTGCAACTAGGTGAACATTTTGTTGTGCTATATAGTTAGGGTCATTTGGGTCTTTAGGGATTTCTACTGCATCTAAAACAATTACCTTAACAGGTTTAGATTTTAGGATCTTATTGTTAAGTTTTATGCTTGCATATGGAATTAGAAATTCGCCTTTTTTCAATGGTTTAATAATGTAAGAATACGATTGAGAAAAACTTGCTTGTCCATTAATCCAGGATTGGCTAATGGCTTGGCTTGGCCCACTAACAATTTGGAAATTTTTAAAGTTTGGAGGGTCAAAGTTGTCCGCTCCTTGTTTATTGATGGTAAACTGTATTTTTAACCTTTGGTTTAGGCCTAATTTATTTTTACTAACAGTTGTAATAAGTTCAGGATTTTGCGCAAAGGCAGAACAATTCAATAGCGCACATAATACTAGAATATATTGAATTTTCTTCTTCATTTTTATCATCTAACGAATCGCAAATATAAAACTTACCAATCTTTTTCTTGTTTAACTTTAGATCCTTTAGCTTTTTTTGCATTTAATTTTTTCTGAGTTTTTTTCTCTTCATTTTTTAAACTTTCTAGCAGCTGTTTAATTTGTTGAGGTGACATTTTACCAGGTTGAGGCTTTTGCTCTTTTTTTTCATTTTTCTTAGGGTCTTGTTTCTTTTTGTCGTCCCCTTTGTCATCATTTTTCTTTGGATCTTTTTTGTCTTTATCGTCTCCCTCTTTTTTATCTTTGTTTTTGTCCTTGTTCTTGTCTTTGTTCTTGTCTTTGTCTTTGTTCTTGTCTTTACCCTTATCTTTGTTTTTGTCCTTGTCTTTGTTTTCTTCATCCTCGAGAAGCTTCTGCGCTACTGCTAAATTATAACGAGTTTCATCATCATTTGGATTACTTCGAAGCGCATTTTTAAAAGCATCTACAGCACCTTTATAGTTTTTTTCTTGCAGCATTGCATTCCCAATATTATGATAGCCTTCAGCTTTTTCAAAAGCATTTTTTGCATTTTCTACAGTAATATTATATTGTGGAATTGCCTCTTTAAAATTTTTTTCTTGATATAAAGAGTTTCCTAAATTATAAGTTGCTTTTTTATAACTGCTATTTTTTTCTAAAGCTTTTTTGTAGGCTACAGACGCATCTGTATACTTGTTTTGATTGTACAGTACATTCCCTTCTCTTACTAATTTTCTAGCTTCTCTTTGAAGTGATATAGAATCTTTTTGAGCATAGGTCGATGATGTGGTAACCAATAAAATGAAAATAAAACATGTAGAGATTAAGTTTTTCATTCTTTCAAGTTTAAGTATCTTTTTCATTAAATAAATCTATCTTTTTAAGCCATTTTGTTTTTTTATCTAGTAAAAAAACATCTAAAATTAAAAATAAAAGACCAATTGCTAAAAACCATTGAAATTGGTCTTTATAATCTGAAAATTGTTTGGTTTCAAATTCTGTTTTTTGGGCATTACTAATAATTTCTTCAATAGCTTTTACAGGCTTGTCTGTTAAATTGCCATCAATATAATTGCCATTAGCCACATTAGCCACACCTTTTAAAAGTTCAGAATTACGTTTTGTTAAAACAGTTTCTCCTTTATATTTTTTGTATCCAATCAAAGATCCATTAATTTTCATAGGGATTGGTGCTCCTTTTTCTGAACCTACTCCTATTGTGTAAACTTTTATACCTTCATTAGAAATGTTTTGAGCTAACTGTTTTGTTTCCTCTTGATGATCTTCTCCATCCGAAATAATAATTAAAAACCGGTTGGTTTGATCGTCATTATTATAATAGGTTTTCGCTAGATCTAAAGCCTCCTTAATCGCCGTTCCTTGGCTAGAAACTAAATCAGGATTTGCATTTTGTAAAAACATTTTGGCTGCTCCATGATCTGTAGTTATAGGCAAAAGAGGATACGCATTTCCTGCATAAATAATAATTCCTACACGATCGCTTCCAAGTTTATCAATAATTTTAGATATAATTTGTTTTGATTTCTCTAGCCTATTTGGCGCAATGTCTTCAGCTAGCATACTTTTAGAAACATCTAGTGCAAAAACAATATCGACCCCTTCTCTTTTAACTGTTTTTAGTTTTGTTCCTATTTTAGGATTAACTAAGGCCAGAATAAGAAATGATATTCCTAAAATAAAAAACAAAAGTTTTAATGCAGATTTAAACACCGAGTAATTGGGCGCTAATTTTGTTAATAAATCTGATGAAGCGAATTTTTTCTGAGTTCTTTTTTTCCACCATAACACCACTAGAAAAATGACAACAAGTATTGGGATTGTTGTAAACAAGTAAAAATATATGGGCTCTTCTAGTCTGTATAACATTATATAAAACTTCTAAATAATGTGTTTTTCAACACAAATTCTAATAACAATAATCCACCAGCAAGAAAAATTAAAAATCTATATTTTTCTTGATAGTTGTAATATTTGAATTCTTCAATTTTAGTTCTTTCTAGTAAATCAATTTCATCGTAAATTTCTTGTAGCTTGGAATTGTCTGTAGCTCTAAAATATTGTCCCTGGGTTTCACTTGCAATAAATTGAAGAAGTTCTTCATCTATTTCCACCTTTTGTTTTCTAAACTGTAATCTTCCCCTAGCATCTTTACTTACTGGAAAGTCTGCCATTCCATTTGTACCTATTCCTACAGTATAGACTTTAATATTTAACCCTTTAGCAAGTTCTGTTGCTGTTTTTGGGTCTACAAAACCTGAGTTGTTCACCCCATCTGTTAGAAGAATAATCACTTTGCTTTTAGCTTTACTTTCCTTTAGCCTATTAACTGCGGATCCAAGCCCCATACCAATTGCAGTTCCTCCATCTAGCTGCCCCCATTTAATTTGTGAAATGGTTCTTTTTGTAATTCTTTTATCACTAGTTATTGGAGTTTGAGTAAAACTTTCTCCAGCATATACCACTATACCTATTCTATCATTAGGTCTTCTATTTACGAAATCTGTCGCTACTAACTTAAGGGCCTCTAGACGATTTGGCTTTAAATCCTTAGCTAGCATACTTGCAGAAACGTCAATAGCCATTACGATATCTATACCTTTGTTGGCTTTGATTTTTGTACTAACAGCTACATTTCTTGGTCTTGCTAGAGCAACAATTAGTAAGGCTAATGCAATTAATCTTATAATTGCGAGTAAGGGTTTAACTTTTGGTAAAAAACTATTTTTTGTTCTGAAGCCTTTTAGGTTAGAGACAGTTAAAACAGCAGTTTCCTTTTTACGCATAAAAAAGAACCAAACAGCTATTAAAGGGATTAGAATTAATAGCCATAAAAACTCCGGGTTGTGAAATTCAAAATTATTCCAATTCATTTTCTTTTGTTTCTTCTATTAATGGAATAGGTTTTAAATCATTTAACACCTTTTCTGCAACTCTTCGGTCTTCTTCAATTTCGTGTGAAAGTGGAGTAGATTTCGCAAACTTGACTAAATCTGCTTCTTGTAAGAGTGCATCTAGTTTACGAACGGTCTCTTTGGTTATATTAATATTTTTTGGGGTATTGTAATCAGAGAGCAGAGAAACCAACTCAAAAGTTGTAATTTCTAGCGCAGGAATTTCCAATTCCTTTTCAATAAACACACGAATAATCTCAGTAAGTTCACTGTAGTATTTTTTAATTTCATTGTTTTGCCACAACAACTTATTATCTAATTCTTGAAGTTTTTCAAGGGCTTCCTCAAAAGGAGGTAATGTATTAACAGTGTCAATTTCTTTGATTTCTGGTTTTTTACGAGTTTTGAAATAATAGATGAGTAAACCGATCAATAAAAGTGCTAAAAACACCCATATAAGATAAGGTTTAAAATCATCATAAACCAATGGTTCGGTTTGGATAGACTTAATTGGGAACATTTTTTGTTTAGTGGTATCTACTGAAACTGTGGCAACATTTATCAATACAGAATCCGAAAGATAAGCCCTGTTTTTGATGAATATTTGCTGAGTGGGAATGTAGAAAGCTCCGCTGTCAAATCCAGTCATCAAGTATTTCTTGATAAGGCTGTTTTTAAAAGTATCAATTTTTATATCCTTTACAACTTCTAACTTATTTAAGTTTTCTAGTTTTTCAGGGAAAATAACATTGGCAGTGTCTTTAATTACAATCTTAAACAAGAATTGCTCACCAATTCTAATATTGGTTGTGTCTATTGCTACACTCACTTTTTGAGAATACGTAAGCGTGCTGACTAGTAGGAGAAAAAAAAGAGTTTTTAGTTTCATTTGTATTATCTCCCTTTATGTTTAAAGTATCCTAATAATTTTTTCACGTAATCTTGGTCTACTCTTGTATCTATGGTTCCAGAACCACTTTTTTTGAAGGTAGTTTTAAAATAATCAGAGAAGCGCAGAGCAGCTATTTTATAATTATTGCGAACCCTTTTTGAACTTGTATTGATAAGCTGAACGGTATTCGTCTCAGCATCTAGCATGGGAACCATTCCAAGATTAGGAATTTCTTCATCATGTTTATCAAATACACGGATTCCAGTGATGTCATGTTTATTACCAACAATCTTTAGCGTTCTCTCATAATTATCATCCATAAAATCAGATAACATAAAAACAATGGCTTTCTTTTTCATAACATTAGAGAGATATTTAAATGCTTCTGCTATGTCTGTCTTTTTACTTTTAGGTTTAAATTCTATTAGCTCTCGTATTATTCTTAGTACATGGCTTTTCCCTTTTTTTGGAGGGATAAATAATTCAATTGTATCTGAAAAAAGAATAAGACCAACTTTATCATTATTTTGAATTGCAGAAAAAGCTAACGTGGCAGAAATTTCTGTAATGGTATCTTTTTTAAATTGATTTGTAGTTCCAAAACTTTCAGAACCAGACACATCAACCATAAGCATCATGGTAAGCTCCCTTTCTTCTTCAAATACTTTTATGAAAGGTTCATTATAACGAGCAGTCACATTCCAATCTATTGCTCTTACATCGTCTCCAAATTGGTAAGCCCTTACTTCAGAGAATGTCATTCCTCTACCTTTAAAGGTAGAATGATATTCACCACCAAAGATATGATCAGACAATCGCCTGGTCTTAACTTCGATTTTTCTTACTTTTTTTAGAATTTCTTTAGTATCCATGATGTAAACACTATTTTCTGGGTAAACTAAATAATTTTTTGAACCTCCTCAAAACTGTTTAAAAACAATTCTTGTAAACTTAGTTGTTATCTTGTAACGTCAGTTGCTATGGAACCTCTATTTCATTAATTATTGAGTTAATAATATCTACTGATGAAATATTTTCAGCTTCAGCTTCATAAGTAATTCCTATTCTGTGTCTCAAAACATCATAAACAATAGCTCTAACATCCTCGGGTATTACATAGCCTCTTCTTTTAATAAAAGCATAGCATTTGGCAGCTTTTGCTAAATTTATACTTCCTCTTGGTGAAGCCCCAAAACTAATCAGTGGCTTGAGCTGAGAAAGGTTGTAGCGTTCAGGATATCTAGTTGCAAAAATAATATCTAAAATATATTTTTCTATTTTTTCATCCATGTAAACTTCATTAGTGGCTTCTCTTGCTTTTAAAATTTCAGCTATAGAAACTACTGGGTTTACAGTTGCAAAACCATTATTTAAATTTTGTCTCATGATGGTTTGCTCATCCGCCAGTTTTGGGTAATCAATAACAGTTTTAAGCATAAAACGGTCTACTTGTGCTTCAGGCAAGGGATATGTTCCTTCCTGTTCAACAGGGTTTTGTGTAGCCATGACCAGAAAGGGCTGATCTAATTTGAAAGTAGTATCTCCAATTGTTATTTGACGTTCCTGCATGGCCTCTAGTAGAGCTGATTGTACTTTCGCAGGAGCTCTATTAATTTCATCGGCTAAGACAAAATTTGCAAAAATTGGACCTTTTTTGATAGAGAAATCATTGTCCTTCATGTTGTAAATCATAGTACCTACCACATCGGCAGGTAATAAATCTGGTGTGAATTGAACTCTACTAAAAGAGCCTTGTACGGCTTTTGAGAGTGTATTAATGGCTAGTGTTTTTGCTAACCCAGGAACACCTTCTAGTAAAATATGACCATTTCCTAATAGCCCTATAAGCAAGCGTTCTATCATTTCTTTTTGACCAACAATTACCTTGTTCATCTCAGTGGTAAGAAGGTCTATGAAGGCACTCTCTCGCTCTATTTTTTCATTAATTGACCTTATATCTATCTCCATTATATCATTAGTTTGAAAAGTTAAAAAAAATTGAAAACAAATTTACACTATTCGATTTTTTATCATTGTTAAAAATAGGTTAAAGCTAGGTTTAATGGGATTTTTTCAGTTTTTTATTTTTTTATTTTAAATTTTACATGGTATGATACATCATATTAAGCCTGTATTTTTTGTTTTTAACAAAAAAAAAAGCAACATTTGCAGATATTATCAATCAATTACACTTATATGAAACAAAATAACTTATTAAAATTTTTTACGGTTATGTTTTTGTTTGCTGGCGCAATTACAATTAGCGCTCAAACAATTAAAGGAAAAGTAACTGATACAAGCGGAGAAGCTTTATCATTTATTAATGTCGTAGAAAAAGGAACCACAAATGGTACAACAACTAATGAGAATGGTGAGTTTTCTTTAGATGTTAAGAAAATGCCAACAACAATTTCTGTATCTTCTTTAGGATTCAAGACTGTTGAAAAAAGTATTGTAGATGCTAGTTATGTAACCATCGTCTTAGAAGATAACAATCTTGCTTTAGATGAAGTTGTATTGGTTGGGTCTAGAAATAAAAACAGAACGGTATCTAATACACCAGTTCCTGTTGACGTTATTGATGTTACAGAGCTTGTTAGCTCAGGGCCTCAGGTTTCTGTCAATGATATTTTAAATTATGTAGCACCTTCTTTTACGTCTACTTCACAAACAGTATCTGATGGTACAGATCATATTAATCCAGCAGCCCTTAGAGGTTTGGGTCCAGATCAAGTATTGGTTTTGGTAAATGGAAAAAGAAGACACAATACTTCACTAGTAAATGTAAATAGTACAGTTGGTAGAGGAAGTGTTGGTACAGATATGAATACTATTCCTTCGTTTTCTATTAAAAGAATAGAGATTTTAAAGGATGGTGCATCAGCACAGTATGGTAGTGATGCCATTGCAGGTGTTATCAATATTGTTCTAAAAAGCGATGAAGGATTAGAGTTTCAAGTAAATCAAGGATCAAACTGGGGAGACCAAGCAAACAACCAAAGTGGTGGTATGGATGGTGAAAGCTTTCAATTTGATGTAAATTATGGAATTCCTTTAGATGATAAAGGGAGCTTCATTAATTTCACAGGATCTATGTCTACAAGAGCTCCATCATATAGAGCAGGTGCCGAAGGGTTTTCTGGTCAAATATTTGATGCAAGTAATTCTGTAGAATGGATAGGATTAAATTCTGGATATGGTTCAGATATTACACAATATTCTTTATCACAAATTCAGACATTTGCTCAAGGAGTTACTCACTTCCCTTTTTCATTAAAAACTCAAATTAATGCGGCTAGTTCAATAGATGAATTAAGAGGGTTATTAAACTTTAATACTTCAGAGGATGAATTAGTTACTAGAGGTCTTACAAGACAAGACTTTAGTATGAGAGTTGGACAATCACAATTAAGAAACGGTAAGTTCATGGCTAACATGGAATTAAGACTTAATGATGATTTTAGTTTTTATGCCTTTGGAGGGATAAGTCATAGAAGAGGTAATGCAGCAGGTTTTTACAGAAGACCAGCTCAATCAAGAGCTTTTACAGGATTGTATCCTGCAGGAATGCTTCCAGAGATAAATTCAATTGTAAATGATGAATCTATTGCTGTTGGTATTAAAGGTAAAAAAGGAGATTGGGATATAGATTTCAGTAATACCTACGGTAAAAACTCTTTTGATTTCAATATTGGAAATTCAAGTAATGCAAGTTTACAGCAAGCATCACCATTAGAGGTTTATGCAGGAGGATTTTCTTTTGCACAAAACACAACCAATTTAGATTTAACAAAATTCTATGATGATGTAATGTCTGGATTAAACGTTGCAGTTGGTTCTGAATACAGAATGGAAGCCTATGATATTACTGCTGGACAAGAAGAATCTTGGGCAACATACGATATTAATGGAGACATCTGGGATGGAAATGCTGCCACTCAGGTAGTAGATTTCTTTGGAAGATCAAGAGCTGGAGGAATCCAAGTATTCCCTGGTTTTAGACCTTCAAATGAAAGAAATGCAACTAGAAACAGTTATGCTTTTTATGGAGATTTAGAATTAGATGTTAATAAGAGCCTATTCCTTTCAGGAGCTGTTAGATATGAAAACTACAGTGACTTTGGATCTACTTTCAACTGGAAATTAGCTGGAATAGTAAAGTTAAGTGATAATGTTAACCTTAGAGCTGCTGCAAGTACAGGTTTCAGAGCTCCATCTTTAGCGCAATTAAACTTTAATACAATAAGTACTAACTTTATTTCAGGAGTTCCTTTCGAAGTTGGAACGTTCTCAAATGATAGTCAAATAGCTGGTGCTTTAGGAATTCCGGAATTAAAACAAGAGGAGTCTTTTAGTGCAAGTTTTGGAGTTACAGCTAAAATACCATCTGCAAATTTAACATTAACTGCAGATGCATTCTTCACTGGAGTTGATGATAGAGTTGTTTTAACAGGTAACTTCTCAATTCCTGATGGAATTGTTACAGATGCAGAATCTGCTCGTTTCTTTGCTAATGCAATTGATACTGAGACAAGAGGTTTTGATGTCGTAGTTTCACACAAGGATAATGTAGGGGAATTAACTTTATCAAGCGATTTAGCAGTAACTTTTGCGTATACACAAAGAGTAGATGAGATTAACTCATCTACAGTATTAGCTTCTCAAGCGAGTACTTACTTTGGTGAAAGAGAGTCTTATTTCTTAGAAAAAGCAACTCCTAGATTTAAAGCAAATCTTGGACACATGTTAAGAGGAGAAAAGTGGAACTTCTTTTTAAGAAATTCATTCTTTGGATCAGTAATTAATCCTGATACTACACTTAGTCAAACTATTAATGACACTGCAGTTTCTATTCATCCAGAATTTGGAGGAAAAATTTTAACTGACATGTCTTTCGGATATGATGTTTCAGAGAATATGACTTTAACTATAGGTTCAAGTAATATCTTTAATGTATATCCAGACGCAAGCCCTGCTAACTTAACAAGTGGTAACAACTTTATTTACCCACGTGTTACTTCACAGTTTGGTATAAACGGTAGAACAGTTTTTGCTAGATTAAAATTTAAATTATAAAATACAAACCTATAGAATATGAAAAATATTAAATATTTAGCACTATTATTATTCTCCATCACACTTTTAGTTTCGTGTGGACAGGATGATGTAGATAGTGTAACAAACCCTGGATCTTTGAATCCCACAAGTGAAATTAATCTTGGATTTACTGATGACAATGACGGTCAACTAGTATTGGAGAGTTCTGATACCAACGCAACTACGTTTACAATCAGTATAAGTACAAATCCACTACCTGTTGCTACAGTAATTACATTAGGCGCAAGTTCTTCAGACGGTACTACAGACGGAACTAGTTTTCCAGAAACTGTAACCATTCCTTCTGGAGAAACATCAGTAGATGTTATTGTTAGTTTTTCTGACGATGGAGTTGCTGAGGGACAAGCAGTAGAAACCGTAACTATTGAAATATTAGATGCTGATTTTGGTGGTAATTATGATTATTACTTAACCCCTGGAGATCTTACTAGAACAGTTGACGTTACTGATACATTACCTTTAATAATAGAAACTACAGTTGGAGATGTTGACTTCAGTTTTTTCTGGGCTGGAAATTCTGATTTAGATTGTAGAATTAGAGATGCATTTTTAACTACCATTGACTTTGGTTACTCTGTATCACCAGGAGAATTTGTAACGCTACCAAGTGCTGTGCCAGATGGTCTATATACCTTCTCGATAAGACCTTGGGATGTTTTTTCACCTGCTATTGATTATTTAATAGAAATGCAGGTTCCTACAAATGAGATCTACCCTTTTACCAGTACATTGTTAAATGCTACAGGTGGATGGTCTCAAGAAATCACTTCTTTAGAAATCACTAAATCAACAGATGGAGCTGTAGTAACCTACACCGTCGTTCAATTTTAAAACATATACAAATGAAACATATTTATAAATTTAGTATTGTATTATTAGCAGTTTTTACATTCATTGGATGTAATGTAGATGATGATGATGCAATAACAGTATTGCCAATGAAGGAGCTTACGGCTTCCTTTGATAAACAAGTTAATGTAATTGCTGTCGCTGATGATGCTACTAGCTATGATTTAGTAATCAAATTCTCAGAAGCATTACCAAGTTATTCTACTGTTGAATATTCTTTAGATGGAGGAGTAACAACTTTAGCTGCAAGTTCACAAGGAGATAACTCATTGGTTATTCCTATTTCTTTTGCTGCTACTGAAAATTCTCATACCGTTAGTGTTTCAGATTTCATTGTTGTAAATGCTGCTGCAAGAAGATTCACTACCAATTTCACAGGAAATACTACTGTTCAAATGGTAAGACAAGGCTATTTTTCTGCTAAAATGACATGGGAAGGTGGTCAAGATTTAGATTTATATCTCGGTACAATGTCAAGTGGTTGGGCTCCTGGTTTCCTTTTAGACTCAAGTGAGGGCGTTACTAATGAAGAAAATGTTTCTGGTTCTCAATTGGAAGATGGAAATTACGGAATGGTTGTTTTAGAATGGCCAACCAATACATTTTCTCAACCGGTAGATATTACCTTTGATATAGTTACGGCAGGCGGATCTTTTACGCTTACCAAAAACGCTGTTGATTTTGGGTTTCATTGGTGGGGTACAAAAAGTACTGATGCAGATGGGAACGTTTCATGGACAATGTATATAGAAGATCCATCATAATAAAAGTGCATAACTTTTTATAAAAAAAAGAGACCTATCAGGTCTCTTTTTTTTATTTTCCCCTTATGAGAATAAATCAAAATATTTCAGAATTAAAACCTTCTGCAACACTTTTAATTAATGAAAAAGTAAAAGAGTTGCGAGGAATGGGACATCAGGTTACTCATTTTGGGTTTGGGCAATCTCCTTTTCCTATTCACAATGCTATTGTTGAAGAATTAAAAAACAATGCAAGCAATAATCATTATTTACCTGTAAATGGGCTTGAACAATTAAGACAACAAGTTTCCAATTTTCTTTCAGAACATCAAGGAATTCAAAGCGCATCAGATTTAATTTTTATAGGCCCAGGGAGTAAGGAGCTATTGTACCAATCTGTTTTAATAGTTGAGGGTCATTTTATAATTCCAAAAGGAAGTTGGGTTAGTTATATCCCACAAATTAAATCTAAGGGAGGAACCTATAGTGTTCTTGAAACTACTTTAGAGGATAATTTTAAACTCACAGCAAATTGCTTAGAAGTATATTTAAGCGAAAGTTCTCATAAAGAACATATTCTTGTTTTAAACTCTCCAAATAATCCAACAGGAGCCATATATTCAGATTCAGAATATGAGTCTTTGGCAGCAGTTTGTAGAAAGTATAAGGTAATTGTGTTCTCAGATGAAATTTATTCTCAAATAAATTTTTCAAATACGCATTCTCCTAGTATTTCTAAATACTACTCAGAAAGAACTATTGTTTTTGGAGGGTTAAGTAAAGTGTTTTCTGCTGGTGGCTATCGTTTAGGGTTTATGTCATTACCAAAGGAACTTAAAAAACTTTCTGTCGTATACTCATCTTTGTTTAGCGAAACTTTCAGTTGTGTGTCTTCTCCAGTTCAATATGCAGCACTTAAGGCTTATGAATATTCTAAAGAACTACAAGATTATGTTGCTACTTCAGCTGCTATTCTAAATGGAATCTCGTCTTATATTTATCATGAGTTGTCTAAATGCGCTATTCAATGCACAACTCCTCAAGGATCTTTCTATATGATGGTAGGGTTTGAAAAGTTTAAAGAGCATCTAACTTCTTTAAAAATAGATAGCAGCACCAAACTGTCTCACCATCTCTTAAAAAATTATGGTGTGGCGTTATTGCCAGGCTCTGATTTCGGATTTGAATCTAACGAGTTATTCTTTAGAATGGCTTTTGTAGATTTTGATGGAGAAAAGGTTATGGAAGCGTATAAAAAAGAAATAAAAATAGACAAACTTTTTATCAAAGAAAACTGTTTGAGTATCTATAAAGGGGTTCAACAACTTATAAAATTTACAAGGGAGATAGGTTAAAATTCTTTAAGTTTAAAGGTTTTCATAAACTCTCCATAAGTAAAGTACTGTATCCAATCTCCAAGATTAATGTAGGTGCTATTGTTATTTAACTCAATTTCTAGAGGGAGATGCCTATGTCCAAAAATAAAAAAATCGTAATGTTTTTCTGTTAGTTTTCTTCTACAGTATAGTGCTAGCCATTCATTCTCTTCACCTAAAAAACGAGCATCTTCATCACCAGAGATCAATTTATTTTTAACAGAAAAATAGTGTCCTAACCTTACTCCAATATCTGGATGAAGCCATCTAAACAGCCATTTAAAAAATGGAAAGGTAAATACTTTCTTCATGCGCTTATATCCATGATCATTTGGGCCCAACCCATCTCCATGACCTATCAAAAAAAGCTTACCATTAATATCAAACTCTTGTGGCTTATGGAATACCGGGATGCTTAATTCTTTTTGAAAATAATCACGCATCCATAAATCATGATTTCCTACAAAAAAATAAATAGCTATTCCAGCATCTCTAAGTTCTGCAAGTTTTCCTAAAACTCTAACAAATCCCTTAGGGACAACAGTTTTATATTCGAACCAAAAATCAAATAAGTCTCCCAATAAAAAAACAGCGCCAGCATCTTCTTTTATTGTATCTAGCCAGGCAACAAATTTTCTTTCTCTAGGAAGGCTAGCCTCAGCTGTTGGGGCTCCTAGATGTTGGTCAGATGCAAAATATATTTTTTTATTTGCAGATGTAGTAATGGTAGTCATGAGGTACAAAGTAACACTATTCTTTTTTAGCATCCAATTCTAACACTTTTTGAAGCATAGCATCATCTTTTTGAATACTTCTGTAAAACCCTTCATCTCCAAAAATCTCCCTTGCTATAGTGGCTTTTACATAGGTTTTAATTTTTGATTTAAAGTCTATTTTATTTCTATAATAAGTTTGAGTAGCCATAGGGAGTAACTCAAGATAAGATTCTAAAATTGAATTGTCTTTATCAAAATTAGTAAGAAAGAGGTCCAATGTCCAAAGTCTATTTAAAGCTTTTCTGTTTTTATCTACATAGTCAAAAGAAAAGTTAGTAATACTGTTAAACAAAAAGGTATTCAGATATTGGGTGGTATCTATGCCCACAAAGATATCCGGTATAATTCCTCCACCTCCGTATACATATTTTCCTTTTGGAGTTTTATATCGAAGCGTATCATTAATTTGAATACTGTCTTTATACAATAACTCTCCATTTAAAATTCTTTTTTGGTAATCTTTGTTATAATTTACATCTCCATTTCTGGTATATGGTTTTTGGATAGACCTTCCTGTTGGGGTATAGTATCTCGCAGTGGTTAATCGAACTGCAGAACCGTCTCCTAATTCCATTTCTACTTGAACCAATCCTTTTCCGAATGAACGTCTACCTATGATAGTTCCCTTGTCATTGTCTTGTAAAGCTCCAGCAACAATTTCTGAGGCAGAAGCAGAGTTTTCATCAATTAAAACATAAAGTTTTCCTTTTTCAAAAGCACCACCTTTTGTTGCGAAATATTCTTCAATTTTTCCTTTATTATTTTTTGTAAATACAATGAGAGTATCGTCTTCTAAAAATTCATCAACAATATCATTAGCAATATCGATAAAACCCCCACCGTTACCTCTTAAATCAAGAACCAAATCATGCATTCCTGAAGCGGTAAGCTTCGTTAGGGCAGATTTAAATTCTCGATAACTATTTCTTGCAAATCGATCCAATTTAATATAACCAATATGATTGTTTATCATGTAAGAGAGGTCTACACTTTTAATATTTACATCACCACGTGTTACAATTAGATTAAATAATGAATCATTAGTTTTTCTATAGACCTTTAAATTTACGTCTGTACCTGATATCCCTTTTAGAAATCTTGGAATATCGTTTGCATTCAACTTTCTCCCAGATAAAGTATCTTGATCAGCTATAAGTATTCTGTCACCAGCTTTAATTCCTGCTTTAATACTTGGCCCTCCTTTAATAGGTTCAATAACCGTTACGGAGTCATTAATAATTCTAAACTGTATTCCAATGCCAACAAACCTTCCTTGCATTCTCTCTTGAATGTCTTGTAAGTTTTCTTTTGGAATATAAGCAGAGTGAGGATCAAGCTTACCCAGCATGTCTGATATGGCATCATCTAAAAGGGTGGAGGTGTTTACGGTATCTACATAGTTTTGATCTATGTAATCCATCAGTCGTCTTATTTTTGCTTCATTTTTGGAGTTAGAATTCAAAGAAAATCCGTTGCTGTTTCCATTCATAAAGACACCTATCAAGACACCAAAAATAGTTGCCAATGAGAGATAAATAGGGAAATTATTTTTGCTCATCTACGGGTAAATATTGAGTTTCAACTCCTGCTTTTTCTAAAAATTTAATTCCAGAGGTATCTTTGTATTCTTTAGAGTAAACTACACGAGTAATTCCTGCTTGGTGAATAAGTTTACTACACTGTTGGCAAGGTGATAAAGTAATATATAAGGTTGCTCCAGCAGCAGATTGTGTCGAGGATGCTACTTTTAATATTGCATTGGCTTCTGCATGGAGAACCTCCCACTTAGTGACCCCACTTTCATCTTCACAACAATTGTCAAAACCCGAAGGAGTTCCATTAAAGCCATCTGAAATAATCATTCTGTCTTTTACAATTAGAGCGCCTACTTGCTTTCTTTTACAATGCGATAGTTTTGCCCATTCACGAGCCATTTTAAGGTAAGCAATATCGTATTTATGTTGTTTAGAATTCATTGGATTAAAAATAGTGAGATTTAAAAAATGAGTACGTTAATTATTTACCAAAATATTCTATTAATTACCATAGGGAAAGCAATTCCAATAACAATAGAGGAGCCAACCAATATCCAATCTCTTTTACTAACCCTAAAAATATTTTGTAGTAACATACCAAGTATTAAAATACACAAAACAACAACTACTTGGGCTGCTTCAATTCCAAAGGCAAACTCTATCAAAGGTAAAATTTTATCATCTTCTTTTCCAATTAGTAATCTAAAATAATTTGAAAAACCTAGTCCATGAACCAATCCAAAAAATAATGCAAAAGAGAATATGACTTTTTCTTTTCCTCCCGAAGGTCTTGAAGGTCTTAGTATGTTATAAAATCCAGTAATACATATGGTTACAGGGATTAAAAATTCAACAATTGTAATAGGTACATGAACAATATCATAAGCAGCTAGGCTTAAAGACATACTATGCCCAAGTGTAAAAAAAGTAATCAACCAAACTACTTTTTTCCATTGATTAAAATTATAGATAATAGTTAATACAATAATAAATAAGACATGGTCATAGGCTAAAATGTCTAGCACATGATTTAGTCCTAACCTAAAATATAGTATGAAATTATCCAAAAGAAATATTTTTGTTTTTTCAAAGATATAAAACAGACTTCATATATAATTCATTTTAAAAAATGAAAGTTCTTGATTAATAATAAATAAATTATAAGCTTCACGCATACCAAATTTTTATATTAGAAAAAAAATTAATTCACAAATTCATAAAAACATATAAAAATGAAAAATTTTATTTCAAAGTGGTATCCTATTATATTAGCATTCATGTGTTTACTGTATTCAGTAGGTTATGGGCTTATGGGAATGACTGAGGAGGCACAATATTCAGCACATTGGCCAGGTACAATATTATTGTTTGCAATAGCAATTAGACAAAGAAGAACAACATGAGCATAGGGTTTTTTATTGTAGGCGCGATTATTTTCGCAACATATATGGGCTTAACTATTTGGAATATTATCTACTCAACTCGCAAACAAAAAGAAGAGAACTATCCTAATAAGAGTTCAAAAAAGTAAAACTGAATTCTTATCCATTTTATTTCAAAGTTGCTACTTGTTATTTATTGCATGAATGGCATAGGGTATGTTCGTGAATTTGATTAAAGAGAATTAATTATAAATAAGTAAATTTTTTAACCTATGTAAAGTATATTTTAATAAAATTACATCAATTTTGCTTGCCTCCTAGTTTGATTTATACCAGTAGATGTTATAGCTATATGAAAACTAGAAAAAATAAAAAACACAACAAAAAATTAAAGTATTTAAAGTACTTGTCATTTACTTCACTTGGTATTTTACTCTATATATTAATATTATTTTTATTCTTTTATTTACTTAATAATGTAACAGAATCATTTCAGACAGTTTTGTAATTTTTCCAACCTTTTGATGGAATACAAAAGCGGTCGATTTATCTAAAAAATTATCCCCAAGAATAAAAAATTATTCTTGGGGATTAATTGTATAAAACCTTAGTCAATTATTGAGTTCTTCCTTAAAGAACTATAGTTAAAGGTTATTTCAATTTAGAAGACATTTCTGGCTTTAATTCTGCAGTTTCAATTGTAATACCCCATTGCTCAATGGCTGCGTCATATGCAGCTTGATCATTACGATGACTTCTCCATCCAAACATTTTGTTGTATTCCTCAATATAATTAACATCAGGGTTTTTTAATGCTCCTTTTCCTTCTGCATGACTATTGTAGGCCTCTACTTCCATAACTTGGAATGCTTGACCACCACTTTGAAGCATAAATACTCCGCTAACTCCAGAATACCCCAAAGATTTTTGAAGTTTTACATTGTTGCTCCAAAATCTAAAAAAATTAGATGCTTTTCCTCTTTTTAAGTTATAGGTAGTCATTTTTATAAATCTAGCCGGAGGCATGTCATTATCCCAGTTTTGACCGGCACCTTTCATTCTCCACCATCTAACATTCCCGTCATTTTTTTCTGTGTAAGGCATTACATTCTTCATCCAGTAAGCCATCTCAGCTGCATTTTCTGTATCAAAATCAGCAGCACTTCTATTACCCATTACTCTCATATATTTACCTTGATCAGCACCTGTGATGATTTGGTAGGTGGCAAATGAGGTTTCTTTTGTGTTGTTGAATTTCTGTGTTTTTTTTGCAACACCAGTTTCAAACTCTGCATTCATTCCTTTTTTAGCCGTCCATTTATTAGTTTGCCAATACTCTCTGTTAGGATTGGTTTGAGACATTGCAAATAATGGAACTAAAAGTAAGATTAGTAATTTTTTCATCTTGATTTGTTTTTAAAAATTAATTATTTTTTTTATCTGATTGAAAATGAGTTACCATTTCCCAACCATTACTCTAGTGGAAGTTCTTATCATTTGAACATTCCCATCTATTTCTTTCATATACTCGTCCCACGCTTTTTTTGCAGCAGGGTTAGATTCTCTGTACAAGCCAACATTCATTGCTGTTTTAAAATCATTAACTCCCACAAGAACATAATGAGTTTCTCCTAAAGGACTTCTTCCTAAATTAAATTGACCAAGAGTTACTCTTCTGTCATCTGGATTGTGTTTAGAATTATACTTTTTAAATCCTTTTGCAAATGTTGAAGCATCATTTACTTTTAGCCAAAACAAATTTTGAACAGGGTGTGTTCCTGGAACTCCAAATGAATGAACACTTCTTCCTGCAGCAGCAGAAAAATTCTTGGTGTATTGTCCTAATTTAGCCAAGTATAAATCCCAGCTAGGATTTTCTCCCTGAGAATACTGGTTTCCCATAGCATCGTATGTTCCAGCAAATACTATTTCATGACTAGAACTAAGTTCGCTATCATGAAAATGGTTTTCGAATAAATAAACAGATACCCCATCAGCTTTAGCGTTTTCAGCACTAAAATAGTCGTTGGTTAATTTGGCAACAATCTCTGTATCTTCTGAGTCTACATTAAAACTATAGGATGTCCAATAATACTCTTGAGCTTTTAAACTCATAATAGTTAAAATAAAAAGTGTAAAAATTAAAATAAATTTTTTCATAATTAAATTGTTTTTTAAAATTAAGGAACTCAAAGCTACAAAATATTAATTGTGAATCAAAACTAATTAATTTTATTCATAGAATTTAATATGGTAATAGATTTATTAAACCTTTAGGTAAATCTTTCAAGATTTTTTTTATATTTGTAAAAATAAAAACCCCTAATTATGAAACACCTATTTACACTTTTAGCATTAACTATTGGATTTAGTATAAATGCACAACTAGTCCCTGTAACTGAGAACAGCAATACTGGGCAAAGATTAACTATTTCAAACGCTCTTAATCACGGAAATATAGGCTTTAACGCTCTTGATTTAAGTTTTTCTGACTCTTCAAGTTCTACGAGGGGTGCAACAGGAAATCATTCCTTTGCAACGGGATATATAACAATAGCATCTGGTATTTATTCTACAGCAATGGGAGAGGGCACAACAGCAAGTGGAAATCGCACTTTAGCAACAGGATATAGTACAACAGCATCAGGAAATCGTTCTACAGCAATTGGAAATAGCACAACAGCAAACGGATATTCTTCTACAGCAATTGGAAATAACACAACGGCAAGTGGAAATAGTTCTACAGCAATGGGTTTTGACACAACAGCAAGTGGTTCTAATTCTACAGCAATTGGAAATAACACAACGGCAAGTGGAAATGCTTCTTTAGCAATGGGACTTGGCACAACAGCATTTGGTACTTATTCTACAGCAATGGGAAATAGCGCAACAGCAAGTGATTTTGTTTCTTTAGTAATTGGACAGTACAATTCAAGTGGTTCTTCTGTTACATCTAGTGCAACTGAATTTGACACCGCAAATACTGCTTTTGTGATTGGAAATGGAACAGGTAGTTCAAGCAAGTCTGATGCTTTTAAAGTGCTGTTCAATGGAAATACCACAGCGACAGGTTCAGTAACGGCTACCTCATTTATAGGTGATGGTTCTCAACTATCAGGAATAGGAATTCTATCTGCTGTAACTGAGAATAATAAAACTGGTGCTCGTCTTTCTATCTCTAACGCTAGTAACCACGGCAATATAGGTAGTGAAGCATTAGATTTAAGTTATTCAAATTCTGCAAGTACAACACTTGGTGCAACAGGAGCTGGTTCTATAGCAATGGGACAGAGCACAACAGCAAGTGGAGCTGGTTCTATAGCAATGGGACTTGGCACAACAGCAAGTGCAGATGCTACTTTAGCAACGGGACTTAACACAACAGCAAGTGGAGATAGTGCTACAGCAATGGGATTTGGCACAGTAGCAAGTGGACTATCAACTACAGCAATGGGATTTTTCACAGTAGCAAGTGGATTTTACTCTTCAGCAATTGGAAGACGCACAACAGCAAGTGATTTTGGTTCTTTAGTAATTGGACAGCACAATTTAAGTGGTTCTACTGTTACAAATAGTGGAAGTTCATTTAACACTGCAAATACTGCTTTTGTGATTGGAAATGGAGAAAATGATTCAAGCAAGTCTGATGCTTTTAAAGTACTGTTCAATGGAAATACCACAGCGACAGGTTCAGTAACAGCTACCTCATTTATAGGTGATGGTTCTCAACTATCAAATTTACCAAGCGCTTCCATTGCATTTACTGACCTAACCTCGACACCAACAACCATAGATGGTTATGGAATCACAGATGCAGGAACAGGAATTCTATCTCCTGTAACTGAGAATTCAAATACTGGTGCTCGTCTTTCTACCTCTAACGCGAGTAACCACGGAAATATAGGTTCTAATGCAGTAGATTTAAGTTATACAGCTTCTGCAAGTACAACAAAAGGTGCAACAGGAAATTATTCTATAGCAATGGGAAGAACTACAACAGCAAGTGGAGATCATTCTACTGCAATGGGAAGAAGTACAACAGCAAGTGGAGCTAATTCTACAGCAATTGGAAATAGCACAACAGCAAGTGGAGCTTCTTCTACAGCAATTGGAAATAGCACAACAGCAAGTGCATTTAATTCTACAGCAATTGGAAATAGTACAACAGCAAGTGGAAGTACTTCTATAGCAATGGGCTCTAACTCAACAGCAAGTGGAGCTAATTCTGCAGCAATGGGCTCTAACTCAACAGCAAGTGGAGCTAATTCTGCAGCAATGGGCTCTAACTCAACAGCAAGTGATTATGGTTCTTTAGTAATTGGACAGTACAATTCAAGTGGTTCTTCTGTTACAAATAGTGCAACTGCATTTAACACCGCAAATACTGCTTTTGTGATTGGAAATGGAACAAATGGTTCAAACCAGTCTGATGCTTTTAAAGTGCTGTTTAGTGGAGAGACTACAATTGGTAATAACTTAGAGGTAAAAGGGAATGTATTAGTTTCTTCAGACGCAAGACTAAAAGCAAACATTGTATCTCTAGGATCTACACTTGCCAAACTATTACTTATTGACGGAAAGCGTTACACAATGAAAAAAGACGGCAAACAAAATATTGGAGTATTGGCGCAAGACATACAAAAGGTATTTCCAGAATTGGTAAGCACAGATGATAGAGATATGTTAGCCGTTAACTATCAAGGTCTTGTTCCTGTTCTTATAAATGGATTGAAAGAACAAGATGCAAAGATGAAAGAGCAAGATGCAAAGATGAAAGAGCAAGATGCAAAGATGAAAGAGCAAGATGCAAAGATGAAAGAACAACAAAAAAGATTGGAGCGATTAGAAGCAATTATTTCAGATAAATAGGCAATATCAATGTTTTATTAAAAAAACCCTCTCAGTAATGAAGAGGTTATGATAAACAATAGAGTCTAGTATGTGCTAATGCTAGGCTACATTGCGTAGTTATTTAATTTAAATTTAAAAAATAATAATTATTTGGCTTTAGCTGTCGAGCTATAAAAATATTTATCCCCAAGAATAAAAATTTATTCTTGGGGATAATTTGTGCTCGAGGTGGGATTAACGCCCTTCGGTCGTTTTTCCCTAAAGCGTCGCTTTGAAAATCAAAAACCCACAAAAACAAAAAAGCAAGCTTTATGTTTTAGCTTGCTTTTTGATTTATTCGTACTCGAGGTGGGAATCGAACCCACACTCCCGAAAGAACTGGATTTTGAATCCAGCGCGTCTACCAATTCCGCCACTCGAGCATTAATATTTTGCAAATCTAAAAAATATTTTATGAATGTGAGATTTAATCTTAAAAACTCGTCAAATAATTTTACTTTTGTTTTATACATTAAAAACTAACCTAATTAAACCAAACTAAATGTCTAAAAAACAACTATCTCCAAAGCTTTTTGCTTGTTCTCAAAGCGTTATATTGGCTGAGAAAATTGCAAAGGAATATGGGGTTCCTCTCGGAAAAGTAAAAACAACAAAATTTAGTGATGGAGAATTTCAGCCTGCCTTCGAGGAATCTGTAAGAGGTAGAAGAGTTTTTATTATAGGTTCTACATTTCCTACTGCAGACAATTTAATGGAGATGTTATTAATGTTAGATGCAGCTAAGAGAGCATCTGCAAGGCATATTACTGCTGTAATGCCTTATTTTGGCTGGGCTCGTCAAGACAGAAAAGATCAACCTAGAGTTGCTATTGGGGCTAAGTTAGTCGCAAACTTATTACAAGCAGCTGGAGCTACAAGAATAATGACTATGGACCTACATGCAGATCAGATTCAAGGCTTTTTTGAAAAACCTGTAGATCATTTATATGCTTCTACAATTTTCATGTCTTACATCAATAACTTAAAATTAGATAATTTAACGATAGCTTCTCCAGATATGGGTGGGTCTAAAAGAGCCTATGCTTATTCTAAATATTTGATGTCTGATGTAGTTATTTGTTACAAGCAAAGAAAAAAAGCAAATGTTATTGGGCATATGGAGCTTATAGGAGATGTTAAAGGCAAGAATGTGATTCTAGTAGATGACATGATAGATACTGGAGGAACCCTTGCAAGAGCGGCCAATTTAATGATGGATAGAGGTGCTTTAAGTGTACGAGCAATTTGTACTCATCCTATACTCTCGGGAGATGCATATGATAAGATTCAAAACTCTAAATTAACGGAGTTAATTGTATCAGATACCATTCCATTAAAGAAGAAGATTTCTAAAATAAAAGTTGTAACTTGCGCGCCCTTATTCGCTGATGTTATGACGAAAGTTCAAGACAATACATCGATAAGTGACCAATTTTTAATGTAACTAAATTTTAAGTAAAAAAAGTAATGAAATCAATTACAATCAAAGGATCAAAAAGAGAAAGCGTAGGTAAAGTAGCAACTAAAGCCTTACGTAATGCTGGTATGGTTCCCTGCGTTATATACGGAGGAGATAAGCCAGTTCATTTTTCTGCGGAAGAAAAATTATTCAAGAAACTGGTATATACTCCAAATGTATATACAGCAACGATTGAATTAGGTGGGGATAAAATTTTAACCATCTTACAAGATATCCAGTTTCACCCAGTAACAGATAAAATTTTACACATAGATTTTTATCAGTTATTTGATGATAAGGAAGTAGCGATGAATATCCCAGTAAAACTAACAGGAACATCTCCAGGAGTTTTAAACGGAGGTTCTTTACGTTTTACCAATCGTAAATTAAAAATTAAAGCAATACCGTCTAAGTTACCAGATTATGTAACTGCAGATATTTCAGAATTAAAAATTGGAAGTAAATTATTTGTTACTCAAATTTTTAATGATGATTATACATTTATGCATCCAGACAATACTGTAGTTGTTCAAGTGAGAACATCTCGTAACGCAGTAGAGGATGAAGAAGTAGCTGAAGATGCTGAAGCTGTAACAGAAGAAGCAACAGAAGCTGCAGCTGAATAAATACAAGTACTTCATCAATAGATGATGTATATGTGTAGAAAATTATATAAAGCGTTACATTCTGTAGCGCTTTTTTTATTTTCTTATTTTTACGTAATGAATATCTTTAAATTCTTTTCTAAGAATCAAATAGAAAGTAAACAAGAGGTGATGAAAAAATTTTTAATTGTTGGTCTTGGGAATATAGGAGATACGTATGTAAATACTCGTCACAATATAGGTTTTCAAGTTTTAGATGCACTTGCTAAAGATCAAGAAGTTAGTTTTGAAACAGAAAAACTAGGAGATATAACTCGTTTTAGACATAAAGGAAAACTTTTTATTTTATTAAAGCCAAGTACTTATATGAACTTAAGTGGAAAGTCTGTGAAGTATTGGATGAACCAGGAGAAGATTTCTCTAGAAAATTTATGTATTGTAACTGATGATGTTCATATAGATTTTGGAGCGATAAGAATTAAAATAAAAGGGAGTGCTGGAGGGCACAATGGTTTAAAAGATATTCAAGACAAATTAAATACCCAGCAATACAATAGATTTCGTTTTGGAGTTGGTGGAAACTATGCTAGAGGGCGTCAGGCAGATTTTGTTTTAGGTTCTTGGACAAAAGAAGAAGAAAGTCAACTTATAGAAAGAATTCCTATAGCTACAAAAGCCATTATAGCTTTTGGTACAGATGGAATTAACAATACAATGAACAACTACAATGGAAAATGATAAACGCTGTTATTTTCTCTCTAAGCTTAGGTTAACATTTATCTTAAGCGTTAAATCACCAAGAGTTTCCTCAATTTGTTGATTAAGCGTAAATGTAGTTTCATTAAAAACAATTATATTAAAAGTACCTTCTAATAATCCAGCATCTTGGCTCGTAAAAGTAACGGTATTTTGTAATGAATTTAGAATATAAGACCCAGAGGAAGGCTCAACGATTATAATTTCAGTTTCATTTATTGGAGGTGTTCCAACCGGGGTTATGGTACTTACTACTCTATATTGCCCACCAGCAGTAAATGTTCCATCTGCATTAATAACAACATCAACTTGGAACGTATCACCTACTAGACTAGCATTAGCAACTGTAACGGGAATATTAGCAACTATAGTGCTAGTTTCTATATCTGAATCTAATACAGCAATGTCATAGTTTCCAGCTAGACTTTCATTTGATAAAACAAGTTCTGGTTCGGTAGAGTTGTCTGCACAACTCAGTATTGTTGCGGTTATAACTGCAAAAAATATATATTTTATCTTTTTCATAAAAGTAGTTTTATCAAATATACTAGTAAAATCAAGACTTTTTACTATAATGAGAATTAATTTTCACTTGCGTACCATTCTGCAAAAGAGCTCTCAGTTTCTTGTAGTTTTATTGAAAATAGAGAAATATTTTCTGGAAGCCTTTTACTAATTTTTTCTGCAAAGTCAATTACCATCATTTCTGTTGTCGGTTGATAGTCTACCAATATCACATCATGGTCTCTTTCACTCAATAGTGTTGCTAATTCTAAATGAGGTGTATTTTTATTAAAAACAGTAGCATGATCAAATTTATCTACAATTTCTTCTTTTACAATTTTTTTTAAATCAGTAAAGTCAATAACCATTCCATATTTAACATGAGAGGAATCAGTAATTGGAGTTCCCTGAACGGTTACAAAGAGTTTATAGCTATGACCATGTATATTTTTACATTTTCCGTCATAACCATATAGGGCGTGACCTGTTTCAAAATCAAACTTTTTTGTAATTCTAATCAAACTCATGTATATATTTTTTTCAAAATTACTTCTTTTCAACCAAGGGTAAAAACTTTCTTCTAAATTTCAATAGTAAAGGTATTCCCCTAGCCAATATCCAAAGTAAAAACGTAAACCAAACCCCTTCTAACTTATAATTGTAAGCATCAAAAATAAGTAATGACGGAATAAACACTAAAAGTGTGGAAAGCAGCAAAAGGTTTCTCAAAAATGCAGTATATCCCATTCCCTTAAACATACCGTCAAAAATAAAAGTAATTGCACAAATGGGCTGCATGATTAAAATGATCCAAAAAATTTCATAAAAACGTTGAAGAACTGAACGGTCTTGTATAAAGACTTCTCCAATAAACTCATAACAGAGAAAACCAATTCCAGCAAGAAAAATTCCTGCAGAAAGCCCATAGCCAATTAATTTTTTCCCTAAACTCAATAAGGTGTCATATTCTTTTGCTCCTAATAAACGTCCTGATAAAATATTTCCTGCACTAGAATATCCATCAATAAAAAAAGCACCAAATAACCACAACTGTATGCCAATTCCATAAGCAGCAAGTTCATCTGTACCATAGCTAGTGGCTTTATAAACTGCAAAGATTAATGCAGTATTTAATGCTATAGTTCTTAAAAATAAATCAAATACCATTTTTATGAGTCTTGGAATTTCTTTATTAAATGGGCGTATAAACTTTAAACTAATTGCTGTTTTTTTAAGAAGTAAATATCCAGCTACAATGGCCATTATTACTTGAGAGATTACACTTGCAAAGGCTGCTCCTTTAACATTCATGGCAGGAAACCATCCCTCAACTCCATAAACTAGTATCCAATCAAAGAACACATTTAAAAGAGCCCCTAAAATTGCAATAAGCATTGGATAAAGTGTGTTTTGAAGCCCCCTAAAAGTTCCAAAAATTGTAAAAACAAACAATGTAAATGGCAAGCCAATGATTCGTATTTTATAATAATCTACAGCATAGTCTAATACGTGCTCTTTTGCACCATATAGTTCAAAAATATATTCAGCAAATGGGTAGGTGAATAAAATAACAAGCACACTTAAGCTTACAATAATTAAGATTGCTTGAGCGGGTAATGTTTTTACTTCTTCAAGTTTATTTGCACCTAAATAGTTTGAAATGATTGAAGAAACAGCACTTCTGGTTTGTGCAAAAACCCATATTAACATGGATAAAAATGACCCTACAATGGCAATTGCACCAAGACTTTCTTTTGCGTTAATATCTATATTGCCAATAATAGCTGTATCTGTTATTGAGATAAGAGGCTCTGCAATTCCTGCAATTAAGGCAGGAATTGCAAGTTGATGGATTCGTTTAAAATTAATATTTGTTTTCAATAAAAAATATTCAGTTACAAAGTTACAATTTGACATTGGAAGAAATCTAGATCATTCAAAAAAATGTACCTTTGTTTAAGAATTATATACCTTTTATGCTAACTTAATTCCTTAGAATAATGAATCATATTTTAGTCCCTATAGGTTCGAAAGAAAACGCTTCTAACACCTTACAATACGCAATAGATTTTGCTAAAGAGATCAAGGCTAAGGTTTTTGTATTTAGAGCCTACAAAGTGCTTTCTAAAGCGGGTACATTCATTAATGTAAACAACATTTTAGAAAGAGAAACCAATTTATACATTCAAGCAATAATAAGTGGGGTAGATACCCGTGGAGTTGATGTTAAAATGATTTCTGCCAAGGGAGGAACAATAGAAAGTATTCATGCTGTTCATGAAGAATTAGGAATTGATTTAATTGTTGTAGGACCAAGGAGTAATTCAATAAAAGAAGAGTTGTTTTTAGGAAGTACATCAGGAAGTATTGTAAAGCAAACTGAAATCCCCGTTTTAATAGTTCCTGAAGATTATAAGTTTAGCCCATTTAAAATTGCTTTAACTGCTTTTAAATCAGGAGTTTTAAATCAACAAAATGTTTTAACTCCATTGGAAGAAATAAAAAGCCTTTTTAAAACTAAAATTAATTTACTGTTGGTAAAAACCCCCGAATATAAAGAAGAAGATTTAATTGTAGACGCCTCCTTAAAGGCCATTCAAAATAAAATTTCAACTTCAGAAAATGTGACTACTTTTCAAGGAGTTTTGGAACACTTTCAATCTAATAATCCAGATTTATTGTGTGTATTTAGACGTAAAAGAGGCTTTTTTCAAAAACTCTGGGAGAAAAACACCATATTAAAATCTGAATTTCATTGTTCTATACCACTGTTAATTCTTAGTGGGAGACAATAATTATATGGGGCATTAGCTCAGTTGGCTAGAGCGCTACGCTGGCAGCGTAGAGGTCATCGGTTCGAATCCGATATGCTCCACTTTATTACACCTCAACTTATTAATAATCAATTTGTTGAGGTTTTTTGCTAAGCTCTTTTTTTTTGTGTTTGTTATTCAACTTAAAATAAGATATTATGAAAAAGTTACTATTACTATCCTTAACTATTTTATTGTTTTCTTGTGGAAACTTTCAGATAAATGACCCTAGTTTAGAATCTCATTAGGTTGTTTTTTAAGAGATCTAACGCTAATGGAATTTGAGCTTCTTAGGTTCTTTAAATGTAATTTCCGGATTGTATATTTCTTGTAAAAGAAGTGATATTTGATTTATAAAATCATCTAGTTTTTCCTCGGTTATCATGTGCTCAGGATTTTTTATTTTAGATGAAAAATTGATTTTTAAAAGCCCTGCCTTTAAATTTTTAAAAGAAATAATTCCTGCAACCAAAGGCTGTTCCTTAGCTAAAGAATTATTTTGACAATATAGGAATGCATATAGTAAAACCTGAATGGCTTTACTGTATTTAACCTCATTAATTTCTTCAAAACTTAGCACTTTCAAATCTGCAGGATTCACTTTACCTGTCTTATAATCTATTATTCTAGTCACACCATCAAACTCATCAATTCTATCTACTACACCTCTAATTTTAATTGGAAAATCTATTCCAGGAACATTAATAAACGTTTCTAATTTTAATTCTGCACCTAAAATTTTCACAGTATGTCCTTCCTGTAATACTTTTTTTTCCATAGAAAGAAAACGTTTTACAAATCGATTTGAAACCTCAAAAGCTAATCGATTTTTACCTGAAGTAACATCTCCATTTTTAAAGTATTTGATAAAATATTTTGTCACTAAGCTCTTGTAATTTTTAATCATATGATCAATATGATCAATTGTTAAAAATTCATTGATATGATCTTTGTATAATTCATCTAAAGTGTCATGAATAACGTTACCCATTGTATTTGCGGCAATTGTTTCTTCTACTAAATCTAACTCGCTAAGTTGTAGAATTTTTTGCTTATAAAATGCAATTGGATTGTATAGATAATTAGTAATTGAAGAAGGCGAAATTCCATCTTTTGCCAATGCTCTTAAACGGTCTAAGACCTGTTTGTTTTTTCCAACTTCAGGCTGTTCCTTTTTTTCTGTAATAACTTTTGGTGCAATTCGCTTAGAGATTAGATTAGTTTTTATTAACTCTAATTGAGATATAAACCTACTTTTTTCTCCACTACCATAGCTGTCATTTTCTGTATTGTAGAGAATATAAATGTTTTTTGCTCTTTGGAGTAGACGAAAGAAATGATAGGAATAAATAGCGTCTTTTTCTTTATAAGTTGGCAATCCAAATTCAACTTTTATGTCAAATGGGATAAATGAATTTTGTGAACTACTGGAAGGAATAATATTTTCATTAACAGAGGTTATAATTACATTTTCAAAATCTAACACTCTTGTTTCTAACATTCCCATTAACTGTAAACCACTAAGAGGCTCTCCTTGAAACGATAGTTTTTCATTGGTAATGATCTGCCTGTAAAATTGATAGATGGTTTTAATATCTTGGAAATAATTCTTTGAAGCGTTTAAATTAAGCAATTGAGTAAAAGCATTGTAAAAACGGTATAAATATTCTTTTTCTAAAACAGATACATGATCTTTTGCCTGCTCAAGTAAGTTTAAAATTCTAGTAATAAATTCGTTTACAGAAATAAACGGTTTAAAAACAGACAAAAGAATTTCACTAGAAGTATTTTCTAAAGGTTTAAGATAAGAGGTAATTGTTGGAAGGTCTATAAAAGATATATTTTTCTTAGAAATCACATCTTGAATTGATGATAGTACTTTCTGACCCTCCGGACTTACAAATTGATAAATTACAGAGTTTTTAAAAAATCGTATCACATCTTTATGGTAAAATTCATTTGTTGTGATTCGTTGAAGCGTAGTTTGCGTAATAAATAGTTGAAAAATAGCTGAAATTAACTGAGATGTTGGTACATTTTGTAAGGGATACCCCATAGTTATATTAATTGCATCTACATTTTCAGGAATAGAATTTAAAGCAACAGACAATAAAGATTCGTCACCCAAAACTAAGGCAGTATTTTTGTGGTCTGATACCTTTGTTAATATTTCCCCAGCATATTTTAATTGAGATATGTTTTTAGCAGCCCCAATAATTTCAATATTTTTCTTGGAGTTAAAATGACTGCTAATTTTCTTTATTTTATTTTTTTCATAGTACTTCCATTCCTTTTTATACTTTCTTATAAAGTTTCCGGCGGCATGGTTCGTATCAAAAAAAGCGTGATCTATATCCCAATAAACTTCTGACTGTCCGTTTTCTAAAAATAATTTAAATAGAGATTCTTCAGCTTTGTTCAACGCATTAAACCCAATAAAAAAGAATTTTTTATGAGCATGTTTCTCTATAAATACTTCAGCTTTTTTTGCAGCTTCTCTATACATCAAGCCTTGGTATCCTATTTTTTGATCTATTAAAAATGAATAGAATTTAGTATAGTAGACCCCCAGACGTTCCATGAAAATGAAATGGTCTTTAATGAGTTTTGTTTCCTTAAACTCTCCTTTAACAGACCATTTTTTTAAGCGTTGTACATCTCTTAAATAGGTAAAAATTGACTCAGGACTAATTAGATACTGATCAATTTCATTAAAGTCTTGAAGTATTACAAAAGCCCAAGAAGAAAAGACATCAAATGCATCTGGATGCTCTTCTATTTCACAATAAATAGCATAAAAATGAAATAACAATTGGATGGCATCTGCTTTAGATATTTCAGAAATTTGACCAATAAAAGATTCAATAGTTAAAATTTCAGGTAAAAACCCTGAAACTATTTTAGTTTTGAAGGTATCTTTTACAAAAACGCCAGCCC
>Ga0206127_1000601_pt1 | contig 43100 bp, 40 predicted proteins | sample Helgoland_Spring_6_FD_148646 | JGI IMG/M metagenome (GOLD analysis project Ga0206127, IMG submission 148646) | Pelagic subsurface seawater microbial communities from Kabeltonne, Helgoland, North Sea - Helgoland_Spring_Bloom_20160419_1 | ecosystem: Environmental > Aquatic > Marine > Epipelagic ...
AGCCGCTGGTCGTCGCCATTCGCACAGCATCACGCCGAAACTCGTCTGTGTATCGCTTTGCCATTCCTTATCTCCTTCATAGCAAACATTGCTCGAAAGAGACCGGAACTAAAACGGGGCAAGACCAAAAATTGTCGGGGGCCATTTGCCCCCGACCTTGAAGGTTTAGATGACCTTGACGATGGCCTTGCCGTTGTTGCCGCCAGTCAGCAAATCCATGAACGCTTGTGGCGCGTTTTCCAGACCTTCGGTGATGTCTTCCTGAACCGCAATCGACCCGTCTGCAACTTTGGGGGCGACCTCTTTCAGGAAGTTGGGGAAGTTCGCCCAGTGGTTCGAAATGATAAAACCGTTCACGCTGAGGAAGTTCACAAGAATGGTGCGCCACAGTTTCGGGGCGGTCAGCGCCTGTTCGGCTGCATTCGCGCCCAGACCACCGGCGTTATACCATGCGATCATGCCGCAGATCGGGATGCGGCCAAAGGGGTTCATCAACGGGATCACGGCTTCAAGCACCTTGCCGCCGACATTCTCGAAGTAGATGTCGATGCCTTTGGGGCAGGCTTCTTTCAACGCGGCGCTCAGGGATTTAGCATCCGGATAGGCACGGTGGTCCAGACATTCGTCAAAGCCAAAGTGGTCCTTGGCCGTGGCGCATTTATCAGCGCCCCCCGCGATGCCGACCACACGCAAGCCATGGGCCTTGGCGATCTGGCCCACCATCGACCCGACCGGACCTGTGGCGGCGGCAACGACCAGCGTTTCGCCAGCTTTGGGGCGACCATATTCCATCAGACCCTGCCAGCCGGTAAAGCCGGGCATGCCCAATACGCCCAGCGACGTGGTGATCGGGGCCTGCGCGGGGTCGACCTTGCGCAGCATCTTGGCTGGTTGCACGCCATGGGTGGCCCAGCCGAACATGCCAAAGGCGAAATCGCCCGGTTTGAAATTCGGGCTGTTGGACGCGATGACCTCACCTACGGCCCCGCCTTCCATGGTGCCGCCGATGGGCACGGGGGCGGCATAGGATTTCGCATCATCCATGCGGCCGCGCATATAGGGGTCAAGTGACATGTAGTGGACGCGCACCAGCACTTCGCCGTCACCCGGCGTTGGGACGGCGGATTCCTCAAGGCGAAAGTTCGCGGCTGTGGGCGCGCCATCAGGGCGCGATGCCAAGACGATATGTTTCATTGTATCGGTCATTTCGGGGTCCTCCGGTTGTTTCCTTGGGGGCACCGTATCTGGAAAGCATTGGCGCGCAAGCGGCGTTCAGACGACACGTTGCGTCAGAGGCCGGGTTGCACCGATCGGGCTTTGGCAATCTGGCCCTTGGCAATCGGGGCTTGCGGGCTTAAAGGGAGGGCTGATTGAATGAAGGGCGCGGAAAATGGTTGGCAGTGCAAATCTAAACATCATGATCAAGGCAGCGCGGCGCGCAGGCCGCGGGCTGGTCAAGGATTTCCGTGAGGTAGAGAACCTTCAGGTGTCTATGAAAGGTGCAGGCGACTTTGTCAGCCGCGCCGATATACAGGCCGAAAAGACCATCAAGGAAGAATTAATGGGCGCCCGCCCCACCTATGGCTGGTTGGCCGAAGAAGGTGGCGGCGACGAGGGTCAGGACCCCACACGCCGCTGGATCGTGGACCCGCTGGATGGCACAACCAACTTCTTGCACGGTTTGCCCCATTGGGCGATTTCCATCGCGTTGGAACACAAAGGCCAGATCGTGGCCGGCGTGGTGTTTGACCCCGCCAAGGACGAGATGTTCTTTGCCGAAAAAGGGGCCGGTGCCTGGATGAACGACATGCGTTTGCGTGTTTCGGGCCGTCACCGGATGATCGAATCCATCTTTGCCACGGGCCTGCCTTTTGCCGGCCGTGCCGATTTGCCTGACACGCTGCGCGATCTTGGGCGCATTTTGCCGGTTTGTGCGGGCGTGCGGCGTTGGGGCTCTGCGGCGCTGGATTTGGCATATGTTGCGGCGGGCCGCTATGACGGATATTGGGAACGTCGCCTGAATTCATGGGATCTGGCGGCAGGCATGCTGATTGTGCGCGAAGCGGGTGGCATGGTTGAACCGATGAACCCGAATGGCGACATTCTGGCAGACGGCGAGATTGTCTGCGCGAACGAGGCGTTGTTCTCGGGCTTTGCGAAAATCGCACGCGGTTGAGTGCTTTGCCGGGGACGGGATGCCTTCGGCGAGGATTTTAGACCATTTGGAATTAAAACGTTGTATTGTGCAAGCCACTGACAGGCGTGTGGCGTTTATCCATGGTTACTTGCGCCGTACCTTTGGGATGCGGCTGCGCACCGTTGGATAGGTGGCATCTGGATGCGGTGGCCGGCCATGAGTTTGTGACCAGAACCGCGGGCCGCCCAAGCGCAGCCAGATCGGTATGGTCAGGATCATCCCCACGATAAACCCGCCCGTATGCGCCCAATAGGCCACGCCGCCCGTTTCGGGGTCGGTGCCGACGCTGCCGATGAATTGCATCCCCAGCCAAAGCCCCAGCATGATCCAGGCCGGGATCGGCAGGATGCGGAAAAACACGATAAAGATAATCAGGATGTCGACTTTGGCTTTGGGATAGAGCAGCAGATAGCCCCCCATTACCCCTGCAATCGCCCCTGATGCACCCACCGTGGGCACACCGGAATAGGGGGCCGATATCACATGTGCCGCGGCCGACAGGACACCACAGGCAAGGTAGAAGGCAAGATAGCCCAAATGGCCCATCTCGTCTTCGATATTGTCGCCGAAAATATACAAAAACAGCATGTTACCGGCCAGATGCATCCAGCCGCCATGCAGGAACATCGACGTGAAAATACCGGTATAGCCACCGCCTGTGGTGACCCTTTCAGGCAAAAGCGCCCAGTTGAAAAAGAACATGCCGATCGCGCGGTCATCATTCATCAGGCTGACATAGCTTAGAAACACGCCTATGTTCACCGCCATCAGCAGGTAAGTCACATAGGGCGTGCGCCCCGACGGGTTATGGTCGCGAATTGGAAACATGCCGTGACCCTTAGCCATCGCCGGGGCCGGGTCAATAGGCGTCAAAGGGCAGGGTTTCAGATGAAGATCACATGTTTGCACACGGCACAAAGCCATGTTGAGGGGATGACAGCCCTGTTTGCCAATCAGGGGTGGGATGGCGCGTTGGAACATGTCGTGCGTCCTGACCTTTTGGCACGGGCACAATCGGACGGGATTGATGCGGTTGCGCAGGATGTCGGCGCGGTGCTGGCGGACTGTGCGGATGCTAATGCGGTGCTCTGTACCTGCTCGACCTTGGGCGCGCTGGTCGAGGCGTCGGGCACAGGCAAGGCGGTGCGGATCGACCGGCCAGCGATGGAGCAAGCGGCATCCTATCGCAACGTTATGCTGGCGATTTGTCTGGAAAGCACCCGCGCCCCGACTGTCGCGTTGTTCGAGGACTGCGCCAAGGGGCGCGAACCCGTGGTCGTGTTGTGTGACGGGGCATGGGCCCATTTCGAGGCAGGCGATATGTCCGGTTTCAACCGCGCTGTGGCGCAGTCGGTCGGGGCCGCGATGATCAGTGCCCCTGAAACGGCGTGTATCGTTCTGGCGCAGGCCTCCATGCAGGGGGCGGCCCCGTATTTGATGGATATGGGCGTGCCGGTGTTAACCACACCTAGGTTGGCGGTGCGGCGGGCAATCAAGATCGCCCGCCAATAGCGCCAGTTACCCCGCAGCGCCCAGCAACTGCGCGTTCCCGCCCGAGGCCGTGGTATCCACGCACAGGTGGCGTTCGGCGCGGACGTGGGCCATGTCAGGCAAGCCCCGGATCAGCGGCACAATCGGGCCTGTGCGTTTGGCGAGTGCTTGTTCGATGGCGCGGGCGGTTTCTTCGTCGCCCCACCACAGGATGCCGCCATAGCTGGGCCCCTCTGCCAGCGCTGCAACGTCGATCTGACCCGTCAGTTCCAGCGTGTCACCGCCAAGCGCCGATACGGCGCGGGCCTGTTCGGTGGCGGTGTCCTTGCCCGGCCCCATGCACAACAATGCAGGGCGCGGCATAGAGCTTAGGCGGTTTGTCTCGCCTGTTGGTCCGGGCAGGGTAACCGTGTCAATCACAACGCCGATGTGGTCCGGCAATTCGGGCAGATCGGATTGTGTGCCTTCCCATTTCTCATCGACCGATTTCATGTCCGGCACGTCAAAGCGGAGCAGATAGTTCGGGCCGCCCGCTTTCGGGCCGGTGCCTGACATCCCTTCGCCGCCAAAGGGTTGCGAGCCGACGATGGCCCCGATCTGGTTGCGGTTCACATAGATGTTGCCCGCTTCGATCCGTTCGGAAACGTGCTGCACGCGGTCGTCAATGCGCGATTGCAGGCCAAAGGTCAGCCCGTAGCCGGTGGCGTTGATGTCATCGATCACCTTGTCCAGCTGCGTCGCCTTGAAGGTCGCGATATGCAGCACCGGGCCGAAAATCTCGCGCTCGAGGTCCGAGATGCTGTTGATACGGATCATCGTGGGCGGAATGAACGTGCCTTGGGCGGGGGCGGTCATTTCCGCAATCACCCGTCCCTCACTGCGGGCTTTGTCGATGTGATCGGCGATACCTTTGCGGGCGGTTTCGTCAATGACGGGGCCAATATCGGTAGACAGATCCCACGGGTTGCCCATCACCATCACCTCTATCGCGCCTTCGATCATTTCGATGACTTCTTTGGCAATGTCTTCCTGTACATAAAGGCAGCGCAGGGCGGAACAGCGTTGGCCTGCAGATTGGAACGCGCTTTCCACGATGGCCTGAACGGCCTGCTCGGGCAGGGCGGTGCTGTCCACGATCATGGCGTTCAGGCCGCCGGTTTCGGCAATCAGCGGGGTGCCGGGGGCGCAGTGATCGGCCATGGACTGGCGGATCTTGAGGGCCGTCGCGGTCGAGCCGGTAAAGGCCACACCGCCAACGCGCGGATCAGAGGTCAGCGCCGCGCCCACATCCCCGCCACCGGGCAGCAGTTGCAAGGCCTCGCGCGGGACGCCCGCCTCGTGCAGCAGCGACACCGCAAGAAAGGCAATCAGGGGCGTTTGTTCGGCGGGTTTTGCGAGAACGGCGTTGCCAGCGGCCAGAGCGGCACAGACCTGTCCACAGAAAATCGCCAGGGGGAAGTTCCACGGCGAGATGCAGGTAAAGATGCCAGCGGGGGGGACATCGGTTGCCTGCGATGCATAATAGCGCAGGAAATCAACGGCTTCGCGCAGTTCGCCAACGCAGTCTGGCAGGCTTTTGCCCGCTTCGCGGGTCAGCAGCGCAAAGATTTCACCGTAATGTGCTTCCAGCATATCAGCGGCTTTCAGCAGGATGTCCTGCCGCTCTTCCAAGGGCGCGTCCCAGGTTTTCGCGAGGTCAAATGCGGTTTTCACATCGGCCGGGGATGCATTGCACACGGTGCCGGGGCTGCGCCCTGCGGCTGCGGGGTTTTGCAGGCGGACGGCTTTTTGCGGCTTGGCCTCTCCGGCGATCAGCGGGGTTGCGGCCCAGCGATGGGCCTTCCAGGGAGCGCGCGCGGATTCGATCATATCCAGCGTGGGGGTGTGCATCAGGTCAAACCCCATCGAGTTCACCCGCATCGGCTGGAACAATTCCGGGCCGGTCGGGATCTGGAGCACAGTCTCGGACAGGCTCTCGAACGGATCGGCGGCAACTTGTTCGGGGGTGACGTCCTCGTCGACGATCTGGTTCACAAAGCTGGAGTTCGCCCCGTTTTCCAGCAGACGGCGCACCAGATAGGCCAGCAGATCCTTGTGGGCCCCGACAGGTGCATAGACCCGGCAATGGGTGCCATGCTTTTCCATGACGATGTTGTGCAGGGTCTCGCCCATGCCATGCAGGCGCTGGAATTCGAATTTTTCCTTGTCCTCGGCCATGTGCAACACGGCGGCAACGGTGTGGGCGTTATGGGTGGCAAACTGCGGATAGATCCGGTCTGTCATGCTTAACAATTTGCGCGCGTTGGCGATATAGGACACGTCGGTCGCGGCTTTTTGGGTGAAGACGGGGAAGCCATCGACACCTTTGACCTGCGCGCGTTTGATTTCGGTGTCCCAGTAGGCCCCTTTGACCAGACGGACCATGATCTTGCGGTCGTGGCGGATCGCCATGTCATAAAGCGCGTCGATCACGACACCGGCGCGCGGCCCATAGGCCTGCACAACCACTCCAAAACCGGCCCACCCCGACAAGGCCGGTTCGGACAGCACCTTTTCGATCACATCAAGGGACAGACCCAAACGGTCGGCTTCCTCGGCGTCGACATTCAGACCCATGCCCGCAGATTTCGCCAGCAGCGCCAGCGCCCGCAGACGCGGCACCAGATCGCGCATCACCGATGCTTCCTGCGCGACCTCATAGCGGGGGTGCAAGGCCGACAGCTTGACCGAGATGCCGGGGTTCTTGCGGCTGTCTTTGTTGGTGCAGGCAATCGCAATGGCCGAAATCGCACGGCTATAGCTTAGGTGATACCGTTTGGCATCGGCTTCGGTGCGGGCGGCTTCGCCCAGCATGTCATAGGAATAGGTATATCCCTTTTTCTCCATGCCTTTGGCGCGGTCCATCGCGCCGTTGATGTTTTCGCCCAGCACAAACTGGCGGCCCATTTCCTTCATCGCGCGGCTGACGGCGGTGCGGATAACCGGTTCGCCCAGACGTTTGATGGCGGCGCGGATGTGGCGCACGGGGCCGGGTTGTGCATCATCCAGCACGCGGCCTGTCAGCATCAATGCCCATGTCGACGCATTCACCAACGGCGAGGTCGAGTGGCCCATGTGACGGCCCCAATCGGAGGGCGCGATTTTATCTTCGATCAGCGCATCAATGGTTTCGGCATCCGGGACGCGCAACAGCGCCTCGGCCAGACACATCAGGGCAACGCCTTCGTTTGTGGACAGGCCATATTCGGCCAGAAACACCTCCATCATGCCGGGGGCGGTGTGGTTGCGAATGGCGCGCACGATGTCTGCTGCGTCTTTGGTGATCTTTACCCGATCTTCAGGCGACAACTGAGTATTGCGGACGAGTTCGCGCAAGACGTGATCTTGGTCAGTATAGGTGCCTGCATCAATCTGATGACGCAAAATCGGGGAAGAATCACGTGCCATATCGGCCTCCTTTGTTAATTGGGCTAGCGTAGTCCCGATTTTGAAGTAATAGTGACTGATTGGTGCCTGTTTCATAGGTAAACCGGTTTATTATTGGGTACACCACGTGACAAACGACGACTTTAAGATGGACCGCTTTGACCAGGCTATCCTGACGGTGTTGGCCGAGGATGGGCGGATCAGTATTACCGACCTTGCGAAAAAGATCGGGCTCTCGAAATCCCCCACTCAGGCGCGTCTGCGCCGGCTTGAAATCGCAGGTGTTATTCTGGGCTACCGTGCGTTGCTTGACCCGATCCGGCTGGGGTTGGATCACGTCGCTTTTGTCGAGGTCCGGCTAAGCGACACGCGCGAAGTCGCGCTCAAGGCATTTAACGCGGCGGTGTTAAAGGTGCACGAGATTGAACAGGTCCATATGATCGCAGGCAGCTTTGATTACTTGCTGAAGGTGCGGACCCGCGACATGGCGGCGTACCGGAATTTCCTGGGCGAAACGATTACCACGCTGCCTTATGTGTCGAACACGTCGACCTATGTGGCGATGGAAGCGGTCAAGGAAATCATGCTCGCAGATGTGACTTGACTGAAACAGGGTTACCGCGCTCCATCGGGGTATGCGTATCTTTTGTGTCCTTGCCCTGATTTGCAGCCCCGCATTTGCGGCTGATTGCCCTGCGCCTGCGGATACGGCGGCCGAGCTGACCGATCTTTTCGAAAAATCCAGAACCGCCGCAGATTTCCGCGAAGGCGCGTCGGTTGCCAGCCAGATGTGGCTGGTCTGGCTTCGCGCCCCTGATGCTGCTGCCCAAGAGGTGCTGGACCGGGGCATTCGCAAACGGGATGCTTATGATTTTATTGGCGCACTTGCAGAATTTGACCGGCTTGCCAGCTATTGCCCGACCTACGCCGAAGGGTTCAATCAACGCGCCTATATCAATTTCCTGCGCGAAAACTATGACGCCGCATTGATTGATCTGGATATTGCATTGAAATTACAGCCTTTTCACGTGGCCGCGCAATCGGGCAGGGCACTTACCCTCATGAAGCTCGGGCGCATACCAGAGGCCCGCGCGCAATTGCTGATTGCTGTCCAAAACAATCCCTGGCTGTCGGAAGCGGCGCTTTTGGCCAAGGGCGCACCCCTTGGCCCGGTCGGAGAAGACATCTGACCATTTACACTGCCCGCAAGCTGGCTATTGTGCGCGGCGTTGCGGGCGTGATGGAATGGTAGACATACCAGACTTAAAATCTGTTGGGCCTTGTGCCCGTGTGGGTTCGAGTCCCACCGCCCGCACCACTTTTTCTACCTCACAGGCCCCACCGCCTTCCGGTCGGTTTGCCCGTGTGTGACGGTGGGTTCTGCGGTTTTGCGCTGGCTGCTCAGGCCACATCCACCCAGTCCGGCACAAAGCTGCGCCAGTCGGGGTGGCGTCCGGCGGCATAGTCCATGCCGATCCTGACCCAGTCGATGTTACCGGCCTGCGCACTGGCCCCGCCAGCCCCGCCTCCATAGATCACCTCCCGCGTGCCTTCCTCGAAGGCCTCAATCGACTGCGCCCAGGTGTCGCCGTCCCAATGCAGTGTCATGTGGCGGCGCAGGGGTTCGTATTCGGCGGTAAAAAGCGTGCCGAACCCTTCGGCAAAGCGGTCTTGTTTCAACGGGGCTTGGGTGAATTGGCCCACCAAGGTTGAGGGTGTCGGCGCGTCCGAAAGCACCCCCGCCAGATGGTCGGCGCGCTCGAACGTGCGGGTAAAGCCACCGCGGTCCGGCGCGGTCCCGTTGGTCTGGTGGTTGGTGGCAACCAGACGCGGCTGCACCTTTGCACCGCCGCCTGCGTAAATCTCGACGCTTGCGGCCGCGCCGGATGCATCGGCGACCACCACGTTATAGGGCATGTGCGAGGGTACCCGTTGCAAGACACGCAAGGCTTGGGGGACGGTCTCGCAGGTTTCGAGCACATAGCGCAGGATCGTGGTGATCCCGAACCCGCGTGCCGTTTCCTGCCGCCCGCCATAGGCCAGCGCGATGCTGAGCCCCGCATCGTTGATCCCGTCGGACAGGCCCCACAGGAATTCGACCATGCCCATGACGCGCCGCCCGGTCCATGCGCTGTGCAACAGCAACCCTTCGTTCAGGTCAGGCGACAGGTCATAGTTGCGCACAAGGCGGATGTCGTCGCGTGAGGTGGCCACAGCCAGCGAGCAGCCCCCCAGATAGCTGGGCGGGCACCATGTGGACAAAAAGCGCGCGGCGCGATCCGATCCACCCGCCAAAGCGGTGAGTTGCGCGTTAACGGGGACCAATTCGGGCATGTAGTCGTGCAAGGCGGCCTCGCAAGCCGCGCGGTCGGGGCCGGTGTCGCCACCATTTGCCACGAACCACGCCTCGTAGGCGGGCCAGGATCGTTGCCAGCGGGCGGCCCATTTGGGGCCGGGGGTGGCTTCGCTGATCGCATCAAAGGTCAGGGAATGGGTCATGTCATGCGCTTTTCATAGGGAGATCGAGGAAGAACCGCACCATTTCGGCGCTGGCATCGGGGCCGTCGGGATCGGTGTAAGACCCCGCACTGTGGCCACCGGACCACGCATGGCCAAGGCCCGCGATGGTCCAATGCTCCATCACCGGATGGCCGTGGGGCGACAGGGTGCTGCTGCGGGTAAAGCTGCGTTTGCCAGCGTTGCCGTCCTCTTGCACTTGGGGGCCAGTGGCGGCGGCACCGGCAATGTGGTGTCCATTCGCGGGGTGGACCGTGCTGTCGGCATCGCCGTGAAAGACGATCGTCGGGATCGGTCGGGCTTTTTGTGCATCAGGACCACCGGAGCCCATCGCCGCAAAGGCTGAACGAGCGTTATGCGCAGCCTTGTAGGGCAGGCCGGAATGGGCTCCGACACCGCTGAACACATCCGTATAGGTTTGCCCCAAGATCACCGCCATCGCCGCCCCTGCCGACAGACCGGCGACAAAGCTGCGCCCGTGGGGGATTGCATGGTCGCGCTGCATCTTTTGCGCCAGACCGGCGAGGATCGCGGGTTCGCCCGCGTCCCGCATCTGGTCGGCGGGGCCAAACCAGTTCCAGCAGCTTTGCATGTTCGCCCTGCGTGATTGCGCAGGGTAAACCACGATCAGCCCGTGCCGGTCGGCCAGCGCGTTCATGCCCGTGCCCTTGGCGAAATCCACCGGAGATTGTTTGCAGCCATGCAGCATCATGATCAGGCCCTTGGCGGGCGCACCGCTCAGATCGGGGATATAGGCGCGATAATCGCGGCTGCCTTGCGCACAGGCAAAGGTGTCCCCGTCAAAACGCGCCCCCTGCGGCAGGGGCGGTTCGGTCACATCGGCGGCCGGCATGCGGGATCTCGATAGGGTGCCGAGCCGCGCCAGAGTTTCCCGCAGGCTGCGACCGATCTTGGCCGTGCCGAAGGCTGTAGCGTCGGGGGTTTGGGGCGTGCTGGGGCCGGACACGCCGCCCTTGGCAAGCGCTGCCTGTATCATCTTGGTCGCGTCAGCAGGGTTACCCTTGCGCACGAATTCACTGGCCCGGCGCATGGCCGACTTGAAATCATCAGTCATTCTTAGTTCCTTTAAGGGATTAAATCGGGGTCAGCTGATCCGCGCGCCAAGGGCCTTTTTCACCTCGGCACTGGCCTGAAGCGCGCCCAGCACGGTGATTGACCCGATGGTCGCAAGCGCCAGTTCGGGCGTGACATCGCTGGCGATGCGGGCAAGGCCCACGACCTTGACGTGCAACATTTCGTTCGCGGCGCGCACGGCTTCCAGATCGGCGACGGAGTAATCACGCAACCCCAGTTCCATCGTGTGGCGGTCAATCGATTGCCGCACGGTGTCGGATTGGTGGTCCAACTGGTTGCGAATGGCCGTGCGGATAAAATCGCTACGGTTCGAATAAAAGCCTTCCTGCACCAGCAGATCAATCCGGCCCAGATCGACAAAGCCCAGATTGATGGTGATCTTTTCGTTTTCCGGCATCTTGTCCCGGATCTGTCTGACGTTGGTCATGATGTTTCTCCATCCATGTGGATGGTATATGGATGCTGAATGCCGCATTGCAACAGGCGATTTCGATTTAGCCGCTTTTAGGCCAACATCCGCAGGGCTGTTTCCAGATCATCCCTGAACTGCGCAGTGGCATCTGCCTTGGCGGCGGGGTCGGGCAGGCGCAGCAGATAGGACGGGTGCAGGGTCAGCAGAACGGGTGTGCCGTTTGGCGTTGCCTCAACCGTGCCACGGCGGGCAAGGATCGCGTCACGGCGGCCTGTCAGCCCTTCGGCGGCGGTGGCCCCCATCCCAAGGATCAGCTTGGGCTGCACCTGTGCGATTTCCGCATCGAGCCACCAGCGGCAATGGTCAATCTCGGACCTGTTGGGCTGCTGGTGGATGCGCCGTTTGCCGCGTGGCGTAAATTTGAAATGTTTGACCGCGTTGGTGACATAGGCCTGTGTCCGGTCCAGCCCCGCCTGCGCGGCGATCTGGTCGAACATCTGCCCCGCAGGACCGACAAAGGGGCGACCGCTTAGGTCTTCCTGGTCGCCGGGCTGTTCGCCGACGATCATCAGGTCGGCATCCATCGGCCCTTCGCCCACGACCGCTTGGGTCGCGGTGCAATGCAGCGGGCAACGGGTGCAGGCGGCAATCGCGGCGGGCAGCGCGTCTTGGGGGCCGTCCCACGCCGAATGATGTGCCGCCAGCTGCGCCTGAACCTGCGCCATGCGGGCGGGGGGCAGCGACGGGGCCGCTTCGGCCATTGCACGGGCGCGGGCGGGGGCATCGGCGATCATCTGGGGGATGAACGCCGCCTCGGGCATGTTCTTCCAGTATTTCTTGGGCATCTCGGATTGCATGGCTTTGACCATCAGCCGCGCGGGGTTAAAGATGTTCTGGAAATAGGTGATCCAAAGCTGTTCGCTGGCGTCTTCGGGCAGGTGCGGCTTTTCCTGCCCTTCGCGAAAGGACAGCTTGCCGTTTTCGAAAATCGCACAGACATCGGGTGTCAGGATGCGCCAGTCCATATCGCTGAAGCGGCGCACGAAAAAATCGGCCGTGGGCTCAACCGTGTGGTAGGTCGGCTCGAACCACGCGGCAAAAGACCGGCGCGGGGCGTCTGCGCTGCCGATCTCGCGGAAACGCACAAAGGCTTTCATCTTGTGCTGGCAGCGATGCACGTTCTTTTCCATCCTGCGCAGCTGCGACAAGTCCGCATCGCCGCGATCCGTCATCAGATGCGGCGCGTCCTTGAGCCGCCAGAGAAACGCATAAAGCCGCGCAAAACGTTCGGGATCACCGTGCCAGACCACGCTGCTGGCCATGCTGACAAAGCTGCGCGGCACGGTGACCTGGCGGTTTGGCCGCAGGGGCGCGTCAGTGCCAAACAGGTCGGGCGCGGTGGTGGCATCCCCCCACAGGATGTCTTCGGGGCGGATACCGGCGGCCAGAAACTGCCGCGCCGCATCGCGCCACGCCTGCGCGGTGCCGATCTGTGGCATGACGGCGCGGTGCATCAGAACAGGGTCAACTGTTCTGGCGGTGGTGTGAAACGGGCGCGTAAATCGGCGCTGTCGGTCAGGCTGCCGGGGGACCAGCCTTCGGCGGTGATGAAACTGCGCGCCTTTTTCATCGAGGCACCCATGCGCAGCAGATCCTCAAAACGCAAGGTGCGGTGGCGGCGGGTGGTTAGAATGCGGTTGACGGTCTTCACGCCAAAGCCGGGCACGCGCAACAGCATCTCGCGACTGGCGCGGTTGACGTCCAGCGGAAAGACCGCGCGGTGGACCAAGGCCCAGGCCAGCTTGGGATCAACCTCAAGATCAAGGTTCCCGTCGGCGGTCACGGACGTAATCTCGTCCAGCTGGAAATCATAGAAGCGCAGCAGCCAGTCTGCCTGATACAGCCGATGTTCGCGTTGCAACGGTGGCCGGATCAACGGCAGCTTGGAGGAACTGTCAGGGATCGGCGAGAAGGCGGAATAATACACCCGCTTGAGCTTGTAGCTGGAATAGAGCCGCGTGGATTGCCCCAGCACGGTGGCATCATTCGACCCGTCGGCCCCGATGATCATCTGTGTCGATTGCCCCGCAGGCGCAAACCGCGGCGGGCGCTTGCCCGTGTGGGAAGTGTCTTTTGACACCTCTTTGCGCAGCCGGAAATTGGCCATCGCCTTGCGGATCTGGTCGGGCTTTTTCTCGGGCGCATATTGCTGGACGGCGGCATCGGTGGGCAGTTCGACGTTGATCGACAGACGATCCGCCAGCAGCCCTGCTTCGGCGATCAGTTCGGGGGCGGCATCGGGGATGGTTTTCAGATGGATATAGCCGCGAAAGTTTTCCTCGTGACGCAGTTTCCGCGCGATTTGCACCATATCTGACATCGTGGCATCCGGCGACCGGATCACGCCCGAGGATAAAAACAACCCTTCGATGTAATTGCGGCGGTAGAATTCGATGGTCAGCTTCACCACTTCGTCCACACTGAACCGTGCACGGGCGACATTCGATGAGGCGCGGTTGATGCAATAGCTGCAATCGTAGATGCAGAAATTGGTCATCAGGATTTTCAGCAAGCTGATGCAGCGCCCGTCCGGCGCGTAGGCGTGGCAAATACCGCTGCCCTCGTTCGACCCCAACCCCTTGCCATCCCGCGAGTCGCGTTTCGTGGAGCCTGACGAGGCACAAGATGCGTCGTATTTCGCCGCGTCGCTTAGAATCGCGAGCTTTTGTTCTACCGTATGTTTAACCATACGTTCACTGTATGTTCTTTTTTCGACTGTGTCATGTGAATAGGCTGCGATCAGTCGCCGCAGCCCGCTTTTTTACGCTCACATTTCAGTGGGACCCGCCTGACGCCTCAGGTTTCGAGGTTGGGGTACACACGGCGCAGGGTTTCAATCAGCTTTTGGCTGCTCACCGGCTTTTTTACCACACGGTCGTCTGGCCCAAGAAAGCTGATCTGGTCGCGATCATAGGCGGTGATGAACACAAAGGGGATGCCGCGTTCGCGCAAGATGTCGGCAACCGGTTTCGACGTTTTGTTATGCCCCAAATTCACGTCAAGAAAGGCGATATCAATGTCACCCTCGCGTGCCTTGATCTTGGCATCCTCAAGGTGGATGGACGGGCCAACGACGTTAAATCCAATGTCTTCAAGGATATCGGTCATTTCAAAGGCCACAACGACCTCGTCTTCGACGATGAAAATATTTTGAGGTTTATTGGCCATTAGCTTGCTCGGTCTTCCCTGTGTTGGGGCATCCGCAGATGCCAATTAAATCCTTGGGGCCCGAAATCCGAAGTGATCTCGCCGCCGGTCTCCATCTGCAAGGCGCGACCTGTGATAAAGCTGCCAAAGCCGGTTTCGTCCGGCTTTTCAGCAGCGGGGCCGCCTGTCTCGATCCAGTGCAGTTCTATAACCGAACCATCCGCCGTGTCCGATTGTTCCCACGTCAAATTGACGCAGCCATCGGGCACCGAAAGCGCGCCGTATTTCATCGCGTTGGTGGCAAGTTCGTAAAATGCCATCGAGAAGGACAAAGCCTGACGCGAGGGGACTTCAATTTGAGGGCCGCTCTGAATAATGCGGCCATGTCCGATCGGGTCCAGAACGTCTGCGGCGACGGCACCGATATCGGCGCGGTCCCATTTCGTGCCAACCAGTTTGGAGTGGGCCATGGCATAGGCATTCAGCCGTTGATCAATGGTTTCGCGCAATCCGCGCTGGATGCTCATCTTGCGCAGGGACTGGCTGACGATGGATTTTACCACGCTAAAGGCGTTTTTCACGCGGTGGTTCAGTTCCGCGATCAGGATATTTTGCGCCTCGCGCAGGCGGCGTTCTTCGTCGATGTCGATCAGGGCGACCGACGCGCCGATGCGCGTGCCATTGGCGTCGATCACCGGTCTGCCAATGATCCGCATCCAGAACATCGTGCCGTCACCTCGTTGGTAATGCACGTCAATCTCGGCATGGGCTTCGCCATCACGGATCACGCGCGACAGCGGGTATTCGTGGCTTTCGACCCGAGAACCATCCTCGTGGAAGGACACCCAATCGCCATAATCTTCGGTGTCTTCTGAATGGATCACCGGGTGGCGCACCATCATTTCGACATGGCTGTTGCCATAGATGATCTTGCCTGTGTCATCGGCCATCACCACGCCCACAGGCACGGTTTCCATCATCGCCTCAAGAAAAGTCAGGCGGTTGGAAGTAGCCCCCGAACCATGTCCGGCTGCTTGCGCTTCTTTGGCTGCCAATGCGCCTTGCAGGTGCACAAGTTCTGCTGCCATCTCGTCAATAGATCTTGTAGGCATTGAAATCCCCACGCCCTTTCATTGAATCACATGATAGGTAAGCCGCGGGAACGATCTGTCCAATGCGAAGATCGCAAAACCTGATTATCAATAGATAATAAAGCCCTGAAACGGGCGTAGGGCGTTGGAACCAAAGCGTAATATATTCATCAAGGTTTATGCCGGAAGGGCGGGTTTCCGCTCTTCCGGAGTGCGAGTTTAATATTTTGCAGCGCCGCCAGTCTGGTTTAGCGCTGGTAGCGCGCCGTGGATCAGGTCCGCACACCTGCGAATTTTTCGGCCCATTCGTCGCGCTGTTCGTCGGTGATTTTCGCGAACAACACTTCTGGCACGTCAAAGGCGTGACCGGGTGCAAGCTGGGCCAAGGCCGCGGGCACATCATCGGGCCAGCCAGCGTTTTCCACATGCATGCTTTCCAACATGCTGGCCGCGGCCGTGGGGATGAAGGGCGCGGACAGAACCGCGTAAAGCGGGATCAGGTTCAACGCCAGACGCACTTGGGCCGCAGCCTTGTCCGGGTCGGTCTTGAAGGTGGTCCAGGGTGCTTCGGCTTGCAGGTATTCATTGCCCGCCGCCCAGATCGCCCGCAATTCAGCGGCGGATTTACGGACTTCCATCGCCTCCATCGCGGTTTGGTACCGCGCGACCCGTTCGGTCAGGTCCGCGATCAGCGCATGTTCGGCGGGCCCGTATTCGCCCGCTGCCGGCACGTCTTCGCTGAATTTCGAGCGGCAGAATTTCGTGATCCGGCTGATGAAGTTGCCCAGAACGTCGGCCAAATCCTTGTTCACCGAGGCCTGGAAATTCTCCCAGGTGAATTCGGCATCGGATGTTTCCGGCGCATGGCTCAGCAGCCACCAGCGCCATGTGTCGGCGGGCAGGATTTCCAGCGCCTGATCCATGAACACCCCGCGCCCGCGCGAGGTCGAGAACTGCCCGCCATCATAGGTCAGGTAGTTGAAGGATTTTATGTAGTCGACCAGCTTCCATGGCTCGTTGCTGCCCATGATCGTGGCGGGAAAGCTGAGCGTGTGGAAGGGCACGTTATCCTTGCCCATGAACTGGGTATAGCGCACGTCGTCGGCACCTTTGTCGGTGCGCCACCAGCTTTCCCAATCGGAACCTTTGCCCGCATCGACCCATTCCTGAGCGCAGGCGATATATTCGATGGGGGCGTCGAACCAGACATAGAACACCTTGCCCTCCATGCCCGGCCAGTCCTCGTCGCCGCGTTTGACGGGCACGCCCCAGCTTAGGTCGCGGGTGATGCCACGGTCTTGCAACCCGTCGCCGTCATGCAGCCATTTCTTGGCGATGGAGGTGGTCAACACAGGCCAGTCGGTCTTGGAATCGATCCAGTCGGACAGCCGGTCTTTCATCTGGGACTGCTTGAGGAACAGATGTTTGGTCGCGCGCATTTCCAGGTCGGTGGCACCCGACACGGTGGAGCGCGGGTTGATCAGATCTTCGGGGTCCAGCTGCTTGGTGCAATTGTCGCATTGATCGCCGCGCGCATCCTCGAACCCGCAATTGGGGCAGGTGCCTTCGACATAGCGGTCGGGCAGGAAGCGGCCATCGGTTTCGGAATAGATCTGGCGCTGCTCGACTTCCTCGATCAGGCCTTCTTTGTACAAGGCACCGGCAAAATGCTGGGTCAGCTTTTGGTTCTGGATGCTGGACGACCGACCGAAATGATCGAACGACAGGCCGAAACCTTCGGCAATCCGCGCCTGAACCTCGTGCATTTCGGCGCAATATTCCTCGACCGGTTTGCCCGCTTTGGCGGCGGCCAGTTCGGCGGGGGTGCCGTGTTCATCTGTGGCACACAGGAACAACACCTCGTGACCGCGCGCGCGCAGATAGCGGGCGTAAAGATCGGCAGGCAGCTGGCTGCCCACAAGGTTACCTAGGTGTTTGATCCCGTTGATGTAGGGAATGGCGGAGGTGATAAGGTGGCGTGTCATGGTAATGGCCCCGAAAATGCTTTGGCATGTCTCTAACGCAGGGACGGGCCAAGGGCTAGGGGGCGTTGTCGTTGCTTGCGTCCCGTTGGCGGCGCATCAGGCGGCCAATGGTGAAAGATGTGCGTGGCGCATAGACATAAGGCGTGCGCTTTTTCCGGGTGGGGCGGGCGCGCAGACGTGTCAGGCCGAAAATCACCAAGACCCCGTGCCCGACCGATATCATGGTGAACAACGCCGCCGGGCCGTAGCTGTCAATCAGCACCGACGCCAGATAGGGCGCAAAGATCGCGCCGACGGCAAACCAGAACATCAGCGCGGCAGACAGTTCGACGCGTTCCTCGCTGGTGGCAAAATCATGGGCATGGGATGCGGCGACTGAATAGATCGGAAATGTGGTCAGCCCGAAAAATGTTGCCGCGAAAAATACCGCCTGGGTGCCAAGCCCGGCCGTCATCACCGTGACCGCGCAACTGACGATGGACGCGGCAGACATCCAGATCAGCACCCAGCGGCGGTCGAACTTATCTGCCAGCCAGCCAACGGGGAATTGCGCCAATGCGCCGCCCAGAACAAAGGCCGACAAGAACCATGCAATCTGGCCCGCGCTCAGGCCGACTTCTTCGCCATAGATCGGGCCGACCATGCGAAACGATGCGCTGGACAGGGCGGCAACCACAACGCCCGCCACCGCCAAGGGGGACCGGTCCAGCGCCAGCCGGGGGCGCAGGCGCGGCTGGGCTGGCGTTTCGGGCTGCGGCAACGTGGTAAGGGTCAGCGGGATCAGCGCCGCACAGCACAGGATCGCCAGCAGGTTATACGACACATAGGATGCGGGGGCCAAAACGCCGATGATCATTTGCGCGGCCAGTGATCCGCTCATGTCGACCACACGGTAGGCCCCCATGGTGCGGCCCCGCGTTTCATTGGTGACCTTGGCGTTCAGCCATGCCTCGACCACGGTATAGCAGCCCGCGACGCACAGGCCCGACGCCACGCGCATCAGCGCCCAGGCATAGGGGTCAAGCACCAGCATATGCGCCATTAACCCGATCGCGCCCGATGCCGTGAACGCGGCAAAGGCGCGGCTGTGGCCGACGCTGCCCATCAGGCGCGGGGCCCACCAGCAACCGATAAAGAACCCCACGAAATGCGCCGAACCGAGCAGGCCGATTTCCTGATTGGAAAAACCCAGCTGAATGCCCGAAAGCACGTCCAGCGGCCCCACACCGCCCGAGGACAGTTGCAGCAGGATGACGGATAAAAACAGGGCGGCAAATGAAATGAGCAAGCGCATGATTTTTACTTTGTCGGCAATCAGGGGGGAAACCAACGGTCAAAACGACATGGTTTTGGAAAAAGCGCCGCAAATGGTGTTTTGTTGCGCAGGGCGGAAAACCCCCTTGCGATGGCGCAGCCGAAACGAGAGGGTGGCGCAAGATTCAGACAAGGATAACGCGATGAAGATGAACAAACTCGGCCGCACCGATATCGAAGTGACGGATTTCTGCCTTGGCTCCATGACATGGGGCACGCAAAACACCCCCGAGGAAGGCCATGCGCAAATCGACCGCGCCCTGGCTGCTGGCATCAACTTTATCGACACCGCCGAGATGTATCCGGTCAACCCGATCAAGGCTGAAACCGTCGGCCTGACCGAAGAAATCATCGGCCAGTGGATCGCGAAATCAGGCAAGCGCAAGGATGTCGTGCTGGCCACCAAACATTCGGGCGCAGGGGCTGCGCCGCGTGACGGGGCGGGGATTTCGTCCAAGACGATCCGCCAGACCCTTGAGGGGTCGTTGAAGCGGTTGCAGACCGATTACGTCGATTTGTACCAGTTTCATTGGCCTGATCGCGGCAGCTATATGTTCCGCAAGAACTGGGACTATGACCCGTCCTCGCAAAACCGTGCCGATGTGATTGCCCATATGGAAGACTGCATGGGCGCGCTGCAAGACGAGGTCAAACGCGGCACGATCCGCAGCTTTGGCCTGAGCAACGAAAGCGCCTGGGGGCTGACCCAATGGGCGAATGCGGCGGAACGCACGGGCGGGCCGCGCCCTGTGTCGGTGCAGAATGAGTATTCGCTGCTGTGCCGTCTGGCCGATACCGACCTGGCCGAAGCCTGCCACAACGAAGACATCGGATTGCTGTCGTTCTCGCCCCTCGCGGCGGGGTTGCTGACGGGAAAATACCAAAACGGCGCGCTGCCCGACGGGTCGCGCATGGCGATCAACGGTGATCTGGGCGGGCGCAAGACCGACCGCGTGTTCCACGCCACCGCCGCCTATCTGGACATCGCGCAGAAACACGGGCTGGACCCGACGCAAATGGCGCTGGCCTGGGCGCGGCAGCGGCCCTTTATGACGTCAATTATCTTTGGCGCGACGTCTTTGGACCAGCTTGAGGTGGCACTGGGTGCCATTGATCTGGAACTGGGCCAAGACGTCCTGGCCGATATCGCCACCGCGCATAAAGCGCATCCAATGCCATATTAATCCGATCTAAGGGAGCAACCCCATGCCACTTACCATGAGCAAAGACGTTTTTATCACCTGCGCCGTTACCGGATCGGGAGCAACGCAAGACCGCAGCCACCATGTGCCGCGCAGCCCCGCGCAGATCGCCGACAGCGCGATTGCAGCGGCCAAGGCTGGGGCGGCGGTGGTGCATTGCCACGTGCGCGACCCTGAAACCGGCGCACCAAGCCGCCGGCTGGATCTGTACCGCGAGGTCACCGAACGCATCCGCGAATCTGAAACCGATGTGATCTTGAACCTGACGGCAGGCATGGGCGGCGACATTATTTTTGGCCCGACCGAACACCCGATGCCCCCGATCGCGGGCACCGACATGATCGGCGCATCCGAGCGGGTCCAGCATATCGCCGAATGCCTGCCCGAGATTTGCACGCTCGATTGCGGCACCATGAACTTTGCCGAAGCCGATTACGTGATGACCAATACGCCGGGCATGTTGACCGCCATGGGCCAGATGATGACCCATCTGGGCGTCAAGCCCGAGATCGAGGCCTTTGATACCGGCCATCTTTGGTACGCCAAGCAACTGGTCAAAGACGGTGTGCTGGACAGCCCCGCCTTGGTGCAATTGTGCATGGGCGTGCCATGGGGCGCGCCGGATGATCTGAACACATTCATGGCGATGGTGAACAACGTGCCGGATGACTGGACCTTCAGCGCCTTTGGCTTGGGGCGCAACCAGATGGCTTATGTCGCGGCATCCGTGCTGGCGGGCGGCCATGTGCGCGTCGGGCTCGAGGATAACCTGTGGCTGGACAAAGGCATGCTGGCCGAAAACTGGCAGCTGGTCGAGCGCGCAGGCAGCATTATCGAAAACATGGGCGCACGGTTGATGACCCCGGCACAGGTGCGTGAAAAACTGGGCCTGACCAAACGGGCACCTGCGTGAAACGGGCTCTGCTGGCGTTAATTTTGCTGGCAGGCTGCGCGGCACCTGTACCCGAGGTGCGCCAAGGGTATCGTGATCCGGCGGCGCTGATCGGATCAACCAGCCGCTATGATGCGGGGCGGTTCAAAGGCGCGTGGGTGATGCGCGGCAGCTTTGAGGCGGAGGCACCGGCAACGGTCGCCTTTGTCGACAGCACCGGCGGGCCGGCCTTTCAGCTTTGTGATGAGGCGGGCACCTGCGAAGGCCTGTGGCTGGCCACGCCCACAGGGCAGGGCCGTTTTGCCCTGACCCGGCCTGACGGCAGCACCCGCGATCTGTGGGTGCTTTGGGTCGACGAAGGGTTTCGCACGGCGGTCATCGGCAACCCTGCGGGGGATTTCGGCTGGATACTGGACCGCGCGCCCAAGGGCGGGGCGGACCGGATCAAGGCGGCACAAGAGATATTGGATTTCAACGGCTATGACATCAGCCAGTTAAGGATGCGGAAATGACGAAGATTGCAGCAGTTATTGGCGGTGGCGTGATCGGGGGCGGCTGGGCTGCACGGTTTGCGCTGAACGGATGGAACGTGCAGGTCTTTGACCCCGATCCGCAGGCCGAACGCAAGATCGGCGAAGTCATGGCCAACGCCCGCCGTTCCATGCCCGGCCTTACCGATGTGGCCCTACCGGACGAGGGCAAGATCAGCTTTCACGACAGTATTTCCGACGCGGTCGCAGGGGCGTCGTGGATTCAGGAAAGCGTGCCAGAGCGGCTTGAGATCAAGCACACCACCTTTGGCGCGATCCAGCAGGCCTGTGATCCGGATGCGGTGATCGGATCGTCGACCTCGGGCTTCAAGCCCTCCGAATTGCAAGAGGGCATGGCGCGCCCCAACCAGATCATGGTCGCGCATCCGTTCAACCCCGTTTATCTGCTGCCGCTGGTGGAACTGGTGCCGGGCAATGGCATCGACGGGCCGATGGTGGACAAGGCCAAGGAAACCCTGACGTCGATCGGGATGTACCCGCTGCACCTGAAAAAAGAGATCGACGCCCATGTCGCGGACCGTTTCCTTGAAGCTGTCTGGCGCGAGGCGTTGTGGCTGGTCAAGGATGGCATCGCCACCACCGAGGAAATCGACAACGCCATCCGCTATGGCTTTGGCATCCGCTGGGCGCAGATGGGTCTGTTCGAGACCTACCGTGTCGCAGGCGGCGAGGCCGGAATGAAGCATTTCATGGCGCAGTTCGGGCCTGCACTGGAATGGCCGTGGACCAAGCTGATGGACGTACCCGAGTTCAATGACGAATTGGTCGATCTGATCGCGGGGCAATCCGATGAACAATCCGGCGCATATGGCATCCGCGATCTGGAACGCATCCGCGACAACAATCTGGTGTCGATGATGCGCGCACTGAAGCAGCAGGACTGGGGCGCGGGCCGGTTGATGAAAGCACACGAGGCGACGTTGCGCGCAGGCACTGTGCTGGCCGCACGGGCCGATGACATTGCAGACGCCAGCCAGCCGGTGCTGACCGTGCGCCGTGCCGTGCCGCTGGATTGGACCGATTACAACGGCCACATGACCGAAGCGAAATACCTGCAAGCCTTTGCCGATGCGACCGACCGGTTCATGGAACTGATCGGCTGTGATGCCGACTATATCGCCTCGGGCGGCAGCTATTTTACCGCTGAAACGCACATTCGTCACGTGGACGAGGCACATGCCGGCGCGCTGATCGAGGTCCGCACACGGGTGTTGATGGGGGCGGGCAAAAAGATGCACCTGTGGCACGAGATGTACGAGGGCGACCGCCTGCTGGCCACGGGGGAACATTTCCTGCTGCACGTCAGCTTGCAGACCCGCAAACCGTCCGACCCCAGCCCAGAAATCGAGGCTGCACTGGTGCGCTTTGCCCAAGGTCACGCCAGCCTGCCAAAGCCCGACGGCGTTGGCCGCTATGTCGGTGCACCCCGATGAAACGGGTTCTGATCACGGCGGGGGCGTCAGGTATTGGCCGTGCGATGGGGGATGCCTTTGCCGCTGCGGGGTTCGAGGTCTGGGTGACTGACACCGACCGCGCGGCGCTGGATCATTGTCCGGCCAAATGGCATCACCGCCTGGCCAATGCCACGGATGAGGCGGCGATGGCATCGATCATCGCCGAGATGGGCCATATCGACGTGCTATGTGCAAATGCGGGGATTGCGGGGCCAACGGCGCGGATCGAAGACGTGGCGCTGGATGATTTCCGCGCCTGCGTCAGCGTCAATCTGGAAGGCGCGTTTATCGCCGCCAAACATGCGGCCCCCTTGATGAAGGCGGCGGGCAGCGGTGCGATTGTCATCACCTCGTCAACGGCTGGCATCTATGGCTACCCCAACCGCGCGCCCTATGCGGCGGCGAAATGGGCGATGATCGGCCTGATGAAAACCCTCGCAATGGAGCTGGGCCCCTTTGGCATCCGCGCCAACGCGATCTGCCCCGGTTCGGTCGAAGGCCCGCGCATGGAAGGCGTGCTGGCCCGCGAAGCCGCAGCCAAAGGCATGACCCGCGATCAGGTCTATGAGGGCTATGCGTCGGGCACCTCGATGCGCAGCTTTGTCGAGGCGCGCGATGTGGCGAATATGGCGGTGTTTTTGGGGTCCGACGGGGCGCGGCTGGTGTCGGGGCAGGTGATCGCCGTGGACGGGCATACGGAAAATCCCGACCCCAAATTGTGATTGAAGGCTGGCAAGGGACTGCGAAACGCGCATAAGAGGCAGCATGACACATGCATTGCCTGATCTGTGGATCCTCGTCACCCTTGCCGCGGCGTTTTTTCAAACGGCGCGGTTCATGCTGCAAAAATATCTGGCGACAGCAACCCTGTCAGCCGCAGGGGCGACATTCTCGAGGTTTCTATATTCCGCGCCATTCATCGTCTGCGGTCTGGCAGCCTATCTGTTGGTCAGCGGCACGCAATTACCGCCGATCGCGCCTGCGTTCTGGGCCTATGGCTTGCTGGGCGGCACAGCGCAAATCCTTGCCACGGTCTGCGTCGTCTTGCTGTTCAAACAGCGCAATTTTGCGGTTGGGATCACGTTCAAGAAAACCGAAGTGATTTTGACCGTCCTGACCAGCTGGGTCATCCTGAACGAAGGCGTCAGCGGTTGGGGCTTTGCCGCAATCGGTCTGGGGGTGGTCGGGTTGTTCTTGCTGTCAGGCAATAAAGACGCGGTCGGGTTCCACTTAAGCGATCTGCGCAACCGGGCTGCGGGTTTGGGCATTGCGTCAGGTGGTTTGTTCGCGATCTCGGCTGTGACCTATCGCGGCGCGACGCTGTCTGTGATGTCAGACATGCCGGTGTTGCGCGCAGGGGTGACCCTTGCCGCTGTGGTCTGCATGCAGGCCGCTATTATGGCGGTGTGGCTGCGCTGGCGTGAACCCGCTCAGATGCGCGCGGTGTGGCAGGCGCGCAAGGTCGCGGTCTGGGTCGGGATGATGTCGCTGGGCGGGTCGCTGTGCTGGTTCATCGCCTTCACCCTGCAAAACGCGGCCTATGTCAAAGCATTGGGGCAGGTCGAGCTGATCCTGAGCGTCGCAGCCTCCACCCTGTTTTTCCGCGAGAAAATCACCGGCCGCGAGTGGGCGGGGATGGCGGTTCTGGTCGGGTCGATCTTGATGCTGGTGCTCGTCGCCTGAGGCGGGCGCGGAATTTTTCAAAAATTCCGGACCGTTTTTTTCCGGAAAAAAACGGCTGCGCCAACCCGAGTTAGTCTGTCATCGGGCGGCCGCGCAGGCGCAGGAACAGGCTTTCCTCGTCGTTGTTCTTGAAAAACGGGACGGATTCAGGCGGGGCCAGTTCCTTGGCGCGGGCTTCGACTTCTGCCAGCACGACCTCGGTGATGAACGGCATGTCGAAAGACCGCGCATCGGACAGGGCAATCCACTGCAAATGTGAAAGTTCGTCACAGGCGGCATCGAAATCATCCAGATCGGTGGCCACATCATCGGCATCCACCAAAAAGAACCGCGCATCAAAGCGGCGCGGTCTGCCGGGGGGCGTCAGGGCGCGAAACACGAATTGCATGGGTGCCGCGTTGGGAAGGTATCCGCGCTGTGCAAATGTTGCCCAATCGTCAGGGGGGGTCCCATCCCAGGTGCCTTTTTCCCCAAGGATCAGCCCGGTTTCCTCCCACAATTCGCGAATGCCGGCGACAGCCAATGCATGGGCGAGCGACGCATCCGCATCTTCGGCCAGCCGGTCATGGCACATGTCGGGCAGGGGGCGGGCCAGCGGAATATGCGCATCGCCCGCATCCATGGCACCACCGGGAAACACGAATTTATTCGGCATGAAGACCGCCTTGGCCCCGCGTTGCCCCATCAGGATGTGGGGGTTTTCGTGGCGGTCGCGGATCACAATGACGGTGGATGCGTTGCGGATCTGGCTTTTGTCGATGGTCATGTATTGGCCCTTATTCTTGCGGATCGGCAGGGCCCGGGGTGTCTGGCCGACTATGTGTCGCCAAACCCGCCCATGCCTTTTGCCCATTGGAAGCCGATCAAGGCCCCCTTTAGTCTGGGCAGAAGGTAGAGCGACAAGCCGACACAGCCAACAGCAAAGATTGTAAACAGCGTCAAAGGTTCGGGGCGCCATGTCACAAACACGATATGCAGCATCGGGGCCATCAGGTGACCGACGATCAGAATGGTCAGATAGGCGGGGCCATCGTCTGCGCGGTGGTGAAAGAACTCTTCGCGGCAAACGGTACAGCTGTCATTGACCTTGAGATATCCCTTGAGCACAGGACCAGCCCCGCAATTGGGGCATTTACGCCGCCAGCCGCGCAGCAAAGAGGCGGCCAGCGGGCGCTGGTCTTTTTCGGCATGGGTGATTTCGGCGCTGTGATCTGTCATGATTTCTATCCTGAGGTCGGTCACATATGCGGGCGTTTGAGGTCAATTGAAAGGCGACAAGCTGCCCTTGCGGCGGGATGTCGCAAATCGGGGTCACTGAAATTATTTCTGTTTATCTGCGACGGAAGTTTCTGGCCACGCCGTTTGACCCAGTATCACCACGCCAAAACGGTGTGTGAGATTGAGATCACCGAAGGATAAACAAATGACAAACCGAGCAAATTTTCAAATCGCATTGTTGAGTGGCCTGATTGCCTTGGGCGGGACCGCCTTGTTGGCGCAAGAAACGCCGAAGCAGGATCGCTTTGTCCAGATCGACACCAACAGCGACGGTGCGCTGACGCAGGACGAGATGAAGGCCCACGCCGAAGCACGTTTTGCCGCCGCCGATACAGATAGCGACGGTTTCCTGAGCGAAGCCGAAATGCAGGCCGCCGCTGCGGCACGTCGTGTGGCGCGCAGCGAACAGTTGTTGGCAAAGCTCGACAAGGACGGCAACGGATCGCTGTCAGCCGAAGAGTTGCAAGCGATGGGCCAGGACAAGAGGGCCGAGCGGACCGCAAGAATGATAGAACGGATGGATGCCAATGACGATGGCAAGCTGTCGAGGGAAGAAATGGCAGGTCGCCATTCGCCCGAAAAGATGTTCGCCAAGCTGGATGCGGATGGCAATGGCACGTTAAGCGCCGAAGAATTTGCCAAGGCGCGGAAGGGTGGCAAACACGGTCACGATCGCAAGCATGCCGGCAAGCACGATCGCAAGCATGGCGGCAAGCACGACGGTTATGGCAAACGCCACGGCCATGACGACGAAATGTCCGAGTAATCTAAGGGCACGGGCGCGCTTGAATGGTGCGCCCGCAGCCGTTAGCGCTAGGATTATGAGCTTTGATGCCTCCATTGATGATGTGGTCGACGACCCTGATGCCGCGCTCTTGGCGCGCTATGCGCAGGGCGATGCGGCGGCTGCGCGTTTGTTGACGGTGCAGTTGTCGCCCCGTGCTTTTGGCCATGCTTTCAGGGTCTTGGGGGATCGCTCCGAAGCAGAGGATGTGACCCAGGATGCGTTGATGCGGCTTTGGAAGATCGCACCGGAGTGGCGCAGCGGAGAAGCCAAGGTGTCAACCTGGCTGTACCGTGTTGTGGCAAATCTGTGCACCGACCGGCTGCGCAAACGTCGCGGCGGCGTCCCGCTTGAGGACATCGCCGAACCGGCAGACCCCGCCGAGAGCGCCGAGGCCAGATTGCAGCGCGGGGCGCGCGAGGATGCGCTTCAGACGGCATTGGACGCTTTGCCGGAACGCCAGAGGCAGGCGGTTGTGTTGCGTCATATCGAGGGGTTGGCGAACCCCGAAATTGCCCAGATCCTCGAGATCGGGGTCGAAGCGGTGGAAAGCCTGACAGCGCGGGGCAAACGCGCGTTAACTGCCCTATTGGCAGGACAGCGCGAAGCATTAGGATATGAAGATGACAAAACCTGACACAGATATGCTTGAGACCCTGTTTCAAGACGCGCGCGCGGCACCGCCGGCACTGCCTGACGGGTTGTTGGACCGGATTATGGCGGATGCGCTGGCGCAGCAACCCAATGCCAGATCCCGCGGTTGGCGGGGCATCTGGCAGGCCATTGGCGGCGCTCCTGCCTTTGGCGGGTTGGTCGCGGCGACCGCTGTTGGGTTCTGGATCGGGGTGGCCCCGCCCAGCACTCTGCCCGATATTGCGACGCAGATCATCACCGGTGCGAGCTATGCCGCGCTTGACGACACGGCCACGCCCGACCTCACAGCCTTTGGCTGGGACATTGACGAAGGATAGACCATGGCATCGGATTTGACAAAAAACGGCAAGTGGATGCGGTGGGCCTTGGGGCTATCACTGGGGGTCAATCTGCTGGTTGTCGGCCTGGTCGCTGGGGCTGCATACCGCTTTGACGGCCCGCATGGCGGACCCGGCGGCAGCGCGCGCGACTTTGGCACGCCCTATATTGCCGCCCTCGAGAAAGACCGCAGGCGCGAGATATTCAAGGGGTTGCGGCAGGACAGGCCCGCAGGTCATCTGGACCGCGCCGCGCGCCGCGCGCTGTATTCGGAGGTTGTGCAGGCCCTTCGGGCGGACCCGTTTGACGTCACGCGGGTCCGGTCGGTGCTGGATCAACAGGCCAGCGCCAGCGTTACCGTCCAGCAGGCCGTTCAAGACGCCTGGCTGGCAGAGATCGCATCGATGGATGCGTCAGAGCGCGCGGCCTATGCCGATCGCCTGCAAGAGGTCTTGGCCCGCGGACCCAAGCATAAGAAGGATCAGCGCAAAAGCCGTCAGGACGACTAATGCGCGCAAACACCCATTTGGCTTGCCAAGCGGGGACAGGGCAAGGTACGCAAAGCGACCCAAACCAGAGGCTTTGCCATGACGCTCGATTTTCCTGACACCGACACTGTTCTTGCCACTGCGCGCGCATCTGCGGGGCGGCGGCTGATCGGCCTGGTGTCGCTCGGATTTCTGGGGGTGTTCCTGATTTATGTGGCGTTCACGTCAACGCCCGGTCTGGGGTGGCAGCTGTTCTTGCTGGTGATTGGCGGTGGTGCGATCTGGATGGCCGATTTCATGCGCCGCTCAACGGCCGGAACGATCGAGCTGACGGCGGCGGTCCTGCGCAGCAGCGATGGTACATTGATCGCGCGTGTCGAAGATATCGAACATATTGACCGCGGGGTTTTTGCATTCAAACCCTCCAACGGCTTTTTGCTGCGCACGAAAAAGGAGACGGGGGCCGAGACGGTCTGGCGTCCGGGTTTGTGGTGGCGGATGGGACGGCGCATCGGTGTGGGCGGTATGACACCGGGCAATCAAACCAAATACATGGCCGAAATCATTTCAACGATGATTGCCGTGCGTAACCAACCGGACGAAACCGGAAGGCTTTGAGTTCCTGAAATAAAAAAGGCCCCAATGGAAATTTCCTTGGGGCCTTTTTTATGGGCTGTCATTGCTGTGCTTTAGGTGCCGGTGAACAAGACACGGGGCGCATAGCGGGCACGGGTGAAAACAAAGTTTTCAATTGTTGGATGCCCAAGCCCGATATTGAAGGGCGGGCTGAATGTCGTCGCCGTTTCAGTGACCAAGATATATTCGTCATCGGGGATAAGGGGCAGGCGATTATGCCAAGTCGCAACATCATTATCGGTTACCGGCTCGCCGGCACCACGGGCACGCGACCAATGTACGTAAAACCGTCCTTCGGTTTGATTATACTTGAGCGAGGTCACCCGCAGCGTGGACTGTTCCGGCGAATTGGTCATGTAGTCCAGCAAATCCTGCGCACCGTCCAGATATCCGGTGTCGATGGGCAAGGTTTCGCGCGAAATCATGTCGCCAATCGTATAGGCCGCTTTCTGGTTCAGGCTGTATTCCTTGTATGTCTCAAAGATCGAGAACATCGACGCGTAGACCCAGAATAACATTGGCATCAAGATCAAGGCCTCAAGGGACACACTGCCTTCTTCCTGACCGGCAAAGCGGCGCAAGCCGAGGGTTTTGGTGAGATGTTTAAGCATTAACCTGGCTCCTGTACGAAGGCCGAGATGGCATACATTGCAGATTGGCCGGACCCATCAGTCGCATATTTGAAGCCAAGGCGGGACGTTGGAAGCATCGGGTCGAACTTCAGGCAAGCGCGCAGCATCATCAGGTCGTGCTGTTGGCCCAGGGTAAATCCGCGCTCCGGTGTGACGGGTTCCGATTTGTCGATGCAATCGATATCGGTCGGCAGCGTTTGGAAATTGCGCGGGTCAACTGTAATCATCTCGAGGCGCAGTGTTTCATCGCAATTGCTGACATTCCCGGCCCTCTCACACACCATCGTTTTGATCTGGTCGTGTGTCATTGGCGTCTGTGTGTTCAGGCGGATATACCGGACCGCATCTTCCAGGCCGCGGTTCAGGTGGACCTGACGCATGGCATAAAGGCTCATTTCAATCGAGGCGAGGAATATCCCAAAGATCAGCGGGAAAAGGATCACAAATTCAATCAGGAAGATTGATCCGCTTTCCTCTTTGCGAAAGTGCCGAAGGGCAGTTTGCATACAGGATATCATTGGATCAGCCTTAGTTGGTTGATTTTACGGGCGATGGCCTTGAAGGCTTCGGAGAGTTCAACACCGTCCACATCGAAGAAGTGGCTTGGCGATGAGGCGCAGTTTCTCATGACGTCGGCACCGTCGTTATTGTTGTACGGGTCATCCGTGACTTCAAAACCGATGGTCCAGATCACGATGCGCTTTGCCTTGGCCGCCGTACAGATGTTGCTCAGCAAGGAGTTGCCCAGCGAACGGTCATACTTTCGCCAGTAGAAACTCGAACGATTCCATGAAGACACATAGTTATAAAGATACCAGTTGAGGTTGTATTTATCCCAGTGGACGACTTCACTGTCGCTGTCATAGTAATAGCTGGCAATCCGGTTAGAGACGGAATTTTCGCCATCGGTCATCAAGATTACAGTCTTGAGCGTTTCAGGGTCGTCGTAGTCGACGGGACGACCATAGAACTGGTTGTCGACTGCACCGGCGGAAACCAGGGAATTGTTAATGTCGCGGAACGACGGGTCTAGCATCGCTGCCGCCCATTTCATCCCGAGGAAGATCGACGTACCGCCACCGGGTTGCAGACCGTCAATCTGGGTCTTTAGCGCAGTGCGGTCTTGCGAGAACGGTTTGATACGTTCGTCGGTGTAGCGCGGGCAGACCGTATCGTTGCGGTAGTTGTTCCGCCCGTCATAGTTCCATTGGAAATGCTGGGCCTGGTCATGCCATTTGGTGGTATCCAGTGCGGCGCTGTTGAATTCATCATTGTCGAATTCAACACAGTGCGAATAGTTGTGTTTGGCATTCATTCTCATGCGGTCAAAGATCAAAGGACCGGCATTCACCTGTTCGGAATAGGGGATCAAGGAAACTGAAATCAGGTCTTCGTTGCCTGCGCGCAAAACCGTATCGAGAAAAACGCCCGCGGCGTCTTTCATGTCGGTCATCCGCGTTCCCTTAGCCATCGAGCCCGAAACATCCAACACCATTGAAATCTCGACATTGGCCACGTGTTCTTCGGCGGTGCTATGTGCGGGGACGGTCATCGTATCAACGCCGAATTTGCGCAAATAGGGTGTATCAAGCTCTTTTGAGGCATTGACCGAGACTGTGCGATAGTTGAGGCCGTCATCGACTGTCACGCTCGACAGGTAATTTGCCATGCCTGACTTTGTAAAATAGTCTTCGACAACAGTCTTGGGGTCTTGCATCTGGTCGAGATCGGCCGCGGCGAGAACCGCGCGGTCAGATACCGCCTGAAGCCTTGAACGTTCAAGTTCGTGGCGCATGAAATCAAGCTGGATGCCGCCCACCGTCACCATCATCAGAATCACGAAAAGCACCCATACCGTCATGATGCCGTCTTCTTCGCGGGCGAACCGCCGCGTTTGGGCGGCAATTGCGTCTTTCATTGGTTGGATCGTCATAAAAGAATGCGACATAGTTATTTCCTCATTAACCAGAACATCACAGGGCCTTTGGACCCGCGCTGACTGCTTCTGTTGGTTACTTATAAGAAAGCTTCGTGGCCGAATTGCGGCAATAACGTTCAAAATCAGCGGCTATTCTGTGTGCTTTGTGGGAAGATGTTCCTTATTCAAAGTATTGTTGCATGGTCGGAAACGAAGTGGCGTTTCATCGCAATCAGGCGAATCGTGCCGGAAAAAGTTTTCATTCTGCTTAAAAAATATGCATTTTTTGCTTTTTACGGGTTCTCAAATCTTGCGGGCCATGTTCAACAGACGATGCGCCAAAATCTTTACCTTAGGTCACATTGCCAAACAGGAGCACTCTATGACCCCCGCAAATGAACCCAGCTTTCGCGACAGTGTGGACATCATGTTCAACAGGGCGGTTGCCCTGATGGACCTGTCGCCAGGGCTGGAAGAAAAGATCCGTGTTTGCAACGCGACCTACACGGTCCGTTTCGGGGTGCGCCTGCGGGGACGTATCCAAACTTTCACCGGGTACCGGTCGGTCCATTCCGAACATATGGAACCGGTCAAAGGCGGCATCCGCTACAGTCTTGGTGTAAACCAGGACGAGGTCGAAGCACTGGCGGCACTGATGACCTATAAATGTGCGCTGGTCGAAGCGCCCTTTGGTGGGTCCAAGGGCGGGTTGTGCATTGATCCGCGCGATTATGATGACCACGAGCTGGAACTGATCACGCGCCGTTTTGCCTATGAGCTGATCAAGCGCGACATGATCAACCCCGCGCAGAACGTGCCCGCCCCCGATATGGGCACCGGCGAACGCGAAATGGCGTGGATCGCGGACCAGTATAAACGCATGAACACCACCGACATCAACGGCGTCGCCTGTGTCACGGGCAAGCCGATCAATGCGGGCGGCATCCATGGCCGGACAGAGGCCACAGGCCGCGGTGTGCAATACGCCCTGCACGCGTTTTTCCGCGATGCCAAAGGGCTGGCCAAGGCCGGTCTTGAAGGCAAGATGAGCGGCAAGCGGGTGATCGTTCAGGGCTTGGGGAATGTGGGCTATCACGCGGCCAAATTCCTGAGCGAGGAAGACGGCTGCCTGATCACTGCGATTATCGAGCGCGATGGTGCGTTGCAAAACGATGCCGGTCTGGATGTCGAAGCTGTCCATCAATGGATTGTCAAACACGGCACGATCAAAGGCTATCCCGATGCCAAGATGATCGAAGACGGGGCCGCCTTGCTGGAAGGGGAATGCGATATCCTTATTCCCGCCGCGCTGGAAGGCGTGATCAACCTGAGCAACGCCAACCGGATCAAGGCCCCGCTGATTGTCGAAGCGGCGAACGGGCCTGTCACTGCGGGTGCGGATGAAATTCTGTGTGCCAAGGGTGTGGTGATCATCCCCGACATGTACGCAAACGCCGGCGGTGTGACCGTGTCGTACTTCGAATGGGTCAAGAACCTGAGCCACATCCGCTTTGGCCGGATGCAGCGCCGCAACGAGGAAAGCCGCCACCAGTTGTTGGTGGACGAGCTTGAACGTCTGAGTGCCGACAGCGGTGTCGGCTGGCAGCTCAGCCCGAACTTCAAGGAAAAATACCTGCGCGGCGCGGACGAGTTGGAACTGGTGCGCTCGGGGCTTTATGACACGATGGTCGATGCTTACCGGTCGATGGCTGAGATCTGGCATGGCCGGGATGATGTGACCGATTTGCGCACCGCCGCCTATCTGGTCAGCATCACCAAGGTCGCGGCAAGCTACCGTGCCAAAGGGCTCTAAACGCAAAAAGCGCAAAAGCCCGAACTGACTAAAGATTGATAAAAGACTGTCGCGGACGGACCCGTCCGCGGCGCAAAACGCCACCCATCCTGCGGCCAGCCATTGCACCTTTGTATCGGACTTGATTGAGTAGCCCCAAGGCGCTGCCATCAGGGCGGATGAAACGGGGGATGCGATGCGGTTTTCAGGATTGCGCGTGCTGCGCGAAGGATTGACCGGAAACAAGGGATGGGCACCGCATTGGCGCGATGCCGAACCCAAGGCCGAATATGATGCGATCATCATTGGCGGTGGCGGTCACGGATTAAGCACCGCTTATTATCTGGCCAAGGAACATGGCCTGACCAATATCGCCGTTCTTGAAAAGGGCTATCTTGGCGGCGGCAATGTCGGGCGCAACACCACGATCGTGCGAGCGAATTACTTTCTTCAGGGTAATTCCGAGTTCTATTCCCATTCGCTGAAGCTGTGGGAAGGGTTGGAAGAAGACCTGAACTATAACGTCATGCATTCGCAGCGCGGGTTGATCAACCTGTTCCATTCCGACGGCCAGCGCGACGCCTTTGCCCGGCGTGGCAATGCGATGATCAACCAGGGCGATGATGCGGTGCTGCTGGACCGCGAGGGTGTGCGCAAACATCTGCCATACCTCGATTTCGACAATGTGCGGTTCCCCGTCTATGGCGGTTTGCTGCATCCGCGCGGTGGTACGGCGCGCCATGATGCGGTGGCCTGGGGTTACGCGCGCGGGGCGTCGGATCGCGGGGTGGACCTGATCCAGCAATGCGAAGTCACCGGCATTGATATCGAAAACGGTCAGGTGCGCGGCGTACAGACAACGCGCGGGCCGATCCGCGCCAAGAAGGTCGGGATCGTGGTTGCGGGGCGGTCGGGTCAGGTGGCGGCCATGGCAGGGATGCGCCTGCCGATCGAAAGCCACGTCTTGCAGGCCTTCGTGACCGAGGGGCTCAAGCCGTGTATCGACCATGTGGTCAGTTTCGGCATGGGGCATTTCTATATCTCGCAATCCGACAAGGGCGGCTTGGTCTTTGGCGGCGATCTGGATTTCTATGCCTCTTATGCCAGCCGGGGCAATCTGCCGATGGCCGAGCATGTGATGGAGGCGGGGATGACCCTGATGCCGATGATCGGCAAGGCCAAGGTGCTGCGTAGCTGGGGCGGAATCATGGACATGACCCCCGACGGTAGCCCGATCATCGACAAGACCGATACCAAGGGTTTGTTCATTGATTGCGGCTGGTGTTACGGCGGGTTCAAGGCGGTGCCCGGATCGGGGTTCAGTTTCGCGCATCTGATGGCAACCGGTAACCACCATGCGCCTGCGGCGAAATACCGGCTGGACCGGTTCCGCACCGGCGTTGGTTTAATGGATGAAGAGGGCACCGGTTCCCAGCATAATCTTCATTGATGGCGCTTTGGGGATGGGGTTGGATTTGAGTATTTTTAAAAGGGTGAAGGGGCAGATGCCCGTTCAGGGGGGCTTGGCATGAGACTGGATTGTCCGATTTGTGGAAACCGTGACCGGCGCGAGTTTTATTATCAGGGGGATGCCGTGATGTTGGCGCGCCCTGCGGTGGATGCGGGTGCAGTCGCTTGGGACCGCTACTTGCATTTGCGGGGTAATCCGGCGGGCCAGACGCGGGATTTGTGGCAGCATGAAGCGGGCTGTGGCGCGTGGCTGGTGGTGACGCGCGATACGGTGACCCATGCGGTGTCGGCGGTCGAGCTGGCATCTGACGTGAAGGGGGCCATGGCATGAGGATCAAGGGCAAGGGTCTGATTGATCGGGCCAATACGGTCACGTTCAGCTTTGACGGGCGCAGCTATGACGGGTTTGCGGGGGACACTGTTGCCTCGGCTTTGTTGGCAAATGACGTGACGCTGATGGGGCGGTCGTTCAAATATCACCGTCCGCGGGGCGTTTTGACGGCGGGCAGTGAAGAGCCCAATGCGCTGGTGACTGTTGGCACGGGTGCGGCATCCGAGCCAAATGTGCGCGCCACCATGCAAGAGGTCTATGAAGGGTTGCGGGTGCGCAGCCAGAACGCCTGGCCGTCGCTGGATTTCGATGTGATGGCGGTGAACAATCTGGTCTCGCCGTTTTTGGGGGCGGGGTTTTACTACAAGACCTTCATGTGGCCGCGCAAATTTTGGGAGCGGGTCTATGAGCCGGTGATCCGGCGCGCGGCTGGTTTGGGCGGGCTGAGCGGGGCGCATAACCCCGACAGTTACGAGCGGGCCTTTGCGTTTTGTGATGTCTTGGTGATCGGTGCCGGGCCTGCGGGGCTTATGGCCGCCTTGACGGCGGCACGCGGCGGTGCGGATGTGATCTTGGCCGATGAGGACGCGCTAATGGGCGGGCGGCTGAATGCGGAAACCTATCAGATCGACGGCAAGCCCGGGCATGTCTGGGCGGCGGAAGCTGTGGCCGAGTTGGCGGGCATGGACAATGTCCGGTTGATGTCGCGGACCACGGTGACGGGGGCCTATGATCAGGGCACGTTTGGTGCGTTGGAGCGGGTAGGGCAACATCATGGGGACCGCAGCGCGGGCGCGCCGGTCGAGTGTTTCTGGCGGATCGTGGCCAGGCATTCGATCCTGACGGCGGGTGCGTTGGAGCGGCCGATTGCGTTTCAGAACAACGACCGCCCGGGTATCATGACGGCGGGGGCGGTGCGCGCCTATCTGAACCGCTGGGGGGTCAGCCCCGGCAAGGCGCTGACGATTTTTGCCAATAATGACGATGCGCATCGCACGGCGCGTGATCTGGCGGATGCGGGTGTGCGGATTGCAGCGGTGATCGACAGCCGTACCGACGCGGATATCGAGGGGGATTTCCCCGTCTATCGTGGCGCGCAGGTGTTCAACACCGGCGGTGGCAAGGAGCTGGAGAGCATCTCCATCCGCACCATCAGCGGCGTCGAAAAAATCCAGACCGATTGTCTGGCGATGTCAGGCGGTTGGAACCCGACGGTGCATCTGACCTGTCACATGAACGGGCGGCCCACGTGGCGGCCTGACATCCAGGCCTTTGTGCCGACCGAGGGGGCCATTCCGGGGATGGTCGTCGCGGGGGCGTGTAACGGGACGTTTTCGACCCACGGCTGTTTGGCCGAGGGGGCGCAGGTTGCGGGCAAGGTTCTGGAGGTGCTGGGCAAGAAGGTGCCGGATGTGGCGCTGCCGCAGGCCGAGGATGCGCCTTACCGGATGGCCCCGCTATGGGCCGTCGCGGGCAAGGGGCGCGCCTGGCTGGATTTCCAGAACGACGTGAGCGTGAAGGACGTTGCCCAAGCGGCGGTCGAGAACTTCCGGTCGGTCGAGCATATGAAGCGCTATACCACGCAAGGGATGGCGACGGATCAGGGCAAGAATTCGAATGTCGGTGCCTTGGCGGTGCTGGCCGATGCCACCGGGCGCGGGATACCCGAAACGGGGACGACGACATTCCGGCCACCCTATTCGCCGGTGACCATCGCGGCGATGGGGGCGGGGGCGCAGGGCAAGGGCTTTGCGCCGCAGCGGTTTACCACCTCGCATAATGCCAGCGTCGAAGCGGGTGCGCCGATGATCGAGGCGGGCTTGTGGTACCGCCCCAGCTATTTCCCGAAAGCGGGGGAAAAGACCTGGCGGCAGTCGTGTGATCGCGAGGTTGGATATGTGCGCAAGGCGGTTGGCATTTGCGATGTGTCGACGCTGGGCAAGATCGACATTCAGGGGCCGGATGCGGCGGCCTTGCTGGATTTCGTCTATACCAACATGTTCTCGACGCTGAAGGTCGGGCGTGTGCGCTATGGTCTGATGCTGCGCGAGGACGGCACGGTGATGGATGACGGCACCTGCGCGCGTTTGGGGGATCAGCATTTCGTGATGACCACCACGACCGCAGCGGCGGGCGCGGTGATGAAACATCTGGAGTTCGTCGCGCAATGTTTGCACCCCGAATGGCGTGTTGCGATGACATCGGTGACCGAACAATGGGCGCAGTTCGCCGTTGCAGGGCCAAAGTCGCGCGAGTTGCTAAACGGGGTGCTGGATGCGCCCATCGACAATGACAGTTGGCCGTTCATGGCGTGCGGCGACATGTCGGTGCTGGGCGTCAAGGGGCGGCTGTTCCGGATATCGTTCTCGGGCGAGCATGCCTATGAGATTGCGGTGCCTGCACGTTACGGCGAGAGCCTGTTTCGCGAGCTGGTTGCCCGTGCCCAGGGGCTGGGGGGCGGTGCCTATGGGATGGAGGCGCTGAATGTGCTGCGCGTTGAGAAGGGGTTCATCACCCATGCAGAGATCCACGGGCGCACCACTGCATTCGATGTGGGCATGGCGGGGATGATCAGCGCCAAGAAGGATTGCATCGGCAAGGTGATGGCCGCGCGGCCCGGCTTGGTTGCGGGCGACCGCGAGCGTTTGGTCGGGATGAAACCGGTGGGCGCGGTCAAGATGCTGAGTGCGGGGGCGCATATCTTTGAAAAAGACGCGCAAGCGGTGCGCGAGAATGATCAGGGCTATGTGACCTCGGTCTGTTTTTCACCCGAGGTTGGCACCTATGTCGGTTTGGGCTTCGTCAAGAACGGGCCCGAGCGATACGGCGAGGTAATGCGCGTGGTCGATCATCTGCGCGATTTGGAGGTCGAGGTGGAAATCTGCCCGCCTGTGTTCTTTGACCCAGAGGGAGGTCGTGCCCGTGGCTGAATTGAAAGCAAGAACAGCCTGTGAAGACGCCCTGCCGGTGACAGTGGGTGCCGCACAGCTGGAGGAACTTGACCTGGGGCCTGTGACATCCGTCATGGTTTGGGGGCAGGAGGCCGAAGTGTCAGCCGCGATGGAGGCGGCGCATGGGATGGCGTTCCCGAAACCCAACCGCAGCAGCAGTAAGGACGCAGGGCGCTGCGTTTGGTTCGGGCGCAATCAGGCGATCCTGATCGGGGTTGCACCCGATGCCGCCCTTGGCAATCACGCCGCTGTGGTCGATCAGAGCGATGCATGGTGTGCCGTGTCGCTCAGCGGGGCAGCGTCAGAGGATATTCTGGCGCGTCTGGTGCCTGTGGACCTGCGCCGCGGGCAGTTCAAGCGGGGACATACGGCGCGCACGCAGGTCGGGCATATGATGGCCTCGGTCACGCGCACAGGGTCGGACAGTTTTATGATCCTTGTTTTCCGGTCGATGGCGATTACCTTGATCCACGAGCTAGAACAGGCGATGCAGGCTGTTGCGTCGCGCAGCACTTGAGGCGTTTGCCGTTTCGGCAGACAGATTTGGAGAAGACGAGATGAAGATTGTTACCCTGGTGATTACCGCGGGCCTATTGGCCACGGCGGCCCCCGTTCTGGCCCAGACAGCCAAAGAGACCGACTGCACCTATCAAGCGGATGTTGTCGAAGCGGTGCGCCAAGCGCGCATCGAACGGGTCAAGGAACGCAAGGTGGCAGCCCATGTTGAAGCGACCGCGCCAAGCTGGCCTGAAAAATACAACGCGGTTGTGCCGCTTGTCGCCCCTTGGGTCTACGAGATGAAAATGTCCGATGTGAAGGCCAATGATCTGGGTGCGGCCTGGAAAGAAATGTGTATGGGCCAATAAGGCCTGACAGGGCGGCTGGCGTTCGAGGGGGCCAGCCCCCATCGCCCTGACGGGCGATCCCCCCGGAGTTTATTTAGCAAAATGAAGCAGTGGTTTCGCGCATAGGGTTCTGGACTCTGTGCGGGCGCGGCTAATATATAGTGTTATGAGCCTGCCCCCTGGATTTTTAGATGAATTGCGAAGCCGTTCCAGCCTGTCTCAGGTGGTGGGGCGCAAAGTCTTGTGGGATGCGCGCAAGTCCAATCAGGGCAAGGGCGATATGTGGGCACCGTGCCCGTTCCATCAGGAGAAATCCGCCAGTTTTCACGTCGATGACCGCAAGGGATTCTATTATTGCTTTGGCTGTCATGCCAAGGGCGATGCGATTTCCTTTGTGCGCGAGACCGAGAATGTGAGTTTCATGGAGGCGGTCGAGATTCTGGCCCGCGAGGCCGGGATGCCGGTGCCAAAGCAGGACCCGCGCGCGCAGGAGAAATCCGACAAGCGCACGCAACTGGCCGAAGTGATGGAGCAGGCGGTGCAGTTTTTCCGGTTGCAGTTGCAGACCGGGGCTGCCAGTGCGGCGCGGGATTATCTGGCGCGGCGCGGGTTGAACGCGCAGGCGTTGGAACGCTGGGAGATCGGGTTTGCTGCGGATCAGTGGCAGGGTTTGTGGGATCATCTGAAGGCAAAGGGCGTCGAGGACGAGCTGATCTTTGGCGCGGGTCTGGCCAAGCCGTCGACCAAGGGCGGGCGGCCTTATGATACGTTTCGCGGGCGGATTATCTTTCCGATCCGGGATGCGCGGGGGCGGGCGATTGCCTTTGGCGGGCGGGCGATGGACCCAAATGACAACGCCAAATACCTCAATTCGCCCGAGACGGAGTTATTCGACAAGGGTCGCAGCCTTTATAACGTGAAAGAGGCGCGCACGGCGGCAGGTCAGGGGCAGCCGTTGTTGGTGGCCGAAGGCTATATGGACGTGATCGCGCTGGTGCAGGCGGGGTTTGGCGCGGCCGTTGCCCCCTTGGGGACAGCCATCACCGAGAGCCAGTTGCAGATGTTGTGGCGGATTTCGCCCGAACCGATCATCACGATGGACGGGGACACAGCGGGCCAGCGCGCGGCCTTGCGACTGATTGATCTGGCCTTGCCGCTGCTTGAGGCGGGGCAAAGTTTGCGGTTTGCGATGATGCCCGAGGGGCAGGACCCTGATGATCTGTTGCGCGCCCAGGGTGCGCCTGCTTTGCAAAAGCTGCTGGACGGGGCCCTGCCGATGGTCCGGCTGTTGTGGCAGCGCGAGACAGAGGGGCGCGTGTTCGACAGCCCCGAACGCAAGGCGGCGCTGGACAAGTCGCTGCGTGAAAAGATCATGCTGATCAAGGACCCGTCGATCCGCAGTCACTATGGTCAGGAGATCAAAGACCTGCGCTATCAGCTGTTCCGGCCGCAACAGGCGAAAAAGGCGTTTACGCCGGGGGCGCGCAGGGACGGGCAGGGGCGTTGGAATGCCGCACCGCAAGGGCCGTCGCCCAGTGCCAAGTCGTCGATGTTGGTGACGGCTGCCGGTGTCGGCGCGACAGAGCATTTTCGCGAGGCGGTGATCTTGTGTGCCTTGCTGGGGTGCCCCGCATTGATCGAGGAATTCGAGACCGGACTGGCGGCGATGCACTGCGCGCACAGTGATCACGCGCGTATCAGGGATTTGATGTTGCGCTACATGCACGAAGACCCCGCCGCGTTGCGCGAAAAGATATACAGCGCACTGGGGGAGCACACCCTTGAAAACATGACCTCGCAGCGCCACGTTGCTGTGACGCCCTGCATCAGAACGCCCGGCAATGTTGAAATGACCCGTATGACCGTCGCCGAGGAGCTGGGCAAACTGGAAGCCGTACGCGGGCTGGATGCCGAGATCGCCGATGCGATGGAAGACCTGAGCGGCGTGGCCGACGAAGGGCTGACCTGGCGGCTGAGCGAAGCGGCGCGAAATGCCGACCGTGCGCAGCGCAGCGGGCAGGAAGATACTGCCGAATATGACATCGCCGAAAACGGTGCGCATATCAGCCGTGACGAGCGCAGCGCATTCGATGCGTTGATCGGGGCGATCCGTGGCAAGGGCGTGGACGACGAGAAATGACCCCTGCGTGGCTTTTTCGCCGGGATGTTTAATAAAAAGCAGGGTAACGGGTTTAAGAATCACCCAGAACCCCGCATGATTCGGAAAATTGCGAATCGCCGTGGGTGATTCGCTTACGTTCGCTGGAGGAAGTATTAATGGCCGCCAAAGATACCAATGAAGACGCAAAGTCTGACGATCAGGATGCCGGCCACTCGCTGGACATGAGCCAGGCTGCCGTCAAGAAAATGATCGGTGATGCCCGTGAAAAGGGATATATCACCTATGACCAGCTGAACACGGTTTTGCCGCCAGAGCAGGTCAGCTCCGAACAAATCGAAGACGTGATGTCGATGCTGTCGGAGATGGGCATAAACATTATCGAAGACGAAGACGCCGAGGAAGAAGACGCCAAGGGCGGCACCGATGTTGCCACCACAGACAGCAACCGTGATATCACGCTGTCGGCTTCCACCTCGGAAAAGCTGGACCGCACTGACGATCCGGTGCGCATGTACCTGCGTGAAATGGGGTCGGTCGAGCTGCTGAGCCGCGAGGGCGAAATCGCCATCGCCAAGCGCATCGAGGCCGGTCGCAACACCATGATCGCCGGCTTGTGTGAAAGCCCGCTGACATTCCAGGCGATCACCATCTGGCGTGACGAACTTTTGTCCGAAGACATTCTGCTGCGTGACGTGATCGACCTCGAGGCGACCTTTGGCACCCAGATGGGTGAGGAAGAAACCACGCCCGTCGTGCCCGTCGTGCCCGGATCAGAGGCCAAACTATCCGAAGAAAAAAGCGAAGTCGACGCGGACGGCAACCCGATTTCCAGTGATGCCGACGATGATGATGACGAGGACGAACAGGCCAACATGTCGCTGGCCGCAATGGAAGCCGCGCTCAAGCCTCAGGTGCTTGAGGCGTTGGATATCATTGCGAACGACTATGTACGGCTGAGTGAAATTCAGGACAGCCGGATTTCAGCGACCCTGAACGAAGACGGGACATTCTCGAAAAAAGACGAGGAAGAGTACCAGAAGGTGCGGTCCGAGATCGTCTTGCTGGTGAATGAACTGCACCTGCACAACAACCGTATCGAAGCCCTGATCGACCAGCTTTACGGCATCAACCGCCGCATCATGCAGATCGACAGCGCCATGGTGAAGCTCGCTGACCAAGCGCGGATCAACCGCAAGGAATTCGTCGATAACTATCGCGGCTACGAGCTTGATCCGAACTGGATGGAGCGGATGGCCGAGAAATCCGGTCGCGGCTGGCAGATGTTTATCGAACGCTCCTCTGACAAGGTTGACGAATTGCGTTCCGATATGGCGCAGGTCGGTCAATATGTTGGTCTGGATATCTCTGAATTCCGCCGCATTGTGCAGCAGGTTCAGAAGGGCGAAAAAGAAGCCCGTCAGGCCAAGAAAGAAATGGTCGAAGCAAACCTGCGTCTGGTTATCTCGATCGCGAAAAAATACACCAACCGCGGTCTGCAATTCCTTGATCTTATTCAGGAAGGTAACATCGGTCTGATGAAGGCCGTTGATAAGTTCGAATACCGTCGCGGCTATAAATTCAGCACCTATGCGACGTGGTGGATCCGTCAGGCGATCACGCGGTCGATTGCGGATCAGGCGCGCACCATCCGTATTCCGGTGCACATGATCGAAACGATCAACAAACTGGTCCGTACCGGTCGCCAGATGCTGCATGAAATCGGTCGCGAACCAACCCCCGAGGAATTGGCAGAAAAGCTGCAAATGCCTTTGGAAAAAGTCCGCAAGGTGATGAAGATCGCCAAGGAACCTATTTCGCTGGAAACGCCCATCGGCGACGAAGAAGACAGCCAGCTTGGCGATTTCATCGAGGACAAGAATGCGGTGCTGCCCCTGGACAGCGCCATTCAGGAAAACCTCAAGGAAACCACCACGCGGGTTCTGGCGTCGCTTACCCCGCGCGAGGAACGTGTTTTGCGGATGCGTTTCGGCATCGGCATGAACACCGACCACACGCTGGAAGAAGTCGGCCAGCAGTTCAGCGTTACCCGCGAACGTATCCGCCAGATCGAAGCCAAGGCGCTGCGCAAGCTCAAGCATCCAAGCCGGTCACGCAAGCTGCGGTCTTTCCTGGACCAGTAAGAAAATCACGAAATGTGGAAAAGGGGGCGGGGTGAATACTCCGCCCTTTGCAGTAAATGATTCAAAGGGCGTGATGCGATCATACCACAAAGGGACGCAGACGACGTGAAGCTGCCGAAGAATTTTTCGTGAGCTTAATTGGGATCTGTTTCTCGGAGCTTGTCTATGTCTGGTAGGCGGGACCTAGCCGCCGTTCGTTAAATCTAGCCCAAAGACTGCTTTC
>Ga0206127_1000604_pt1 | contig 43063 bp, 42 predicted proteins | sample Helgoland_Spring_6_FD_148646 | JGI IMG/M metagenome (GOLD analysis project Ga0206127, IMG submission 148646) | Pelagic subsurface seawater microbial communities from Kabeltonne, Helgoland, North Sea - Helgoland_Spring_Bloom_20160419_1 | ecosystem: Environmental > Aquatic > Marine > Epipelagic ...
TATCTGGCCCGACCCTGATTGCGCATAGATCATCACGGCATCAATCGTCAGCGGGTCCAGCTTCCATTTCCACCAGTCGCCTTTCTTGCGTCCGGCCAGATAGGGGCTGTCGGCGCGTTTCAGCATCACCCCTTCGGCCTGGGCGTTGCGGGCACTCTTGCGCAGGGCTGCCAGATCATCCCATGTGTCAAACCCCAGTTGCGGCGACAGACGCACGGGGGCATCGGCGGGCAGGTCGGCGCAGGCGCTTTCCAGCAGCTTGCGGCGCATGGCAAAGGGGGTGTTGCGCATGTCCTGCCCCTGCCATTCCAGCAGGTCATAGGCGTGCAGCACCACGGGGGCTTCGGTCAGCAGCTTTTTCGGCACGGTCTTGCGGCCAATGCGCGATTGCAGCGCGTTGAACGACGACGGCACCGGTTGGTCTGACGGCCAGACCAGCAATTCGCCGTCCAGAACGGTGCCTTGCGGCAGATAATCGACCGCCCTTGCCAGTTCCGGAAAACGGTCGGTCATCAGTTCCTCGCCACGGGACCAGACGAAATACTGGCCATCGCGCAGAATCAGCTGACCGCGAATGCCGTCCCATTTCCACTCGGCGCGCCAGTCGGCCGTGTCGCCCAGATGCTGCGCCGTGTCCTCCAGCCCGTAGGCCAGATAGAAGGGGTAGGGGCGCGACGCATCGGCAGAGGCGTCTTCGGCTTCGACCAAAGCGTGCCATGTGGTGTCATCGGGGTGCCAGTTGCCCATTAGCCGGTGCGCCAGTTCGGCCTCGGGCTTGTCCGTGGCGCGGGCAAGGGCGCGGGTCATCAGCTTTTGGCTGACCCCGACGCGGAAACCGCCGGTGATCAGTTTGTTAAAGATGAACCGTTCGGCCCCGCCAAGCTGGTCCCAGGCCGACAGAACGAACGTCTTTCGGGCATCTTCGTCCTGGGTGTAAATCTCGCGCAGGGCGGCGATCCAGGCGGACAGGCTGCGGTCGTCCTGGGGGGTGTTCGGCGGCAGGACCAGCGCGATGGTTTCGGCCAGATCGCCGACGATGGCATAGCTTTCCTCGAACAGCCACAGCGGGATCGCCGCGCGCTCTGCCGCCCATTCGCGCAGCTTGGTCGTTGTCACCGCCCGCTTGGGCCGGCGGCCCGAAAACAGCGCGATGGTCCACAGCCGGTCGGTATCGGGTGCGTGCTGGAAATAGTCGGCAAGGGCCGCGACCTTTGCATTGGTTTTGGTGCTTTGGTCGATGGTGCTGAACAGCTGGGCAAAGCGCTTCATTCCGAGACATCCTTGTCCAGCGTCTCGCCCTCGAACTGGGTCGGGACGACCTGCGCATTCCAGCCGTTAATCTTCAGGTACCGGCTGAAGATATCCGTGTAACCATGCGTAACATATATATTTTCGGCCTCTGTCTCTTTGATCGCTGACAGCAGCCCGTCCCAATCCGCATGGTCCGAGATGATAAATCCCCGATCGCCCGCGCGCCGCCGCCGGACGCCCCGAATGGCCATCCAGCCGCTGGCAAAGGCGGTTTCCTGGGGGCCGAATTTCTTGGCCCATGCGCTGCCCAATGCCGAGGGCGGTGCAAGCACGATCGCACCGGGATGGTCCTTGGGTTTCAGATCCGCCTTCGCAAGGATCGTATCGGGCAGGCTGATCCCCTGATCGCGCATCACCTGATTGGTGTTCTCTGTCGCCGTATGGGTCAGGATCGGGCCGATGGCAGGGTCCAGCATGGTCAACAGACGTTGCGCCTTGCCCAAGGCATAGGCCCCCAGAAAAGCGGTCTTTCCTTCGGCGGCACAACCCGCCCACCACCCGTTGATCTGGGCTGCAACAGTTGCCTGGTCCTCCCAACGGAACACGGGCAGACCAAAGGTGCTTTCGGTGATGAAATGATGGCACTTTATCGGGGTGAACGCTTCGGACAGGCCGTCATTCACCACCTTGTAATCCCCCGATGCGACCCAGACCTCGCCTTGGACCTCGACCCTTATCTGGGCCGAGCCGGGCACATGTCCGGCAGGATGAAACGACACGTCTGCACCACCGATCCGCCGGACCTCGCCGTATGCGATGCCTTCGGCGGTGATGTCGCCCAGACGGTGGCGCATGACGGGCAGGGCGGCGTGGGTCGCCAGATACCGCCCCATGCCCCAACGCGCGTGATCGGAATGGCCGTGGGTGATCAGCGCGCGGTCCACCGGACGCCACGGATCAATGTAAAAATCCCCGGCGGCACAATAAATGCCGTTTTCGGTGAAACTAAGAACGGGTGCTTTGGTCATGCGAAACAGATAGGGGTGTTGCGCGATTTGAACAGGGGGAACGGTGATAAACGAAATGGGGCGGGTATAGTATCGTTTTATATCAGATGGATAGGGCGCGTTGTTGATGCAGGTCGATCAAGCTAGCTTTTTGCATTTCCCAAAAACAACCGGGCGATATCGTCAAGCGCACTGTCGCGAAGCTTGGGCGTTTCCATGAGGATTTCATGTTCGGCACCCTCGACAATTTGCAGTTGGCCGCTGGTCCAGGTCGCCATCCGGTCCCTGATCCGGCCAAGGTGGACGATCCGTTCGTTACTGCCAAGCAGGGTAATGCAAGGCAGGCTGGGGGCCGCACGCAAGGCAAGATGGTTTGTTTCGGACAATGCCTCGCGCAGCCAGACATAGCTGGGGCCGCCCAACGACAGGTCGGGATGCGCCGCCAACTGGTCGCGCATCATATCGTACATGGACGCATCCGTGGTCAGCATGTTGTCTTCAAACGGTTCAACCGTGACATAGGGGTCGAGTTTTGTTCCCATTGGCAGGCTGTGCCCCTGACCGATCTTTGGCATCAGATGCGACAATACGGCGGCGAAGGGGCGCAGGTGTGGCGCGATGTGAATGCCCCACATCGGGCCGGTAAAGGCTGCTGCCTGAACCGAAAGCCCCTCCATGACGGCGCGCAAACCGATGCAGCCGCCCATCGAATGGGCCAGCAGGAAGAACGGGCGCGGCAGTTGCAGGTTGCGGGCCGCACGCATCATGGCGGCAACGTCTTTTTGATAATCCGAAAACGTATCGACATAGCCGATGCGGCGATCCGGCAACATCCGGTCCGCCAGCCCCTGACCGCGCCAGTCGATGGCCATCACCGCCAAGCCGCGTTTTGCGAATTCGGCCGCAATTACCCCATATTTTTCAACGTATTCGGTGCGGCCGGGGAACAAAAGGACAGTGCCTTTCGCCCCCTCGACCGTCCAATGTGCCACCCGCAGCCTTTTACCGTCAGACGTCTCTATCCAATGGGCAAGACCAGTGTCCGGACCAGGATAGATGTCGGTAAATAGGGGCGCGGGCGTCAGAGACATCAGGCGAGCACGGCCGCCAACTTCATTGCCATGCCCATGTCACCGTCGATCTTGAGCTTGCCGCTCATGAACGCGCCGGTGGGGTTTGTGTCGCCCGACAGGATCGCCTGAAACGTATCCGCGTCGGCAGACAGGGTTACGTCTGCATCTTCGTCTGCGGCACGTGCGCCGTTTGCGTCCATAATCACAGAACCTTCGCCTTCGATGTCGAACTTGGCTGTGCCGTCAAAATCCGCGCCGGCCAGTTTTTCGTTCAGTACAGTTACGGCTTCGTTCAAAATGTCGCTCATAGTGGGCCCTTTTTTGGCATTTGGTGCCGACACGTCTGGAAAAGTGGCGGCAGCCTGTTACATTCAACATTGTTATGGTCAATCACATCGTCAACCTCAAACATACCGTAGCGGCACTTGGTTTATGGGTGTTGCTTGCAGGTACTTGTTTTGCGCAGTCCACCCTGCCGCAAACCGATGAATTATTAGACAAGTTGCGAAATGCGCCTGCCGAAGAGGCGTCACGGCTCGAGCGTGAGGTTCAGACCGCATGGTCGCGATCCGGTTCGGCGACGATTGATCTGCTGATGAAGCGGGGCCAGGGCGCGTTGCAGGCGGGCGATATCAAGCTCGCGATTGAACATTTCACCGCGTTGACAGATCACGCACCCGCCTTTGCCGAAGGCTATCATGCCCGTGCGCAGGCCTATTTTCAGGCCGATCTATATGGCCCTGCGATAGATGATCTGGAATTAACATTGGCGCTTAACCCTCAGCAGTATAATGCTATTTTCGGGTTGGGTGCGATCTTGCAAGAAGTTGGGAAACTGCGCTTGGCCGCAGATCTATATCGTCGGGTGTTAGAAATTAACCCTCACCATGAAAACGCGCAAAAGGCGCTGGACGGGCTTCGGCGCGACGGCATCGGGCGCACACTTTAAGACGTCGGGAATATTCTGGTGACAGGCGAAGGTAGGGTCGTGGCCGTTTTGGGCCCGACCAACACAGGCAAGACAACCTATGCCATTGAACGGATGCTGGCACATCGTACGGGCATCATCGGGCTGCCGCTGCGGTTGCTTGCCCGCGAGGTATATGACCGCATCGTAGCGTTGCGCGGCCCGTCCGTTGTCGCGTTGGTCACGGGCGAGGAGCGGATTGTACCGCCGCGCACGCAATATTGGGTCTGTACGGTCGAAGCGATGCCCGAAGGCATGGGCGCGGATCTGGTCGCGGTGGATGAAATCCAGCTTTGTGCCGACCCCGAGCGCGGGCATGTGTTTACCGACCGGTTGTTGCGGGCGCGCGGTCTGCACGAGACGTTGTTTATGGGGTCTGACACCATGCGCGGGACCATCGCTGCGCTGGTCCCCAAGGCGCAATTTATCAAACGCGAGCGGATGAGCGAATTGACCTATGTTGGTCAGAAAAAGATAAGCCGGATGCGCCCACGCAGTGCGATTGTCGGTTTTTCGGTTGAGAATGTGTATGCGATAGCCGAGCTGATCCGCCGCCAAAAGGGCGGTGCGGCGGTCGTGATGGGTGCACTTTCACCGCGCACGCGCAATGCGCAGGTCGAAATGTATCAAAACGGCGAGGTCGATTACCTGGTGGCCACAGATGCCATCGGGATGGGGCTGAACCTTGATGTTGATCACGTGGCGTTTTCTGCCCTGACCAAATTTGACGGTCGGCGGATGCGCCCGCTGGCCCCGAACGAGCTGGCCCAGATTGCCGGGCGGGCAGGGCGCGGCTTCAAAAGCGGGACTTTCGGTGTGACCGGCGATGCGCCCCCGTTGGAAGACGGCGTTGCGCGTGCGATCATGGATCACAGCTTTACCCCGCAAAACAAGATCAACTGGCGCAACCCGTCGCTGCAATTCGGCAGCATCGACCGGCTGATCAACACGCTAGAGATGTCGCCGGATCACGAACGTCTGTTCAAAGCCCGCGAGGCGGATGACCTGCGTGTGCTCAAATCGCTGGGGCAGGATGCCGAGATCATGGCGCGCTGCACCGACGGGCCGTCGGTCAAGCTGTTATGGGATGTGTGCCGGATTCCCGACTTTCGCGGGATCAGTCATGCAGAGCACGCCAGCCTTCTTGAGACGATATTTATCTATCTGCATCAGCGGGGTTCTATCCCGGATGAGTGGATCGCACGACAAATTCAACGCATTGATCGAACCGATGGCGACATTGATGCGTTATCGAAACGTCTGGCGTTTATCCGCACATGGACATACGTCACGCAACGCAAAGGTTGGACAATTGACGAAAGTCATTGGCGAGACGAGGCGCGTGTCGTAGAAGACAGACTGTCGGACGCGCTGCACGAGCGTCTGACCCAAAGATTTGTAGATCGGCGCACGTCCGTGCTTTTGCGCCGGCTAGGACAGAAGGAAGCCATGGTGGCCGAAGTAAACGAGACCGGTGAAGTAACCGTTGAAGGCGAATTTGTAGGCAAGTTGGACGGTTTCCGTTTCCGGCAAGACAAAGGCGCTGGCGTCGCAGAAGACAAAACGATCAAGACCGCGTCATTGCAGGCTTTGGCCCCGCAATTCCATTTGCGTGCAGACCGTTTTTATAATGCACCCGATACCGAGATTGATTTCACAGAGCAGGGCGGCCTGATGTGGGGCAGCTCGGCTGTGGGCAAGCTGGTGGCGGGCCCTGATCCGCTCAGACCCGGTATCGAGGTTTTCGTTGATGATGTCGCAGGCCCCGAGGTTGCCCAAAAGGTGCAGCGCCGCTTGCAGCATTTCATTGATCGCAAGATTGCGGCCCTGTTCGAGCCGTTGGTCGCCTTGTCCAAGGACGAGGCCCTGACCGGTCTTGCCCGTGGTTTTGCCTTCCGCATGGTTGAAAATTTCGGCATTTTGCCGCGCACCGATATCGCTGACGATGTCAAAGCGCTGGATCAGGATGCCCGTGGTGCCTTGCGCAAGCACGGTATCCGTTTTGGCCAGTTCACCATCTTCATGCAGGCGTTGCTCAAACCCGCGCCGACCCGTTTGCGGCTGGTATTGTGGTCGCTCAGCAAGGGATTGCAGGAATTCCCTGAATCGCCCCCTCCGGGTTTGGTGACCATCCCTGTGGATGCAAGCGCGCCTGCGGGTGCCGATACCATGTCGGGCTACCGTAATGCTGGCACACGTGCGATCCGCATCGATATGCTGGAACGTCTGGCTGACATGCTGCGCTCAGAGGATTCGCGCGGCGGGTTCGAGGCAAAGCCGGATATGCTGTCGATCACCGGCATGACGCTGGAACAGTTCGCGGCCCTGATGGAAGGTCTTGGCTACAAGGCCGAGAAATCCGAGCGCACCAAGGTCAAAGCTGTTGATGCCGTGATCCCGCATGACGGCGCGAAGATGGAAGCTGACAAGGGCGCGGATGCAGACACACCAGTGATGGATGTCGCGGCCGAGCAATCTGCGGGCGGTATCATTGCTGACCCTGCGCCGGCTGAGCCTGCTGATGTCGTCCCTGAGACGGCTGACATCATCGACGAAGGTATTGCGCCGATCTTGTCGGAAACGGCGGAAACGCCCGAGGTATCGGACCACATCCCTGACACCGCTGCCGGGGAAAACCCGCAAGGTACTGCCCCCGATGCATCCATCGCCGGCGCAGAGACAGAGGTGTTTTACGTCTTTACCTGGGGTCGTCCGGCCCGTGCCAACCAGAATGCGCGGCGCGGCGGTGGTGATCGTCCGCAAGGCAAAGGCAAACCTGGCCCGCGTGGCAAAAAGGGTGGCCAGCGTGGTGACAAGGGCGACAAAACCGGCAACAAGTCGCAAAACTTTAGCGCGCGCCCTCCAAAGGCGGAAAAGCCGATCGACCCTGACAACCCCTTTGCTGCGGCCCTGATGGGTCTCAAGACCAAATAATTGTCGGAGGCGGCTTCAAAGCTGCGGCTGGATAAATGGCTGTGGCATGCGCGGTTCTTTAAGACACGATCATTGGCGGCGGCGCGCGTGCAAGCGGGCGCCGTTCGCGTGAACGGGAGCATCGCGCAGAAACGGGCTACGATCATCGTGCCGGGCGACGTGCTGACCTTTGCGATGGGCGATGACATTCGTGTGATCCAGATCGACGGCATCGGCACAAGGCGCGGCCCGGCCCCCGAAGCGCAGGCGCTTTATTCCGATCTGTCCCCGCCTGCGCCCAAGTCCGAGAAAAAACCGCCTGAAAATCCGGCTTTTGAGGGAAAAGGGCGTCCCAGCAAGCGTGATCGGCGTGTGCTTGATCTTTCTCGGGCCCGCCATCTTGAATGATGTGCTGTGCTGATTTAGCAATGCGCCAAACCCGTTATAAAAGATGACTCTATGACCTATATTGTTAACGACGCCTGTATCGCCTGCAAATACACTGATTGCGTCGAAGTTTGCCCTGTGGATTGCTTCTATGAGGGCGAAAACATGTTGGTCATCCACCCCGATGAATGCATCGACTGTGGGGTGTGTGAACCTGAATGCCCCGCTGATGCGATCCGTCCGGACACCGAGCCGGACATGGAAAAATGGGTTGAATTCAATCGCAAATATTCCGAATTGTGGCCTGTGATCATCACCAAGAAAGACCCACTTCCCGATGCGGAAGAACGCGATGGCGAAGCGGGCAAGCTGGATAAATACTTCTCGGAGGCACCGGGCGAAGGCGGTTAAGCGATTCGAAAATCGCCAGAGCTGCGGGGCGGCCAGACTGGTTTTTTCCGGTAAAACGGCCCCTCTATACGATAATTTAATATACAAGGCCCTTGCGATCGCTTTCGCAGGGCCCATTTTTATGGTATTATGCCTTCGATGAACTTACACACCTGCCACTTCTCAACCCAATCCCTGCGGGTGAACCCGAAATTCTGAAGTTATGATTCTTGGCTGTCGCCCTTTTGGGCTGGGCAGCCTTTGCCTTTGTGAAAAGGCCATCTACCCCTGCGGGCAACGCCCCGTGACCAAGGAGCCATTTTTATGAGCAAGTCGAAAAAGCTAGATTTCCGTCCAAACGAGTTCGTCGTTTATCCTGCGCATGGCGTCGGACAAATTGTGTCGGTCGAAGAACAGGAAGTCGCGGGCATCACGCTGGAACTGTTCGTGATCGCCTTTGTCAAAGACAAGATGACATTGCGCGTGCCGACCCATAAGGCGATTGAAATCGGGATGCGTGCGCTTAGCAGCCCCGACACGATCACCCACGCGATGAAAACCCTCAAGGGTAAAGCCAAGGTAAAGCGGGCCATGTGGTCGCGTCGTGCACAAGAATACGAGCAAAAGATCAACTCCGGTGATCTGATCGCCATTGCCGAAGTCGTGCGCGACCTGCACCGCACTGATGACCAGCGCGAGCAAAGCTATTCCGAGCGTCAGCTTTATGAGGCGGCACTGGAGCGTTTGACACGTGAAGTGTCTGCCGTTGCCGGTGGCGATGAACTGGCCGCAGCCAAGCAGATCGGTGATGTGCTGGAAAGCCGCGTCGCAGCAGCCTAAGCGACCCTACGACCCATTAAAAAAGCCGCGGCAGGTTTCCCTTGCCGCGGCTTTTGCCTGTCTGGTGTCAGGCTTGTTTCTTTTCTTCGTACTCGGTCCGGTTCATGAACGCGGTTTCCAGATCTTTTTGCAGCTCTTTCGCACGGGCGACATAGGCCTTGTTTTCGCTCGGCGGGATGTCGGGGCGCCATAGGGCGGCCAGCTCACGGACCGATGCCCGGTCATGGCTATAGAACATGCGCTGCGCTTCGGCGGCCTCGTAATCGGACAGGCCCAGATTTTCCAGCACATAGCGCCCTGCACGCAGTGAACTGTCGAACATTTCGCGCACGATATCATCAGCACCGGCCTGATACTGGCGGTAAACATCCGTGCGGTCATGGGCGCGGGTCACGATATGCAGATCGGGGCGTTCCTTGCGGGCATAGGCAATCAGCTGAAGCGCGGATTTGGGATCGTCCAGCGCCACGACCAGCACCTTGGCATCGCGCAAACCGGCCTTGCGCAGGATGTCGGGGCGGGTCGGATCGCCCAGGAACGCCTTGAAGCCAAAGCGGCGCATGACGGCGATTGTTTCGGGGTTGTGATCCAGAACCACGGTGCGAAAGCCCGATGCCTGAACCAGCCGGTTCACGATCTGGCCAAAGCGCCCGACCCCCGCAATGATAACGGTGCCTTGTTCGTCGATTTCATCGGCGACGATGGGGCCTGCCTTGCTGTCAAAACGTTTGCTGATCTGGTCATACAGAATGAACAAAAGCGGCGTGATCAGCATCGACAGGGCCACCACCAGCAGCAACACTTCGGCGACCTGGCCGGGCATCACCCCCGTGGCGACCGAAAAGCTGACCAGCACAAAGCCGAATTCGCCTGCCTGTGCCAACCCAAGCGCCAGCAGCCATCTGTCGCGGCCCCGCAGACGGAACAACGTGCCAAGCCCGAACAGGATGATCCCTTTGACGATGATCACCAAGAGCGCCATGCCCATGATAATCACCGTATCCGAGTACAATAGCTCAAAGTTGATGCCCGCACCGACGGTGATAAAGAACAGGCCCAGCAACAGGCCTTTGAACGGCTCAAGGTCGGTTTCCAGTTCGTGGCGGAATTCACTGCTGGCCAGAACCACGCCGGCCAGAAATGCGCCAAGGGCAGGGGACAGGCCGACCAGCATCATCAGGAATGAAATCCCGACAACAATCAGCAGGGCCAATGCGGTGTACATCTCGCGCAGCTTGGCGGCGTGGATAAAGCGGAACACAGGGCGGGTAAAGAACACGCCGGTGATGATGATCCCCGCGATGGCCCCAATTGTGACAAGGGTAATACCCCAGCCGGGCAACCCCTGGATCAGCGATATCGCAGCTTGCGCCACCTCGGCACCCTGGCCCAAAGGCTCTTCGCTGCCATGACCGACGACCGGCGTGCCATGCGCATCCGGATCAACCGTTATCGACCCGTCCGGCAATGCCTCTGCTACCATTTTGGTGACCAGCAGCGGCAGGAAGGCAAGGATCGGGATCACGGCAATATCTTGCGTCAGCAGGACCGAAAACACCGATCGCCCGCCTGCGGTCTGCATCAGCCCCTTTTCCGACAGGGTTTGCAGCACGATTGCAGTCGAGGACAGCGACAGGGTCAGACCAACCGCAATCGCAACACCCACTGGCTGGCCATAGGCCATGGCAATGCCCATCAGCGCGGCGGCTGAAATCAGAACCTGCAAGCCCCCCAGCCCCAACAACCTGTGCCGCATGTTCCACAATGCGCGGGGTTCCAGCTCCAGACCGATCAGGAACAGCATCATCACCACGCCAAATTCCGCAAAATGCTGCAGGTCCTTGGTCTCTGACCCGACAAAGCCCAATGCGGGACCAATAAGGATACCCGCCGCCAGATAGCCCAGCACCGACCCCAACCCCAACCGCGAGGCAATAGGCACCGCGATGACTGCGGCTGCCAGATAGATTGTGGCTTGGAACAGGAAACCTTCCATGGGACGTTTTCTTTCATTGGGCCAGCGGGGAAACCGGCAAAGGGTCGTTTAGGTGGGCAAGGGCCCGTCATGCTTTAGCTGGTCCATAACAATCTGACTATGCACTTTTGCGACAGCGCCATGGGGCAGCAACACATCGTGGATCAAACGGTTCAGGCTGGACAAGTCCACACAATATACGCGCAGCAGGTAATCGGCATCCCCCGTCATGGTCCAGGCGCTCACGATCTCGGGGCGGGTGGCCAGTAGGCGGGCAAAGCTGGCAGAATGGTCGGGCCCATGGGTGCCAAGATGGACCTGGATGAACCCCTGCACCGCCAGACCCAACCGGATCGGGTTCAGCTTGGCGCGGTAGCCCTCGATATAGCCTTCGGTCTCAAGCCGCTGACGCCTGCGCCCCGCCTGCGAGGGGGACAGGTGCAACTGCTCACCCAGCTCCTGCGCGGTCAGATGCGCGTTCTTTTGCAAGGCGGCCAGCAGACGGCTGTCTGTTTCATCCAATGTCATGCGGGTTTCTCGCTTGGTTTCCATTAATTATGCGTGGTTCGCGCATATTTATCCAGAGCATAGGTCAATTTTGCGCAATTAACGCGGGGATCTGCCGATATCTTGGGCGAAATATATTACTGACAGGAGAATCCGCATGGGTCCGTTTCCACATGATGCCGAAAAGTCCAAAATAACCGATGAAAATCCGGCCGGCACCGACGGGTTCGAATTCGTCGAATTCGCCAGCCCTGACCCGCAAGAACTGCGTGATCTGTTCACGCGCATGGGCTATGCGCACGTGGCCAAACACAAGACACAAGCGATCGAGCTTTGGCAGCAGGGCGACATCACCTATGTGCTGAACGCCGACCCCTCCAGCTTTGCCGCCGCCTTCGTGCAAGACCACGGGCCTTGCGCCCCGTCGATGGGCTGGCGCGTGGTGAATGCACAGCAGGCCCTGGCCCATGCGCTGTCCAAAGGGGCCGAAGAATACACCGGTGCGGGCAAGGTTCTGGATGTTCCGGCCATCAAAGGCATCGGCGGATCCCTGATCTATTTCGTGGACCAGTATTACGACACATCCCCCTATAACGAAGAATACGACTGGATCGCACAGTCGAAACCGGCAGGGGTCGGGTTCTACTATCTCGATCACCTGACCCATAACGTGTTCAAGGGAAACATGGATGTGTGGTTCAAATTCTACGGCGATCTGTTCAACTTCCGCGAAATCCGCTTCTTTGACATCGAAGGCAAGTTTACCGGCCTGACCTCGCGCGCGTTGACATCGCCCTGCGGTCGTATCCGCATTCCGATCAATCAGGATCGGGATGAAAAGGGCCAGATCGTTGCCTATCTGAAAAAATACAAAGGCGAAGGCATCCAGCACATCGCCGTTGGCGCGCGCGACATCTATGACGCCACGGATCAGATTGCCGAAAATGGCCTCAAATTCATGCCCGGCCCCCCCGATGCCTATTACGCGCTCAGCCAGACCCGGGTGACCGACCATCAGGAACCCTTGGACCGGATGAAAAAACACGGGATCCTGATCGACGGCGAGGGCGTCGTGGATGGCGGCGAAACCCGCATCCTTTTGCAGATTTTCTCGAAAACCGTGATCGGCCCGATCTTTTTCGAATTCATCCAGCGCAAAGGCGACGACGGCTTTGGCGAAGGCAACTTCAAAGCCCTGTTCGAAAGCATCGAACAAGAACAGATAGACACGGGCGAGCTGAAATCAGCCTGATAGAAATACCAAAGGTCGCGTCAGCAGATGCGGCCTTGTCTCTTCTCTGGCTCGTAAATATCCCGGGGGAACCGCCGTCAGGCGGTGGGGGCTGGCCCCCGACAGCGTCAGCCTCAGCTGCGCGGCATCTTCAAAACAACATCCCGCCCGCGTCGCGTATAGCGCAATTCGTTTTCGCCGATGGCCGACACGCGCCCGCCATCCAACCGGTCGCCAACCGCTACTTTTTGATAGCGCCCGTTGCTCAACCGGATCAAGGCGCGGCGGCTTGACGGTTTTCCGTAAACCCCGATCAGGTTGATATCACGCAGTTTGATAGCGTTCTTGACAGTTGCTTGCGTGGCCACAGATGCTTTTGACGGCAGGCTGGGGGCGACGGTGCGCGGTGCCACGGCGGCAGTACTTGCAACTTGCGTGGGTTCGGGCGTGGCCCGTTCGGCCCGCTTTACGATGCGGGCAAAGTTGCGGGGCCGCGTATCCGGGCGCACGGAGGCCTGAACCGCATAGGGGGTCGCGTTGTTCAGAACCGGTCCGGCAGGTTTCGGTGCAACAGTCACAATCGCGGCAAGCGACGCCCCCGCCGCCGCCGAGGCCGCCTGAACTTCGGGTGCGACGGCTTGCGGCACCGCTGAGGTTGCGGCAGTCTGCTGGACCGATGCAGGGCGCAACGACGGGCGCAGGCTGGCCAGTTCCGTGCGGGTCAGCCCGCCAAGGGTTGACCGCTCGTTGCTTTCCACCAGATCACCGGGCCGCACGACGGGCCGGAACTCAAGCAGACCGGGCTGTGTTTCCGGCACCTCTGGCGCGGCTTCCGGCGTTTGGGTGCTGCTGCGCGTCAGGGTTTTGGGCGGCTCGGCAGGGGGGCGGCCCGCAATGACCTTGATCCCGTCGGCATTCAGCGCGCCATCCGGGGTCGGGACGACCAAGCCCTTGTCATCCAGCGTAAATGAGGTGCCGGGCGGTGCGGGGGAGGCTGGCGAAAATTCCACGGTATCCCCGCCAAAAGACGCCAATCTGGGCAGGGCCACGGCGTCGTTCGCGGAGCTGACCGGATCGATACTGGTCATATAAAGATCATCAATCGGCACCATGGCAGGGGCAATCGGGGTTTCGGGGGCCATCACCCAAATACCCGACGTGGCGTATTTCGCCTCGATCTCTTGCTGGGTCAGCGTGCGCGGTTGGGCCAGTTCGGGCACGCGCAAGGCATCCAGAACGGCGCTGTCTTCATCGGTCAGGCTGGGGTCCAGCGCCGCGACCCGTTCTTCGGCGGGTTGTGGTGTGGGGGGCTGTGGAGTGGTGACGGTGTCGGGCAGTGCAACAGATGTTTCCGCGCGGGCGGGGACGGTATTGGGGGCCGGATCGCGTGGTTCAACAGGGGCCGATGCAATCGCGGTCGTGTCGCGGCTGGTAAACCAGCGCGACAGCGAAAGCCCGTCATCCAGAAACACCGACGCCCAGGCGGCGACACCGGCAAGAAACACCAGCAGTGCGGCAGTCAGTGCCAGCCCGAGAAAGCGCGGTTTCCCCCCGACGTTATTCGACTTCCGCGCCCCGAAAATGGTCATCCGTTCCGCTTCGGACGTGGTTTTGGGCAGCGTGATGCTTGTGTCTTTGACTGCGACACCCGCGCCATAGGATGCGGCGGCGGGCGGGGGCGGCGTCTTGCGCGGTTTGCCTTTGCTCAGGAAACCCCATTTCCTGATCTTCGCCTTGGGCTTTTCGGCGGGAACAGCACTTAACGACCTGCTGTCTGGCACAGGTGCATCCGGCGTTGACCCTTTCGCTGCGGCATCGGCGCGTTTGGCCGTCCCGACAGGGGGGGCGGCTGCACTGCTGCGACGGCTTGAGAAAGCTGTAGGTGCGGGCACAGGGGCCGCAGCCGCAGCTTTCGGGGGCGCTTTGACACCTGCTGGCGCGGCACCCGTTGCAGCGGCAGCGGCGGAAATGGCTTTCCGGACCCTGGCCTTCAAATCCTCCGGTGCATCGTTCTGTGCGGGTTCTGATTTCACTTCGGGCTGCGCTTGTTTCGCAGGCTCCGTGGCCACGGCAGCGGCCATGTCTTCAGGCAAGGCAGGCGCGGGGGGGATCGCCGGTTTTGCCGCGATTATATCTTCCCGACCGCGCACAAAGCTGGTGGCATCATCGCCGCGCGGGGTGGCGGTTTTATCCTGTGGCGTTTCGGCATCCGGCCCGTCTTTGGCAGGGGCGGTTTGAAACAGATCGCTCAAGGCTTCGTCTGCTTGGGGCTCTTTTACCGGGGGCACATAGGGGCCCAGTACGACAACGGCATCGTCATCCGGTTCGATCGCTTCGTCACGCTCCAACAAGCTTGAGGCGACATCGGTGGGGCCGAAAAACGGCTCGCCCTTGAAAACGTGGCTGTCGGGTCTGGCGACGAAGCTGACCGGATAAAAGCGGTGTTCTGTGGCAAAGGCTTCGGCTTCGGCCAAAGTCTCAAGGGCAACGGCTGCCACATGGGTCTGTGCGCCATCGCTGCTGATATCAAACGCCAGATCGTCGACATCATAAGGGGTTGCCCCTTCAAGCGCGCGGCGGGCTTCGGACATGCGCGCCGCATCTGAAAGACCGGGTGTTTCAAGCGTCATAAACTTGATCTGGTCATTGGGGATCAGCAGTTTTGTGCGCACGCCGCCGGGTTCCAACGCGGCTGCGGTTTTGCGCAGCACGGCCAGTTCGGCAGACATGTCCGGTGCATCAATTGATACATCGCCAATGCTGCGCCAGCCGCCCGCAGTGCGGTGCAGCAAACTTATGCCATCAATGGACAGGGAAAGTGCAAAATTTGGCTTCATATCGACGCTTTTTTATCAGGCAGGTACCGGTAGAATTTTATCACGTGCCCGCGGATTAAAACAGCGCGCCGGAATATCATTCAGATTATAGCAGTAGTTTGCCTATGGAAAGGGCAGAGCGGCAACGGGGCTTGCGGTAAGGGCATAGGGCCGCCAAACATAATTCAGATTAGATTTATCAAACCAAAGGTTGAAATAATGCGAATTTTGCAATGGACCGCTGTGATTTGGATGGCGCTGGTATCGGGTGTCATCGCCCAAAACGTCCAGAATGGAATCACCGTGAGCGGCGAGGGCGTTGTTTCGCTGGCCCCCGATATGGCCACCATTCGTCTGGGTGTCTCGGAGCGTGCCGCGACCGCATCTGATGCCATGCGCCAGACGTCTGAAAAGGTGCGGGGCATTCTGGATCAGCTGGACGGTATTCAGGTGGCGGGACTGGATCGCCAGACCAGCGGTCTGTATCTGCGCCCGGTCTATGACAACCGCCCGCGCGACGACAATGGCCCGGCGCAGGTGGTCGGATACGAGGCGGGCAATACCGTCAGCGTCACCGTGCGCGACCTGAGCAAGCTGGGCGCGCTTCTGGATGCGGTCGTGGCTGAAGGGGCAAATGATTTCAACGGGTTGGAATTTGGCCTGCAAGACAATGCCGAGGCTTTGATTGCAGCGCGCAAGGGGGCCGTTGCCGATGCGATGGCCCGTGCAAGCCAGCTGGCCGAAGCGGCGGGGGTCAAACTGGGCGCTGTCTTGCAGATGTCGGAATCAAGTCAGGGCTACCGGCCGATGGAAATGAAAGCGTCGCAGATGCGCAGCATGGATGTCCCGATCGAAACCGGCGAAGTGGCCATTCGCGCCCAGGTCACCATGCAGTTCGCGATCTCGCAATAACCAGCGGGCCTGGGCTAGAAACGAAAAAGCGCCCGAGAGATCATCGTCTCTCGGGCGCTTTTTATTGATATGGCTGGATTAGCTGGTCGCTTTGGCCAGCGCCTGATCCAGATCGGCAATCAGGTCGTTCGCATCTTCGGTCCCGATGGACACGCGCACCACATTGGCACCGGCACCGGCAGCTTCTTGCTGCTCTGCGCTGAGTTGGCGGTGGGTGGTCGAGGCCGAGTGGATGATCAGCGACCGTGTATCGCCAAGGTTGGCCACGTGGCTGAATATCTCGAGCGCATTGACCAGTTTCACGCAGGCGTCATAGCCGCCCTTGACCGCAAAGGTGAACAAGCCGCCAGCGCCTTTGGGGCACACGGTTTTGACACGGTCGAAATACGGCGATGATTCAAGACCTGCATAGGTCACGAAATCAACGCGGTCGTCATTCTCGAGCCATTGCGCGATCTTGGTGGCGTTCTCGACGTGACGCTCCATCCGCAAGGACAGGGTTTCGGTGCCCATCAATGTGTAGTGGGCCGCTTGGGGGTTCATGGTCATGCCCAGATCGCGCAGACCGATGGCAATGCCGTGGAAGGTAAAGGCAAGTGGGCCAAAGGTCTCGTGGAACTTGAGGCCGTGATAGGCGGGTTCTGGCTGGCTGAGCGACGGAAATTTGTCATTCGCGGACCAGTCGAATTTACCGGAATCGACGATACAGCCGCCGGTGACGGTGCCGTTGCCGGTCAGGTATTTCGTGGTCGAATGCACGACCAGCGTCGCGCCATGTTCGATGGGGCGGCACAGGTACGGGGTGGCGGTGGTGTTGTCGATGATCAGCGGGATACCGGCCGCATCGGCCACATCCGCGATGGAACGCACATCCATGATATAGCCGCCGGGGTTGGCAATCGCCTCGCCAAAGATCGCGCGGGTGTCATCGTCAACAGCAGCTTTGACCGCTTCGACATCATCGAAATCGACGAATTTGCACGCCCAGCCGAAGCGCTTGATGGTCTGGCTGAACTGGGTGACCGTGCCGCCGTACAAACGGGTCGAGGCGATGATGTTCTTGCCCGGCCCCATCAGCGGGAACAAGGCCATGAGCTGGGCCGCGTGACCCGAAGAACAGCACACAGCGCCGACACCGCCCTCAAGCGTGGCAATGCGTTCTTGCAGAACGGCCACAGTGGGGTTGGTCAGACGCGAATAGATAAAGCCGACTTCTTGCAGGTTGAACAAGGCGGCGGCGTGATCTGCGTCGCGGAACACATAAGCCGTGGTCTGGTAAATCGGCGTCTGACGCGCGCCGGTTGCCGGATCGGGCTTGGCACCTGCGTGAATTTGCAGCGTGTCAAAGCCGTAAGTTGGGCCGTCTGTCATGGTTATCCTCCCGTGGATTGGTTGGGTTATGGATATTGGAACGGGGTATGCGACACAAGAGAATGCACACGGCCAGCGGTGACGATCGGAATTTTTAAAAATTCCGGACCGGAAAATTTGAATTTTCCGACCAGCGCCGCCCTGTTAGCGCATCCAATAGCCGTTGGATTTAAGCCGATTGCGGATGGCCTGTTCCTTGCGGGGCAGGTTGTCTTGGTCAAACAGGGCCCGCGCTTTCTGGCCCCGCCCCTGATAGACCATGCGTTTGATGGGCTCGTAGCCCTTGAGCACTTTCTTGAGCTTGTTCGGGGCCGCAACCGTTTCCAGAACATCCACCGCTTGCTGGCTTTCGCGCGCATATAACAGCGGCAAGAACCGGTAGTGACAGCTGACGCTTCCATCCAGCAGCCCTTGGGGCAGGGTGTCGCGCCCGCCGCCTAATGCGTGGATGACCAGCGGCAGGGCCACCTGATCCAGCCAGGGATCAAAGCTTTGTGCGCAAAGCTCTACCGGGGGGGTGTCGCGGATCGCCAGCGCATATTCCAAAAACCGTGCGCCAAATTCATGGGGGCAGCGGTAAAAGAAGAAGCCTGCGTTGAAATAGAGATAGCGTTGCCAGTATTCGTCCGGGTGGCTCAGATCGAGGCTGCTTTCGAAATCCAGACCGAATTTGTCATAAAGCGATTTCCACAAGCCGTTGTATTGCGGCCCGTAAAGCTGCGGCACGGGCCAGGTGTTGGTGCGCCGCATTGATGCGGTGGGGCGGTCGAAATCGAAGGGGACTTGGGTAATATCGCCTGTAATCAGGGTGTCGGTGTCAAAAAAGACAAAGGGTTCACCCTTGGGCAGGGCGCAGAGCATCTCGATCTTGTTGCCATAGGGATAAGACGCACCAAAGTGTTTTGACTGGAACGGAATGATTTCCGCCCCCAGATCTTCCAGCGCCGCGCGCACTTCCGCGCTTTTGATTTGCGGATCATTTGGCCACAACACGCCGGGTTGCGGTTCAGCCACCAGCAGGCGGCCGCGAAAATCGGGGCTGCTGTGACGCAAAGAGGCCGCGAAAAGCAGTGCCTCATATGCCAAACGACCATGTTGGCCGACGATGACGATATTAAAGTCTTGCGATGGGGATGTACTGGTCAACGCGATGCCTCATGCTTTTTTTGCCCGACTATAGGGGTAAACGCTGTTTCACAAAAGGTAGCAAATAAGCCCGGACCGATATAGCCGCCTGATTGACAGGTGCCGTTCTTGCGCGGCATCTTGTTTGCAAAAGGGAGTATCGCGGCAAGCATCGGGCATGATCAGGCCCCTTTTTCCGGCGCTGCGCTCAGCACGTTTTTCAAACTGTCTGACGTCAGACAGCAGAGACGATAGGGACGCGTGAGAGCCGAACACGGGACGCTTTTCCGAGACGGTGCTTGTCCGTTGGTAAAGGCCGCCTAAAGTAGAATATGCCGTGTTTGCTTAAGCTTAGATATAATGCGCTTCGCATGGTTGATGGTCCACCGTGGCGGCGCACCAAAGCACATTCGTGTCTGAGCCGTTGATAAGAAGTGAAATGGTGGGCGACCCAGGAATCGAACCTGGCGTGCGTCTCCGCGAGGGAGTTACAGTCCCCTGCCACACCTTGCGGCCTGTCGCCCACTTTCAGCCAGTGCATTGCACCGGCTGTGAAGGCGTGATTACAAGCGGTCCTGATAGGCGTCAAGGCGAAAACCTAGGCGAAAGGCAGGGAAATGATCCTTGCAGCACATGAAAGAGGGTCTGGGCATGAAAAAACCGAAGTGGGTCGTGCAAAAAGAGCAGGAAAAAAAGGTCGAGGCGAACCAGACCGTGTGGTTGTTCGGCTTGCACGCGGTGCGCGACGCACTGGAGAATCCTAAACGTGAAAAATTAAGGCTGATGGTCACGCCCAATGCGCAGATCAAGCTGGAAGAGGCGATTGCAAAGGCGGGAATCGAGCCCGAGGTCGTTGACCCCCGCAAATTCCGCCCGCCGCTGGATCAAGGATCGGTGCATCAGGGCGCTGTGCTTGAGGTCAAGCCGCTGTCATGGGGATCGTTGGAAGAGGTGTGCATCGGGGCCGAGGCACCGCGTGTGTTGTTGCTGGACCGTGTGACTGATCCGCATAACGTTGGGGCAATCTTGCGCTCGGCCGAGGTGTTGGGCGCGTCTGCGGTGATCGGCATGCGCCATCACGCCGCCCCCGAAACCGGATCGCTGGCCAAATCGGCAAGCGGGGCGCTGGAACGCCAGCCCTATCTGCGGGTGCGCAATCTGGCGGATTCGATCAAGGAGCTTCAGAACATGGGGTATCTTGTGCTGGGTCTGGATGGCGAGGCCGACATGACCGTGGAGGCCGCCCTTGAAGGCAAGCGCGACCGTCCGGTGGCGCTGGTGCTGGGGGCCGAAGGGCCGGGCCTGCGAGAAAAGACCAAAGAAACCGTCGATCTGTTGGTACGGATTGACGCAGATGGTGGATTTGGCTCGCTCAACGTCTCAAATGCGGCGGCAATCGCCCTATATGCTTCTCGTCCGCATGGGTAAGGCCCGCATGTAAAAGGAAGAGACGCCGTGAGCTATCCAGTAAAAATCGCGACTTGCTGCTTTTGCGGCAGCAAGGCCGCGTTGACCTTGGATGCGGGGCGTCACGAGCTGGCCTGCGCGCAATGCGGCGCGCCGCTGCATGACCTCAAGCAAATTCCTGTTCCGGCCCCGGCATCGGCCAAGCCGGCGGTTTCGCCGCGCTTGCGACAGTTTGCGCCGTCAAAGCCCGCGAAACCGGCGATGAAGCCGAAAAAAGAGAAATACCAAAAGCGCAAGAAATCCTGGCTGAAAAAGCTGACCGGCGAGGTTTTCGACATTGTGGAAGATATTTTCGACTGAAGGCATGTTACGCAGGGTTGGCGATATTTTGCCTAGATCTTTAGGTTTTGTTCACGCATTTGTCAGACGGTCTTTGAATTGCGCAAATAGTTCTTAACTCATGTGCAAGGCGGCAGGTTCGGAACTCCTGCCGGTCTTTAACTGTCCCTCGTTCCATACCTTCGCGCCCTCGGACATTTGTCTGCAGGGCGCTTTTTTTATCCGAGAATCAGTGTAGATGTGGGGGATGATATATCCAGACGCCCTTTTGAAAGATGTATTGACCCGGACCAAGCGGATTGCTGTGGTCGGTGTGTCGATGAACCCGGTGCGGCCCAGCTATTTTGTGGCGCGCTATCTGTCGCTGAAGGGGTTTGATGTGATTCCCGTCAATCCCGGCCATGCAGGCGAGATGTTGTTCGGGGCCAAGGTGGTCGCCACCTTATCCGACATCGAGGGTGATGTGGATATGGTCGATATTTTCCGCCGCTCTGAGGCGGTGCCCGCAATCGTGGAAGAGGCGCTGGAAGTCTTTCCCAAGTTGCAGACCATCTGGATGCAAATCGGTGTGGAGCATGCCGAGGCGGCGGCTTTGGCCGAGGCGCGCGGGGTGACGGTGATACAGAACCGCTGCCCCAAAATCGAATACCAGCGGTTGTTTTCGGAATTGCGCATGGGCGGCTTTGCGACAGGTATTATTTCGAGCAAGCTGTGACGCGAGGATAGTGCCTGCGGCGGCGGGAAAGGGGGCTTTGCCCCCCAGCCGAAAGATCGGCTTCCCCCCAGGATATTTGAGAGCCAGAGAAGGCCTAGCGGGCGGCTTTTTCAGCGATGCCGCTTTTGGATTGTCTGCGGGCGAGTTCGTCAAGCACGTCTGAGAGCGGGACATCGCGCGACGCGAGCATGACAAGCAGGTGGTACAGCACGTCGGCGGCCTCGGAGGTGAGGGCCGGTTTGTCGTTTTTCACCGCTTCGATGATGGCTTCGATCGCTTCTTCGCCAAATTTCTCGGCGCATTTTTCGGGGCCTTTGGCCAGCAATTGGGCTGTCCAGCTGCTGGACGGGTCCGCATTTTTACGGGCTGTGATGGTGGCGTAGAGATCATCCAGGGTCATGTCAGCCTCATGGGGATACCGGCGGCGGCCATGTGTTGTTTGGCCTGCGCGATGGTATATTCGCCAAAGTGAAAGATCGAGGCGGCGAGGACGGCGGAGGCACCGCCGATGGTCACGCCTTCGACCAGGTGGTCAAGATTGCCAACGCCGCCCGAGGCGATCACCGGCACGCTGACGGCGTCGGAAATGGCGCGGGTCAGGGGCAGGTTGAAGCCTTGTTTGGTGCCGTCGCGGTCCATCGAGGTCAGCAGGATTTCACCGGCCCCTTTGGCGGTAACCAGTTTGGCGAATTCCACGGCGTCGATGCCGGTGGATTTGCGGCCGCCATGGGTGAAGATTTCCCATTTTCCGGGGCTGACTGTTTTGGCGTCGATGGCACAGACGATGCATTGGCTGCCGAACTGATCGGCCGCGCGGGCGATGACATCGGGGTCTGCGACGGCGGCAGAGTTGAAGCTGACCTTGTCTGCACCCGCGAGCAGGAGGGCGCGCACATCAGCCACGGTGCGCACGCCACCGCCCACCGTGAGCGGGATATAGCAATGTTCAGCCGTGCGGGTCACCAGATCGAACATCGTGCCGCGGTTTTCATGGGTGGCGTGGATGTCGAGGAAACACAGTTCATCCGCGCCCGCCGCATCATAGGCGATGGCGGCATCGACGGGATCGCCCGCATCGCGCAGGCCGACGAAATTCACGCCTTTGACCACGCGGCCATCGGCGACATCAAGGCAGGGGATGATACGGGTTTTAAGCATAGCTATTCTTTAGAGGGGCTGTGGACGGGTGGCAAGCCGCTGGAGGGCTGTCTGCCCTCCAGACCTCCCGAGGATTTGGGGCCATTTGGAAGATCAGGCAAGGGCCTTGAGAGCTTGTTTCAGATCGATGGCACCATCGTAGAGGGCGCGGCCTGAAATCGCGCCGGAGATGACGTTGGTGGCTTTGAGCGCCTTGAGGTCGTCGAGCGAGCTGACACCGCCTGATGCAATGACCGGGATATTGACGGCGCGGGCGAGGGCGGCGGTGGCATCGATGTTTGGTCCGCCCATGGCACCATCGCGCAGGATGTCGGTGTAGATGATCGCGGCGACGCCTGCGTCCTCGAAGGATTTGGCGAGGTCGGTGACCATCACATCGGTTTCATTGGCCCAGCCCTTGGTGGCGACGCGGCCGTTGCGCGCATCAATGCCAACGGCGACTTTGCCCGGGAAGGCACGGGCGGCTTCGCGCACCAGATCGGGGTTTTCGACGGCCACGGTGCCCAGGATCACCCGCGCGAGGCCTTTGTCCAGCCATGCCTCGATTGTGGCCATGTCGCGGATGCCGCCGCCAAGCTGGGCGGGGACGTTGCAGGATTTCAGGATCGCTTCGACCGGGGCGGCGTTGACGGGGGCCCCTGCGAAGGCACCGTTCAGATCCACCAGATGCAGCCATGTGCAGCCTGCATCGACAAAGGCGCGGGCCTGTGCGGCGGGGTCATCATTGAACACGGTGGATTTTTCCATGTCGCCGTGAACGAGGCGCACGGCTTGGCCGTCTTTGAGGTCGATTGCGGGGTACAGGATCATTGGGCAGGCCTTGGGTTGCGGGTGTTTGCGACCAAATCGCATGGCGGGCGGAAATGTGCAACGCAGCAGGCGCGGCCCCTACGTAAAGCTTGCTTGAATCGGTGAATTTTAGTCAAACTGCGGAGATATCGGGAGGATATATCATGAAAAGAACGATTTTGGCGGCAGTCATTGGAATCATGGCGGCGGGCACGGCAATGGCGGCGGATCCTGCGGTTGGGGTTTGGAAGACCCAGCCGGATGATGGTGCCTATGCGCATGTGAAGATGAGCCCTTGCGGGGCCGAGGTCTGCGGCACGATCATGCGCACCTTTAACGGTGACGGTGAATATAAATCCGAGAACATCGGCAAACAGCTGGTGATCGGCATGGCACCGGATGGCAAAGGCAACTATGCGGGCAAGGTCTGGCGGCCGTCGAACGATAAAATCTACATCGGAAAGATGAGCGTTTCGGGCAACAACCTGAAGCTTTCGGGATGTGTTGCCGGTGGTTTGCTGTGTTCAAAGCAAAGCTGGAGCCGCCTTCAGTAAACCCAAAGGATGATCTGCCCTGGGATTGAGCTGATTTGCGAGAATCATGGCGTTGGTGAATGATAACACCAGCGCCTTGGTTTTTGGCTGCGGTGCCAAAAGCGTGTAAGGCATCTGTGTTGCTTTGGGCCGTGATGCAAATGATTTCAAAGAAATGCATTTTTCTGAGCGCCCTATTTATGGCGATTTCGGCGCCGGTATTTTCTGATGTGGCGGAAGGTGTCTGGAAATCTGCACCAGATGTTAACGGATTGGTTGTTCATGTAAGGGCCAGGCCGTGCGGGCAGGCCTTGTGCGGTGTTGTCGAGCGGGCCAAAGACCGGCGCGGTTATGACAAGAAATCAACCGCTGTCGGCAAACGCGTGTTCTGGGACATGGTCCAACAGGCCGACGGGTCTTACGAGGGGACGCTGATAAAGCCGTCAGGCAATACGCGCAAACAGACGACGATGTTGGTCGATGGCAATGCCATGCATCTGGTCAAATGCACTGGGAACAGCGGCAATGAAGTGGTCTGGACCCGCTTGCGTTAAGCGGGCCCGGAATGCTGACGGGGCGCGGACTGATCAAGCGCAGTCTGAAGGGCTGTGGTCTTATGGCCGCCAGTTCAGGAAATTGGCGATCATGCGCAGGCCTGTTGCCTGGCTTTTTTCGGGGTGAAACTGCATGCCCAGCATGGTGTCACGGCCAATCACGGCGGTGACTTCGCCAGCATAGTCGACATGGGCCAGCCGCTCTGCGGGGTTGGCTACAGCCATATGATAACTATGGACAAAATAGGTGTGATCGCCGGTCTTGATGCCGTCGAAAACGGGGTGTGGATGGTCAATGACCAAATCATTCCACCCCATATGCGGCACTTTCAGTGCTGGATCGGCGGGGGTGATTTTGGTGACTTCGCCCTCGATCCAGCCCAGACCTTGGGTGTCTTCGTATTCGCGGCCCCAAGAGGCCATCAATTGCATCCCGACACAGATGCCCAGGAACGGGCGGCCTTTGACTTCGACGGCCTCGACCATTGCGGCATAGATGCCGCTGTGGCCCTTGAGGGCGGCCATGCAGGACGGGAACGCCCCGTCGCCCGGCAGCACCAGGCGGTCAGCGCTTGCGACAACATCGGCGTCAGCGGTGACGATAACATCGCCCGCGTCGGTTTCGCGGGCCATCCGTTCAAACGCCTTTTGGGCAGAGTGAAGATTGCCGGATTCGTAATCAATGATCGCGGTCAGCATTTGCTACAACGCACCTTTGGTTGACGGGATATCGCCGGATTTGCGGGTATCGACCTCGACTGCTTCGCGCAGGGCGCGGGCAACGGATTTGAACGCCGCCTCGGCGATGTGGTGGCTGTTGATGCCGTGCAGCATGTCCACGTGCAGGGTGATGCCGCCATGTGTGGACAGCGCCTGAAAGAATTCGCGCACCAGTTCGGTGTCGAAATTGCCGATCTTGGAGGTCGGCAGATCGACGTTCCAGATCAGAAAGGGACGGGCAGACAGGTCAAGTGCTGTACGCACCAGCGCATCATCCATCGGCAGCAGACACGCGCCGTAGCGCCGGATGCCACGCTTGTCGCCCAAGGCGTCGGCCAGTGCCTGACCCAAGGCGATGCCCACGTCTTCGACCGTGTGGTGATCGTCGATGTGCAGATCGCCCTTGGCGGTGATTTTCATATCAATCAGCGAATGACGCGCCAGTTGATCCAGCATGTGATCGAAAAAACCGACGCCTGTGTTGTTGTCATAGGCACCGGTGCCATCAAGATTGACCTCGACGGTGATTTCGGTTTCGGCGGTGGAACGGCTGATTGTGCTTTGACGCATGGGAATTCTCCGGCTGTTGATCCCCTTATAGCAGCGCGCGCGGCCACGCCAAGGGCCAGCCAATCGGATTTGAGCATCATAGGGGATTGCGGCCCTTACCCCGCTATGACAGCGTGGCGGTACTGCAACCAGTCGAAAGCGACCCGATGTCTACCTGCGTCTTTATCCAGATCCGTTGCCGGCCCGGCACAACCTACCGCGTTGCGGAGGAAATCGCCTTGCGTGAAATCCATTCGGAGCTGTATTCGACATCCGGCGATTTTGATCTGCTGATGAAACTTTATATCCCCAAGGGCGAAGACGTGGGGGTCTATATCAACGATCACCTGTTGGATATCGACGGGATTGAGCGGTCGTTGACCACAATGACGTTCAAAGTGTTTTGAGAAATTTCATCGCTCTTTGTGCGACATTGCTATGTGCAACGCCCGCCCTTGCTGACCGCACCTATGGGGGCGAAGAGGCGGCCGCTTTGCGATGTGCCAATATGCTGGCCTATACGGCCGTGACATTGGCGCGCGAAGAGATGATCGGTCAGGAAGAAAAAGAGGTCATGCTGGGCATCACCGTTCTGATTTTAGAACGGCATGTCAGCGGTACCCGGGCGCAGAAAAAGGCCGCAATGGCGGTCATGCGCGATCGTCGCGACATTGACGCCACGCTGCGCGATTACCGCCGCAACGCGGCCAAATGTCTGGTCCAGTTCCCGATTAACTGATCCGATCACGCGGCATTCGCCTTGGAGGAATGGCGCATCTCTGCGCGGCCAATCGCGCGGGTGAATGTGTTTTTCACACGTTGTGTCCGGTTGGCATTGGGGGCGATCGGGGTGCCGACAGAGATCGTGATCGGCGTGTTTCCCATCATCGTCAGGCCATAGGATGTGTCTTCAAGGCTAAGCTGGATGCCGGCTTCGAGCACTTCCCAATCGGCAAGCTGGGTGTCACGGCTAACGCAGATGAACTGGCCGTTGCCTTCGTAGGACATCAACAGATGGGGGCAGTCGACAGTGCTGATAATGCTTTCGCCCAGATCGGTCAAAAGCGTTGTGAAATCGGACGCGGCGCTGTGCTGATACAGATGTTGCGCATCATCAAGCGAGACACAGAAAACCTTGCACCCCTTTAGCGCCTTGCGATCAAGCTGGGTCAGGTAGTTGCCAAGCGAGAAGGACAGGATCAGACGGTCCACATGGGCGAGATGCAATTTTTCGCATAATTCGAAGTCATGAACGCCTGCTGCATCCTTTGCCCCGACGTCCAGCGCATTGACGCTCACCACGGTCTTTGACGCCTCGCTCAGCCGCTCTGCGACGCGGATACGGTTGTAGATGTCTTTCAGGTTAAACGGCTTTGAGATGTAGTCGTTTGCCCCCGAAGCAAAAGCGTTCTCGATTGAAATCGGGTCGGTTCTGGCGGTCAGCATCAGAATGGGTTTCTTGTCATAGCCGGGCAAGGCACGGATGCGCTGGCACAGTTCAATGCCGTTCATTTTCGGCATATCGACGTCCAGCACGAAGCAATCGAAAGGCTTGCCCTGCGCCGCTATGATATCGAGGGCTTCAAAGCCACCGGATGCCGAGTGGACATCGGTCAGGTCGGCCAGACCGAAAATTTCCGGGAACAGTTCATGGATAAACGGGTCATCATCTACCACTAGAATTTTCATGATTTGCTCCGGTTTCAGTCAGTGTTTTCGCATAGGCTGCGTTTTTTTATGTTGTGGTATAGCTAGGATTCAATCTGGGCAAGAATATGACGCGCAATCTGCATTCTGGACCTTTTTAATGGTATTGTTGGCAATTTTCCGGCGCCAAGTCCGCACAATGCAATTTTTATGAAATTTATCCAATAGGCCGCAAAATCGGCACATTGTTTCGATAGACCGTAGCGGAATTTTAGAGTTTTCACGAAGCTGTCTGTAGTACGAATGGAATTTCAGATGTCCAAACCACTGTTTCTTATACCTATCATCATTGCGCTGGGGCTGTCGGGCTGTGCAGTCCCGCACCACGCGGTTTCCAATCCGCCGACTGCATTTTCTTTTCAGGCCACAGGCCAGGACGGGGCGGTATTGATTGAGCAAACGGCCGCTTTGGACCGTATGATGAAAGACATCGTCCGCAACACGACGATCAAACACGCCGCCGTCGGGGCCGCTGTCGGATGTGGACTGGCGATCGTGACGTCCAATGCCTCGCATTGCATGGCGGCGGCCGCGTCTGGCGGGGTCGTTGGGGCGGTTAACGGCCATATGGCAGGCAAAAAGGACGTTGCCCGCAGGATGGAACTTGTATCGGCCAATGCCATCGTCCGGAGCATTCGAACATCGAACGCGCAGCTCGATGATATCTCGATCCAGTTGCCCAGCTTCCTTGCGCGGCAAGAATCCGACATCGAGGGGTTGGCGGCGCTACGCGGGGCAGGGACCCTCACTGAGGCAGAGTATGAGGCGCGGCTGGATGCGATCCGGGCCAGTCGGGCCGAACTGGCTGAGGCGTTGATGATGTCGTCGCAGCAGGCGCGTTTGGCCAGTGCCAACCTGCGCGCGGCGGCGGCCCAGGGGCAATCGGGTCTGGAGTGGCACATAAGTGCCGTTGAACAGATGGAACGCGAAACGGTTTCGGCGCGTTCGCAAATCTCTCTGCTGTAGCTGCTGGAGCGATCGGACCAAATTGAAGGACAATTTAAATCACAGGGCCGCCCCAACCGGGCGGCTTTTTCGTTTTGGACAAATGGCGCGGATCAGTCGCTGGCCCATGGTGACAGGGCAGGATCGGCTGAATAAACGGGTGCCGGAAAACACAAAGGCCGCCCGAAGGCGGCCTTGTTTTTTTCTGCTGGGTAAGCAGAAACCAGTTGGAGCGGGCGAGGCGATTCGAACGCCCGACCCTAACCTTGGCAAGGTTATGCTCTACCCCTGAGCTACGCCCGCATCCTCTGGTAGGGCGTGAGATACCCATAGGGCGCAGTGTCCGCAAGAGGGAAATTGCCTTTGAATGCACTTTTTTTCAGATTTTTTTCGGGCGGCTATTTTAGGTCCGTTCAGACCAGTGCATGGGCCAGAATCCCCAAGGCGGCAGCGGCGATCATTGCCAAGGTCAGGGCCATGCCAGCCTGCCGCAAGATGATCTTTTGCGGTGTGGAGGCGAAGCCATATGCGTGCAAAACGCGACCGGCAACAAATGCAGCGCCCATGGTATGGAGCGCGACGGGCGGTGCCCCGTTCAATTCGCTTAGCATCATCAGGATCAGCGCCAGCGGCGCATATTCCGCGCAATTGGCTTGGGCGCGCATACGTTTGAGCAGGTTCTTGTCGCCGCTGTCACCCAGCGAGATGACATTGGCCCTGCGGTAGCGGATGACGCGCCAGCTGAGGGCGAGAAATACCAAGGCGGTCAGCGCAGCATAGAGGGATGTAATGGGCAGGGGCATAGGGGGTCTTTCGGTCAGGGGCGTTCATTTGGCAGCCTATGGCAAAACGTGATTTCCGAAAGGGCGAAAGCGGCATTCATCTTTTTGCTGGGGTGGGGGGCGTTGAACGGGGCTGAAAAAGGCAACGCGCCCTGACACGATCAGCACTGGGCCGACTGCACGGGGGGCTGGTCAGTCAAGTGAACGCCGGCAACGGAAAAGGGCCCCAACCGCCGTTGGAGCCCCTTGTTTCTTAGTACCTTGCCTTAGTGGCTTGGCTGCTTGTCCCAGTCTTCCTGCTTTGGAAGAATTTCGAACGTATGCTCTGGGGGTGGGCTTGGCAGTGTCCACTCCAGCGTGTCGGCATATTCGTTCCACGGGTTTGCGGCCGTGCTCCGTGCGCCCCGTGTCAGTGTGTAGAATATCACACCGAAGAAGAAGAGGAACGACGCGAAGCTGAGGAAGGCACCGATCGAGGACCACAGGTTCCAGTAAGCAAATGCATCGGGGTAGTCGATGTAGCGGCGTGGCATGCCCTGACGACCCAGGAAGTGCTGTGGGAAGAAGGTCAGGTTCGCGCCGATGAACATCGCCCAGAAGTGCAGCTTGCCGGCCCATTCAGGGTACATGCGGCCCGACATCTTGGGCAGGTAGAAGTAGACACCTGCAAAGATCGCGAACACGGCACCCAGCGACATAACATAGTGGAAGTGTGCAACCACATAGTAGGTGTCATGGTAGTAGCGGTCGACGGCTGCCTGGGACAGAACGATACCTGTTACACCACCGACGGTGAAAAGGAACAGGAAGCCGAAAGCCCACAGCATTGGTGTTTTGAATTCGATCGAACCGCCCCACATGGTGGCAATCCAGCTGAAGACCTTAACACCGGTTGGCACCGCGATAACCATCGTCGCAAGCATAAAGTAGGCTTGCTGGTTCAGCGACATACCGACTGTGTACATGTGGTGCGCCCACACAACAAAGCCCAATGCGCCGATTGCGATGATCGCCCAAACCATTGGCAGGTAGCCAAAGATCGGTTTGCGGCTGAACGTGGCAATCACGTGGCTGATGATACCAAAGCCTGGCAGGATGATGATGTACACTTCGGGGTGACCGAAGAACCACAAGATGTGCTGGTACAGAACCGGATCACCGCCGCCTGCTGGGTCAAAGAACGCGAAACCAAAGTTGCGGTCCATGAGCAGCATGGTGATTGCGCCGGCCAGAACGGGCAGGGACAACAGGATCAGCCAGCTTGTAACGAAGATCGACCAGCTGAACAATGGCACCTTGAACAATGTCATGCCGGGGGCGCGCATGTTCAGGAAGGTGGTGATCATGTTGATCGCACCCAGAATGGACGAAGCGCCGGAAACGTGAACCGCGAAGATCGCGAAATCCATCGACATACCGCCTTCACGTACGGAAAGCGGCGGGTACAGAACCCAACCAACGCCGGACCCGGCCTGACCGTTACCGCCTGGTGCAAGCACCGAACAGACAGCAAGCGTGGTGCCGCCGACATACAGCCAGAAGGACAGGTTGTTCATGCGTGGGAACGCCATGTCAGGCGCGCCGATTTGCAGCGGCATGAAATAGTTACCAAAACCGCCGAAAAGCGCGGGAATAACCACAAAGAACATCATCAAGATGCCGTGGCCGGTAATCAGAACGTTCCAAAGATGCCCGTTTGGCGTACATGTTTCTGCACTATTGGCGATGAAACGCGCACCTTCCATACACATGTACTGAACACCGGGGTGCATCAGTTCAAGGCGCATATAGATGGTAAAGCTGACTGAGATAAAGCCAACGAGGGCTGAGACGATCAGATATAGAATACCGATGTCTTTGTGGTTCGTGGACATAAACCAGCGTGTGAAAAATCCACGCTCGTCGTGATGATCATGCCCGTGAATGGCTGCGTCGGCCATGCGGTGCCTCCTGAGATTGGTTGGTCAACCCACGCCCCGACAAGGAACGCGCGCTGGATTATCGTTTGTTCTAGTGCGCCTTGCCCAAAGGGGCAATGGCCACGATTGCCGCAGGTGCGGTATTTTCTGAAAAATCCGGGGTCGTTGCTGGCACGCCATCTTGTGAGCGCGAGCATGTCACGGCTGGATATAGTGACATGATTGCCAGCGAGCCAAGACCAGATAAGTGAAACATATGTGACTCTCAGAACGTAATCGCGTCTTGAGCGGGGGAAAATCCGGTGCCCTGGGGGTGTCGTGCTCAGGATAATGAGGGGATCGATATCCGTGGACACCAAAAAGCGTTTTACTGGCCAAGCAAACGAATCCCGCAGCAGGCCACGCGAATCAATCCGTCTGCGGGGTGTCTTCGAAAATGGCCGCGAATGCCGCCTGCAAGGCGACATCAAGCGTATCCATCGTTACGGGCAGCCCAAGATCGACCAGCGACGTCACGCCATGGGTGGTGATGCCGCAGGGAACAATCCCGCCAAAGTGGCTCAGATCGGGTTCGACATTGATGCTGATGCCGTGAAAGCTGACCCATTTGCGCAAGCGTATTCCGATGGCCGCGATTTTATCTTCGGGGGTCTGACCGTTGATATTCAACGGCTTGTCTGGGCGCTGGACCCAGACGCCGACACGGCCTTCGCGAATTTCGCCCTTGATGTTGAAACTGTCGAGGGTGGCGATCACCCATGCCTCAAGCTGCTGGACAAAGCGGCGCACATCGCGTCCGCGTTTGCCCACGTCGAGCATGACATAAACCACCCGTTGGCCCGGCCCGTGATAGGTGTACTGCCCGCCCCGGCGGGTTTCATAGACGGGAAACCGGTCAGGGTCGGTCAGATCGGTGATTTTGGCCGAAGTCCCCGCAGTATAAAGTGGCGGGTGTTCGACCAGCCAGATGCATTCCTCGGCGGTGCCGTCGGCGATGCGGGTTGCACGGTCTTCCATCCACGCCTCGGCGGTGCGAAAATCGGTCAAGCCGTCAGAGATAATCCATTCCACCATAGCCGTCTGCTTAGCGTCCCGCGTCAGGCTTGCAAAGACATGTGATCGCTAGCCCGCCGCTTTTTCAGCCATGATCTGTTGAATGACTTGAGTGTAATTATCCGAACCCTGCGCGCCGGTGACCAGATATTTGCCCTCGAATACCATTGCGGGCACGCCGCTGATTCCCTGACCGGTCCAAACGCCTTCCAACTCGCGTACCGCATCGGCGTGGCTGCCGCTTTCCAGCACTTCGGCGGCTTTCGCGCGGTCCAGACCCACCGTTTCAGCCACATCGACCAGCACCGTGTGATCCGACACATCGCGCCCTTGGGTGAAATGCGCCTGAAACAGCGCCAGCTTGAGCGGGTGTTGTAGGTTGTGTTCCTGCGCCCAATGCAAAAGCTGGTGCGCGGCAAAGCTGTTGACGATGCGGCTGTCGGGGGTGAATTGAAAATCGATTCCCAAGCCTTGCCCGATCTGCACCAGATGCGCCCGATTTTGCGCCGATTGTTCAGGGCTTGCACCATATTTCTCGGCGATATGTTCCGCGGTATTCTGACCCTCGGGGGGCATCTGCGGGTTCAGCTCGAACGGGTGCCAGCGGATGAAGGCCCCCACGCCGGTCTGCGCCAGCGCTTGTTCCAACTGGCGATACCCCACGATGCACCACGGGCACATGACATCTGAAACGATGTCGATTTGCAGGGCAGGGGCGGTTTGTGCGGGCGCGTCATTGGTCACGTTGGATCACCTATTTTCATTGCTTGCACCTAAAGTCAGGTTTCGCGGGGCTAATTCAAGGGGGCAGTGGAATTACGCTGGGAAGGGCCGGTTAAATCATCTTGTTCGAAATGATGAGGATTGCCTCTTCACAAGGGGAAGAAGTTTGTCTAAACGAGCCTCACCATCCATGGCGTGCGGTCGTGGCGGAATGGTAGACGCGCAGCGTTGAGGTCGCTGTGGGGTAACACCCGTGAGAGTTCGAGTCTCTCCGACCGCACCAATTTATTTTACATTAGTTAATATTTTCAACGGCTTGCCGGCTGTATTTGGATTGGTATCCGCCAATTTATCCCTCAATACGTTTGAAAGGCCCACCAGCGGGGGGTCCAGAGCGATTTAGGGTTCACATCGGCGTTGTTGCAGAAGTCCCTCGTAGGACGTGACTGCCCCTTTCCCGCTGGGGTTATGCCACGCGTTCGATCTCGGCGGTACCTTGCGCCATTGACGCCGCCCCTGAACACCATGCTTGCGGGCCTGCCATCCGCAGCAGGCTGGCAACCTTCCCGGCGGTCTGGCGCAAAGGCAGCTTGAACAGCACTTTGATTGAGAGGCAGAACTGGATCGCAGCATCAGAGAAGACCGGCGGTCGCCCGTCACGCGGTGCGAGCCACGTCATCTCCTTGTCGACCCAGATCAGCAGCGATCCCGGCTTCCTGAGCGATGCATTGTAGCTGGACCAATTGGTGATGCGGTAGCGGGCGGGTGATGGCTTGCTCGTGCAGATCCTGTAACTGCATGGATTCACAATGTGAATCCGCCCTCTTCGGAGATATGCAACAACGCCTTCCCCATGCGAAACCTCGCAGCAAGGCCGCTCTGGATATGACTGATATGCGAAATTGACTGTACGGCAGGTTGTCGCTACGAATTATATGCAGATACATATAAAGTGGTGCCGGAGCGATAGACAACGGGCCACCTTCAACCGGGAGGATCGACATGAACACCTTGAGAATGCTTACTGCCGCTATCGTCACTGCCACCTCGCTAACCTCGCCCGCCTTCGCGCAAGAAGTCACGTTGCGCGGCGTGTCCGCCTTTAATCTCGGCACCACATTCAGCCGCGAATTTGAATCCTTCGTCGGATGGGTCAACGAGAACGGCAAAGGTGTTGTCCAGATCCAGATCATCGGCGGGCCCGAAGCAGTGCCCCCCTTCGAGTTGGGCAATGCCGTGCAATCCGGCGTGGTGGACATCGCCAACAATACGTCGGCCTTCTATCCCAATCTTGTCCCGACAGGTGACGCGATCCACCTGGCTGAAAATACAGTGCAAGAACAGCGCGCGAACGGCTGCTATGATGTCATCGACCGCATCCACCAAGAGCAGATGAACGCCAAATATCTAGCGCGTGCGGGTGACGGAATGGGCTTTCATCTTTACCTGACCAAGCCGGTCGAAGGGCCGGACCTGAGTGGTCTGACCATTCGCACCACGCCGGTCTATCAGGCAATGTTTGCGGCGCTTGGCGCAAATCTGGTGCGCACCGCACCGGGCGAGGTCTATAGCGCGCTGGAGCGCGGCGCGATTGACGGCTACGGCTGGCCTTCCCAGGGCGTGCTGGATCTTGGCTGGGACGAACAGACAAAATACCGCGTCGATCCCAGCTTTTACAATGTCGACGTAAACCTGTTGGTCAATCTTGATGTCTGGAACGGGCTGACCGATGAACAGCGCGCCAAGCTTGAAGAAGGGGCCGCCTGGATGGAATCGTTGAACGCCAACAATACCGACCTCAATGCAGCCGAATACGCCAAACAGGCCGAGGCGGGGATCGAAACGATCACCTTTGACGCGGCCGGTGCGGAAAAATGGCTGAACACGGCACGGGACGCCGGTTGGGCCGCTGTCGACGCCATCGATGCGCCCTTGGCCAAAGAACTTCGCGCCTGCCTGGTCAAGTAATCAAAGATGATCGGACACATCTTTGACCGGGCCCTCTGGATGCTTGCCGTGTGTTCGGCAGGCATCCTGGGTTTGATTGCCGTGACCATCGCGATCAACGTGGCATTGCGCAACCTTGGCTTGCCGGTCATCTACGGCGCGCTGGACGCGATACAATACGCACTGATGATTGCCACTTTCATGGGGGCACCTTGGGTCCTGGCGCAGGGTGGTCACGTCAAAGTCGACCTGCTCACCAGCGCTTTGCCCCCCCGGGCAGAGCAGACAGTAGGCCGTGTCACCAATCTGATCGGGGCGGTCACGGCGGGGATTCTGGGTTGGTACGGGCTTCAAGCCGCAATTGCCTCAGCCGCGCGCGGGTCGATGATCCGCACATCATTTGTGATCCCGGAATGGTGGATGCTGGCATTCGTGCCTGCGTCCATGGCGCTTTGTGTTGCCGTCTTCCTACGCAAGGTACTGCAGCCTGGCATGCCCGACGCCCCGCTGAGCGGGCTTTAGCATCATGGATTGGGGATTAACTCTGACATTGATGCTGGGGGGCCTGGCGGTACTCTTGCTTATCGGCCTGCCCGTCGCCTTTGCATTCATTGCCGTCACCACGGTCGGCGCGTATTTCGTTCTGGGCGGTGAACGTGGCATCCTGCAATTGGCGCGAAATTCGGCGCAGTCGGTGGCGAACTTCCAGCTTGCCCCGATCCCGCTATTTATCCTGATGGGCGAGATCTTATTTCAGACTGGTGTCGCACACCGGGCCATTGACGCGATTGAACGGGTCGTGACGCGCATCCCAGGGCGTATGTCCGTGGTCACAATCTTTGGCGGTACGATCTTTGCTGCCTTGTCCGGATCCACCATCGCAAATACGGCAATGCTGGGCAGTACGCTGTTGCCGGGCATGCTCAAGCGAGGCTACCACCCGTCGATGGCCATGGGCCCGATCATGGCATCCGGCGCGATTGCAATGCTGATCCCGCCCTCGGCTCTGGCGGTTCTGGTCGGCTCGCTCGCGGGAATATCCATTGCCGGGTTACTGGTCGCAGGGGTCATCCCCGCACTGCTGCTGGCGCTTTTATTCGTGGCCTATGTGGTCGGGCGCAGCATTCTTGACCCTTCGGTCGCCCCCCTGACACACAGGAAAAAATGAGCCTGAGGGAAAGGTGGACGCCCTTCGTCCTCTATGTGCTTCCGCTGTCGGTGCTGTTTGCCGTGGTGATCGGATCACTGCTGCTGGGGATCGCAACGCCGACAGAAAGCGCTGCCTTGGGCAGTCTGACCGCAGTCGCCATCGGCGCAGCCTATCGCGCGCTGACTTGGGCAAAACTGGGCCGCGCGCTGATGGAAACGCTCAAGCTTTCAGTGATGATCCTGTTCATTATCGCAGCAAGCCAGACTTTCGCGCAGGTTCTGTCCTTTTCCGGAGCCACAAACGGCCTCATCAACGCCATCAACAGCTTTGACCCGACCCCGCTGATGGTGTTGCTTGGCATGATAGCGATCCTACTATTTCTGGGCTGCTTCATTGATCAGGTGTCGATGCTGATGGTCACCGTTCCGGTCTTTGTGCCGCTGGCCAATGCGATGGGGATCGACCCGTTGGTTTTGGGCGTGGTCTATCTTCTGACGATGGAGATTGGGCTGCTAACGCCCCCCTTTGGATTGCTTTTGTTCGTGATGCGCGGCGTGGCACCACCCGAAATCCGCATGCGCGACATCTATGCGGCGGTGACGCCTTTCGTTCTGATCAAGCTTTTTGTGCTTGGCCTGATCGTCTGGCTGCCCGAACTGGGCACATGGTTGCCGGGGTTGATGGGCAGATAGGCTTGATTGAGAAACAATAAATTCGGCTTCTGAGCTAAATTACCTTTGATCGCCCACTCATCCAGGCCCGGCCCGGCACTTGGAAGAGGCGCATTGTGGTCACCCTCTGGATGGCGACAGATAACCGTACCAATTATCCATGATTCGCGATTGGTGTTACGAGGTCCCTAGGTGTCTGATTCCACGGTTTGATGCCGCTCCTTTGATCGCATTTGCTGCAACAAAGGAGACTGACCATGGGACTGAAACGGACGGGCGAATTCCGGCAAGATGCGGTGCGCATCGCGCTGACCAGCGGGCTAACGCGTATGCAGGTTGCTGATGATCCACTGCGCGGCAGGGTATTGCGCAGCTATGTCCCGAGAGTGGCAGCCCACGGATGACCGAAGAGCTGAAAGAGATCGGATTGGATATCGGTCACCGCCGTATCGGCTGTTTGATGCGCCAGAACGGCATATCTGTGGTCAGAACACGGAAACACAAGGTGACGACAGACAGCAATCATACGTTCAACATCGCACCGAACCTGCTTGACCGGAACTTTACAGCAGATCAGCCAAACCAGACATGGGCCGGTGACATCACTTATATTTCGACGCGCGAAGGGTGGCTGTATCTCGCTGTAATACTGGACCTGCATTCCCGACGCGTGATCGGTTGGGCGGTGAGCAACAGGATGAAGCGAGACCTGGCGATCCGGGCGTTAAACATGGCGATAGCATTCCGCTCACCGCCCAAAGGGCTGCATCCATCACACGGATCTCGTGTCGCAATATTGTTCGCACGACTATCAGAAAATCCTGCGACAGCACGGCTTCAAAGTGTCCCCTCTCGCGCATGTGAACATGCACTGCCGGGCAGTGCATGAGTGGAAAGGGAAATTGCTATGACTGTGAGTATGGTATTGCGGCTTGATGGCCTGACCCATGTTACGATTGACTGCGTGTCATTGCGTTGACGTGTCGACCATCAAGCGCCCCGGCAACGGGCGAGATGTGACCTTATAGGAGTCTGACGGGAACGCCCCATCACAGTCCTGTCCCCTCGGATCGGTGCCTGGGCATTCTTAACAATGAGGGCCTCACGCTTGATAACCCGTTTTCCGGCTGTGTCAGACGTCAGCGCTGATGGGGCTTTTGTTCGTTGTCGGCGTGATGCAGGCTGCATGGATCATCGCGATCACGATCTTTGTTCTGATCGAAAAGGCCGTTCCCGCGGGCGATGTGGTTTCCAAGGTCGCTGGTGCGGGCATGATCGGGGCGGGGGTGTGGACCATGGTCTGAAACGGGGGGCGAGCCGGATATTGAAAAACTCCCGTTGCCAACTGCGCGTCGCGGTTGTTGAGCCGGTTCGCGCGTTGTTCTACCATCATCCTGTAAACGCGCCACAATATCCGAACGCCTCGAAAGGAACACGCAGCATGATTGCCTATGTCACCGTTGGTGCTGATGATATCGCCCGCGCGAAGCGGTTTTATTCAGCGTTCTTGCCAGCCCTCGGGTACGGGCTGAAAGAGGGGCCTGAGGGGCTGAGCTATGCGCTGCCGGTTCAACCGGGGCAGTCTGCCCCTTTGCCGGATTTCTACGTTAAACCGACCTTTGACGGTAATGCTGCCTCGGCCGGGAACGGGACCATGATCGCATTCGAGGCGCGCAATCAAGCTCAGGTTCGGGACCTGCACGCCGCTGCCCTTGCCGCTGGCGGCTTTGACGAGGGCCAGCCCGGTTTTCGCGTGTCATATGGACCGCATTTCTATGTTGGCTACCTTCGCGACCCCCAAGGCAACAAGATCGCGCTCTTTTCCAGCGATCCGTCTGAACCCGGTCGGGACGGGTAGCGGTGGCGACACAGGCTGCGACACCGCATTCCTTGCAGGTCAGATCACAAAGCTGCTTTGGCCTGTTTGCCTCTCCATAGGATAAAAAGGCCTGAAAACACGATCAAACCGGACCCGACCAGCATTTCCAGGCTCAGCCGTTCGCCAAACAGGATAACCCCGAATGCCAAGCCGAACAGCAGCCGCGTGTATCTGAAGGGGGTGACGGCGGATACTTCACCGGTGCGCATCGCCTTCATCAGGCAGGAATAAGCCGCAACGCCTGCGAGGACTGCCCCAAGCAGAAATACCCAAACCTCGGCGCTTGGACGCACGAAGGGTGCGGATTGCCAAGCCGAAATGGCGACGCCGGCGATAATGACAGACAGGAAACCATATAGGCCAAGGATCGAGGTGTGCAGCGTGGCAGGTGCGGCACGGCTGGCCAGATCGCGGCCCGCAAAGCCGATCATTCCGATAATGGCCAGAAAGGACAGGCCCGAAAAACTATCCGTTCCGGGCTGAAGGATGACGACAACTCCCAACAGCCCGATAAAAACGGCCAGCCATCTGCGCCAGCCGACCCGTTCGCCAAAGACCAAAGCGGCCCCTGCGACCACTGCCAGCGGGGTCGCCTGAAGGATAACGGTCGCCGCAGACAACGGGGTCAGCGCAATTGCCAGCACATAGAACAGACGGCCGATGATCTCAAAGAACATGCGAATACACATGGGGCGCGACACGACATCCTGGACGAACAGCGGCTGCTTGTTGGCGCGCGCCACAAGCGCAAAGACCAATGCGCCCCCCAAGCCGAACAGGATCAGAATTTGACCGACGGGCAGGGTTTCGGACACGGCTTTTACAAAGGCGTCCTCAATGGCGAAACCCGCCATCGACGCGATCATCCAGATGCTGCCGATCAGGTTGGCCCGGCTGTCCGTTGCAATGTCAATTCTCAAAGGGTGCCTCAATGCTGGTGAACTGCGCTGAAGCCAAGCATTTCCGCAGTCCCTTACCTTACACGTCAGTATTTGGCAGGCCGGGAACTTTCAACCTGATTGGTCAGATGCGCATGCGGGGGACATCATCAGGGTCAAGCCGAAGGTCGATCAGGAAGGGGCCCTTGCGGGTCTCAAGCGCTGCAAGCGCGCGTTCAAGCGCATCATTCGAGCGCACCTCGACCCCGTCTGCGCCAAGCGATTTGGCAATCTGGGCGAAAGACGGCCAGGTGAATTGTGTCAGGCTTGGGTCCATCTTGCGGTCGACGAACTGGATGTGTTCGGCCCCATAGGCGGAATCGTTCGCGATGATCACGATCAGATCCAGCCCAAGGCGCACGGCTGTGTTGAATTCATTGATTCCGCCCATCATGAACCCGCCATCGCCACTGAACAGCACGACCGGACGATCCGGCGCGGCAACCGCTGCCCCGATAGCTTCTTGCAGCCCCAATCCGATGGCCCCGAAATTCACCGTACTGACAAAGCTGCGCGGGTCGGGCACCGAAATGCGGCACCAGACCTCTGTCATGAAACGCCCCCCGTCCGTGACCAAGACGCGGTTTTCGGGCAGGGCCTGTTCCAACCGATCAAGCGCGTAGACATAATTCACGAAACCTTCCGGTGCCTTGCCCGATCCTGCCACATGGGCGGTAAGCGACGCGGTATCGAGTTCGCGGGTAAAGCCGCTGGCGGGGATCTCGGCCTCGTCCAGCCAATGCAGGATGGTGTCAGCGGTCAGCCCCGCATCGGCGATCAGGGCCGCATCGGGGTGCAGCCCGCCGCCAATCGCGGTCGGGTCGCTGTCGATTTGCACGATCCGTTTGTCTTTCATCAACTTGCCACGGTCCGTTGTGAAATCATGCAGCGCTGCGCCAAAGCAGATAATACAATCGGATTTCGCGATCAGGTCATAGGCGGCGGGGGTCGACAGGGTGCCAAAAATATCGATGTTATAGGGGTGATCGTTGAAAAGACCCTTGGCCCGAAGCGTCGTTGCAAGCGGTGCTTCCAGCCGGTCGGCCAGTCGCACCAACTGATCGCGTGCATGGATGGCCCCGCCCCCCGCAAGGATCAAAGGACGCCGCGCCGAGGCGATCATCCCAATCGCATTATCCAGAATATCACCTTCGGCCACCCCGCCGGGGGTGGTGAACACATCCAGCACCTGAAGGGTGTAATCCGCTTCTTGCCACATGAAATCAGCGGGCATGTTCAACACGATAGGGCGGCGTTCGACACGGGCGCGGTAGAACGCCCGCGCGACGTCCTCGCAGACGGTTGCGGGCGTGCGAAGCTGCACAAACCCTGCGCCTGTGACCTTGACCAGTTCGCGCTGGTCGATGCTTTGCAGGTGGCGCGGATTGTCTGCGGGGGTGTCCCCGGCCAGAACGACCATCGGGCTATGTCCCCGCGCGGCTTCGGTCAGCGCGGTCAGACAATTGGAGAGCGCGGGCCCGTGGGTGACGGTTGCAACCCCGACATGGCCCGAAACATGGGCATAGGCCGCCGCCATCAGGATCGTGCTGCCCTCATGGGCTGCGGGGATGAAATCACCGCCACAATCGCGCACAAAACTGTCGACCATGAACAGGTTTGCATCCCCCATCAGGCCGAACATCTTTTGGGTTCCGTGGTCTTTGGTGGCACGTGCAATGGATTGATAAACATGGTTCTGGGGGGACATTGGCGTGACCTTTTCCTCAAATTTGACAGCTTCGACGGGCTTTGAGGGATGATACTGTCTGTGTTGCGTGAAATTGCTTCTAAATTGGTCTGTTTTGGGTCAGGCTGGGTGAGTTATGCCTGATATCCACAAAAAGTAGGTAAATCTTTGCTCGATTCATTTGAAAAGCTCATCCTGAAGGTTCTGCAACGCGACGGGCGCGCCAACACGCAAGCGCTCTCGGATGCTGTGGGGCTGTCGCCCTCTCCGTGCTGGCGGCGGGTCAAACGGTTGGAGGAAGAGGGCTACATCACCCGCTATGCGGCAATTCTGGATGGCAAAAAGCTGGGTCTACATGCTTTTGCCCATATTCAGGTGTCGCTGGTGGATCATGACGTTGCCTCGATTGATACATTCCAGGCCTTTGTGGACAAGAACGACCAGGTGCTGGAATGTTCGTCGATCACGGGTGACTTTGACTATATTCTCAAAGTTGCTGCCAAAGACCCCGAAAGCCTTGAGCAATTCATCATGCACAGCCTTCTGCGGCTCAAGGTCGTGCGGACGACGACTACTACCTTTATCCTGCGGCAAATGAAGGTGTCCGGCGCGCTGCCAGTCGATCTTTGAGCGGTTGTCAAAGCCAGCCTTGCTGCAAGCGCGTTTGCTTTGGCGCGCGTTTGACCCGCTGTGACGTTACGGCGTTGCGCGGGAAACCCTTTCGCTTCTTTGGGAACTCGGTCTAGCCTTGGGCGGCAGCGGCTTTGCCGTTGCCCTGAATAATACCGATGGCGACGCAGGTATCACACCATAGCGCGACCAAGGGGGAGGGCAGATCATGACCGAACAAAAACACTATCGCACCTGCAATATTTGCGAGGCCATGTGCGGCCTGATCATCACCCACACCAAGGATCGGGTGATCAGCGTCAAACCCGACCCTGACGATCCCCTGTCGCGGGGGCATATCTGCCCCAAGGCCGTCGCGTTGCAGGATTTTCGCACCGATCCCGACCGTGTGACCGCGCCACTGCTCAAGGTGGATGGCGCATTCAAAGAGGTGTCTTGGGAGGAAGCGCTGGACGTGGCCACAACCCGCCTGCGCGCCGTGCAAGAGGCATATGGCAAAGACGCGGTCGGGGTTTATCTGGGCAATCCCAACGCGCATAAATTCGGCAATCTGTTGAACCTTCCGGGGCTGGTTCGGGCATTGGGCACCAAGAACCGCTATTCCTCGGCGACGGCAGATCAGATCCCCCATCACGTTGCATCAATTCACATGCTGGGCCACCCGATGCTGATGCCGATCCCCGATGTGGATCGCACGGATTTCATGTTGATCTTGGGGGGCAATCCGCTGGTGTCGAACGGGTCGATGATGACCGCGCCCGGATTTGGCAAACGCATGGACGAAATCGCAGCACGGGGGGGGCAGGTGGTGGTGATCGACCCGCGCCGCACCGAAACAGCCGAAAAGGCTGCGGCGCATCACTTTATCCGCCCCGAGACCGATGCCGTTTTGCTGCTTGCGCTGATCCACGAGGTTTTCGCCACGGGCAAGCAGCGTCTGGGGCATCTTGAGCCTGTGGTGAGCGGTCTGGACGCGCTGCAAGCAGCCGCCGCGCCCTTTACGCCGGAAATGGCAGCCGAAGTGACAGGCATTGACGCGGGCACGATCCGTGCGCTTGCGGCCAGTTTCATCGGGGCCAAGCGCGCCGTGTGTTATGCGCGCATGGGGGCCTCAACCCAAAGCTTTGGCGGGCTGTCCCTGTGGGCGGCATATGCGCTTAATGTCATCACCGGAAACTTTGACGCCGAGGGCGGTGCGATGTTCACCATGCCCGCATTCGATTACGCGGGCATGACATCGCGCAAGGGTAAGGTGCGCAGCTATCCCGAGGCGCGTTCGCGTGTGTCCGGCCAGCCTTTGTACAACGGCGAATTTCCTGTCTCGGTGATGGCCGAGGAAATGGAAACCGCAGGCGACGGCCAGATCAAGGCGCTGGTCACCGTTGCGGGCAATCCGGTTCTGACCGCGCCAAACGGGCGGCGGATCGAGCGGGCCATCGAAAAGCTGGAGTTTGTGATCTGCGTGGATATCCACATCAACGACACCTCGCGCCATGCCGATTT
>Ga0206127_1000606_pt1 | contig 43000 bp, 35 predicted proteins | sample Helgoland_Spring_6_FD_148646 | JGI IMG/M metagenome (GOLD analysis project Ga0206127, IMG submission 148646) | Pelagic subsurface seawater microbial communities from Kabeltonne, Helgoland, North Sea - Helgoland_Spring_Bloom_20160419_1 | ecosystem: Environmental > Aquatic > Marine > Epipelagic ...
TTACTTACCGTTTATTTCGTGGGGATACCTCAGGGTCAGAGTCAACTTAAAACTTATACGTCAGCTAACTAAAGCTTTTACACGAATTGCGCAGACATTCATTGTAAAAATCTTTTAGCTGAATAGGCTAGCTGATAACCTTAACAATGCCAGGGACCACTTTTTAGGTCTTTCCCCCACCTGAATTAATTCTACAATGAAGATCTATAATTGGCACGAACCACTTTTTACCTGATCCATGAGTCTATGAAAGCTTTGGGCGGCTGAGTTTCTTCTATTTCTTAGGCTATATTCAAGCTAATGTTTTGACTGGGAAAACCGAACGAGACAGTGATATATTAGCTTTAGGAGCTGCTTTAGAGCCAAATTATTGCAGGATTAATTGCTAATAGTAGTCACAGGCTCACGACTAACGTCTTTCCCACCTTGTTCCAACATTATCCCCATTTACAGACGGTACATTTTTAGAGGTCATAACAAGATAATGTCGGCGGCTAGTATTATCCCTCATTGATTTTACTGTATGGCCGGCACCTAAAATAGTAAATAACAACGCATATTTTGATTGCTTTTCATTCGATACCTCATTTGAAAAATATATCTCAAGTTAGGGAAAACACCAGCTCAAAAAACAATTTAAATTGCCTTTGAGCACTGTCCCTCATATTAATCGACTATGTTAACAAGTTATGAGTGAGAACTACCTAACGTAAAATCATTCCAGACTTTGTTGAACATAGGCATTTGTAGCTTAGCGCTTTGAGTTATGAACTTCCTGGTTAATCCAGCGATAAGTTTGCTCTAGGCCAGCTCGTAATGGTTGCGATACAGCCCAGCCTATTTTTTCTTTATACAGCCTATTGTCAGAGTTTCGCCCTCTGACTCCCTCGGGACAACTGAATCCATATTTATCAACGAATGTTTGACCTTGAACATTCTGAACACTTATGTTCTTTCCAGAGATATCAATCACCATTTGGGCTAGCTCATTAATGGATATCATTTCTTGGGATCCAATATTAACCGGCCCCATAAAATCGGATTCCATTAATCGAATAACAGCTTCAACACATTCGTCAATGTATAAGAACGAGCGCGTTTGTAACCCATCGCCCCATACTTCTACAGTATTGCTAGATTCTGCGGTTTTTCTACATATTGCAGCAGGTACCTTTTCTTTACCTCCCGACCATGTGCCCATAGGTCCAAAAATGTTATGGAACCGGCCAATCCTCACATCTATGTCATAATTCTTGTTAAAAGCCAAGAATAACCTTTCAGAATATAATTTTTCCCAACCATACTCGGAGTCAGGACTTGCAGGGTAGACAGTTGATTCTTCACAGATGGGGTTATTTGGATCTAATTGATTATGTTCCGGATAAACGCAGGCTGAGGATGCGTAAAATACCTTCTTCACCTGTTTTTTTGTGCATTCATGTATAACATTTAAGTTGATCAACGAAGAATTGTGCATGACGTTGGCGTCATTGTCACCAGTGAAGAGATAACCCGCTCCCCCCATATCTGCAGCCAGTTGATATACTTCATCTGTGTCTGCGCTGATTACGCTAGATACTATGTTGGGATCTCTTAAGTCGCCAACAATAAATTTGTCGCAAATTGTGCTTGATTCCGAATACTCATGGTTCTTGATATCACAGACTGTCACTTGATTTCCATCATCTTTTAGTCTTTTGGCCAGATGGCCACCGATGAATCCACCGCCACCTAACACCACTACTTTTTTCATAAGATTTCGTTATCCTTTGTTTAAAATGCTACCAACACATTTACCTCTAACTGTCGTAGAGCAATCTAACTGTTATTTAAAATTCCATCATTCATTGAATATAAGAAGTTGAAAACCCAGACTTCTCGTATATCACTCAACGGTTTTCTCATCATTCAGAACAAGCGCTTCCCACTGTTGTGCAAGCCAGCTCTGAATATTGCTTTTGTTTATGGTAATGAACAGAATTCATATTAACAGACTTACCTGAGGTTGAATGTCTTAAATTTTCTAAAATCCGAAATAACGAGTGTAAAATTAAACGTCGGTTAGCGCCTGAAAATGCTGGTAAATGCCCCAAAAACCAGACCTCCATGTTTATGTTTTATCCCTATAAAAGTTCTCAAAGATACGCTGGGGCAAGTCCTACAATTAGGTTTTAACAAAGGCTCTAATATCAAAATCAACGGTAAATTATTACAAGTTACCCATCAACTTCTGCTTTTTCTCTGCGGTAGCCTCCCAATAATAAGGTGTCATCATCAACAGTTTTTCCCTTTACTCGGGTTCGATTAGCCTCAGGTGCAAGGTTGTTCAATTAAAGTTACATTTTTGGCCCTATTGGCCCTGAAATTGATAATGGGCGTAAATCTAGCGGTTATTTAATTGGGTATAAGAATAAGTCCTAAGCCCTGAGCACTTATAAATTCTGGCGTAAGTTCGAGTCTTGAATATGATAAAAGCGGGGGCAAAATCTGAAGACCACAATGTATTTTGCTTACCCACTTACCTCATTTACATCTGCCTTTCATTGAAATTCCTATTGATTATTATAATTATTTTACTGCAACGCAACATGTGACAAATTTTCTATACTTATTTCAACTATTGACATGACCCTTCGTTCATTGTGTGACGTCAAGTGCATTGGCCGTTTGTCAAAATAGATGTTGCCTAATAGTTTTTGATTACCCTTGAATTCCCGAAAATTTAGGCAGTCGTTTTAGAAAGGTTTTTCCTATAAAAGTCTGATAATATTTAAGCCAAGTGGTTACCTATCTCGTTAAAATCGAGATATCCCATTAACCACACAATTACTGCATCTGGTTATCTTCGCCTATAGGGATACGAATATAAATCAATTGTTTTTATGTCAAATCGACATTATTTTTTTTACCCTAGTTAAGCGTAGATATCCATGGCATATGAACACCTATTGGTGTCAGGTATTCATTGTTTAGCACGCATTTCATGCATCAATGACATCATCCCTATTTATATTTTTTAGAGCATGCCAAATACATTAAACCTTGACATGACATAAAGAGTTGATAATTAATCAACTCTTTAAATAGAATTTTGTTAATAATATAGTGATTTAAATGAAAACAAATTTTGATACAAGCTGGAAAAACTGGATCTCAACCAACATAAATGCTGGTCGCGATAAAGACGGTATTTTTAAAATTCTACTGGATGAAGGCTACCAGTACTCATCTATTGTAGAAGAAATGAAATATACCCCTGACGTTGATTTAAATTTAATTGTAAATCCATTGAAAAACAAAAATAAGTCAATCAATGAGCATGCAAATATTCATTGTAAAAAAATTAAAGTGAGTCAATTATTTTTGCCTAATGCAAAGAAACATATTAATGGTAATTTTGAATTTTATAGCATAGAAAATTTTTTAAGCACTTCAGAGTGCAAAGAAATGCTTGCATATAGCCAGCTCAGTAACACTCAAAATTTAAGTCTAAATCATAAATCAAATAAAAATATGACTCCAAGTGGAATCGATAATTTCAGTCTTATACATACCGATATTATAGAAAATATTGATAGCAGAATTTGTAAGATCATGGGAATAGATGTTTCTTATTCAGAACAGATCCAATGGGATGATTTTGAAGAATCGGAAAAAGAGACGCCTGAATCATTACAAAAGCAGAGTGTGTATATTTTCATGATTTACTTGAATGATAGTGAAGAAAAAAAATTCAAATCAACAAAAGGTACCGCCGTTATTTGGAACAGTTTGCAATCAGATAAAGCGTATCATTTACATTATATAAATAATGAGAAGCGCTTAACTAGTCGTAAACATGTTGTAATTAGTAAACGTTTTTATTCAAAAAGTGAGCTTACCCCTGCGCCTCCAATGTATTCTAAAAGCATAAACGAATTTATCCCAAACTATACTATTGATGGTTACTTTAAAGGCCGTTTTCCAGAAGATGCATTTAAGCAAATCGATAATTATTTTCATGAAAACAAAAAACAAAACCATGACGAATACGTGCCTGGAGGATATATTTTTAATGAAGATAAGGGTGCACAATCGAGTACAATGGTTCACCTACCATCGGAATTAAAAAATCAGATACAAGCAATCATGAAACCACATTTGGAGGCTTGGAGTGGAACAGAACTTGAGCCAACATCAGTTTATGGTGTCCGAGTATATAACAATCGAACAGCCCTAAAAATGCATAGGGACCGTCCACATACACATATAATAAGCGTCATAATTAATGTGGATCAAGAAGTAAATCAACCATGGCCGTTAGTCTTAGAAGATAATTTTTATCGGCAACATCACGTACTATTAAAACCAGGCGATATGTTATTTTATGAAGGGGCAAGGCTTATTCATGGCAGACCAATCCCGCTGGATGGCAAAAGTTACGCTAATATATTTTGTCATTTTAAACCTAAAATTTATATTCCAGTGGAATTTGATAATTGATATGAGTAATAGGCTCGCTATCAATTGCCTTCAAGACTATCTCATAGACATCAGCGTAATTAAGTCAAACTGACCGAAAGTGGGAAAAATAATAATCAAATATTAGTTCAATCTAACATTCCGCACCTTTTTCGGGATTCAAATTATTTTCTCCTAGAACCAGTCCGAGCAATTAGCTAAAAAGATAGTGTGTAGGTAACATGCTCAAGTTGTGATTGAGTCAGTGAGCCAATACTTTATTTACAAGTTATTCGAAAATATCCCTAATGGCTTCTTTAACTGCTTATGAAACTGCCCTAATGGCTTCTTTAACTGCTTATGAAACTGCTTGTATGCAATGTCCATTAGGGTATTGCTGCAAAATGCCCACAGTATATCAGCCGAGATTACTTAACCATAACACCTAACAATATCCTACCTATAGTTTAAAGCAGGCGAATGATAATACGATAGACTCAAGGATAAATCCTGTTGTGTGCTTAATTCAAATGTTAGAAAATATACAACATTATGAGGAATTTGGGATACAATCCAATACAAGTTCTGGGCTTTTTGGTTTTAAATTACCCTAAGTCAGGTAATGCTTATTAATAGTCTTTATTTACTCGAATAACATAAATTATAATAAATGTTGATAACTCATGAAATTTGATTCTCCCCCACTATTTGCCTTGGCTGATAACGTAATCAGTCCTTCGCAGAAAAGTAAATTACTCTCTGAGCTTGAAATCCTTGAATCCGAACCAGCCGGGCTCGCTAATTGGGACGGCACTAGAAGCACTGATAGTCATATTCGTCGTTCCCAAAACACTTCCCTTGAATCAGGTCATTGGTTGCAAGAGCATATGTTTGAGCAGGTTAAGCAACTAAACGAACAGCTGTGGGAAATGCGATTGCTCAAGCCTGAGCGGGTGCAGATATTAAACTACTCTCCGGGAGATCATTACATATGGCATTTTGATGTGCTATCAAAAGAACATGCGGATACATTTGATAAAGGGAGCAATCGAATACTGTCAGCAGTTCTCAATCTGAGTGATGAATCTGAATATACTATGGGAGATTTAATGTTCCATGATCCTTTATCTGGAACACGATCGCCAGGACTGCATGGCTGCGGTAATATGGTAGTAGCACCTTCCAATCATTGGCACCGGGCCACCACAATAACCTCAGGCTCACGTCGTGTTGCGGTGATGTGGGTTAGGGGCCGGCTAGATCAAAAAGAAAATAATTATATTGCAGATTTTACTAAAACAATGTCGACAGCCACGCCAACGGTAAAAGATATCCCAAATTCACCTAAGAGTGTCGTCGGGGTTTCCAGCAATCAAGGGTTAATTGTTTATCGTCCCTATTCGAATAGTGTTTATGTGTTAAGTGGCATAGCGGGTTGGATTTGGGAGGCCCAAGCAAGCAAAAAAATACCTTCAGCGGACTTAGTAGAAGAACTATCCTCTCATTTTGGTATAGACAGTCAACAAATTCAATCTGATGTTGAGCAGATTAGGCAGAGCTGGAATAACGCTGAAATCCTACCTGATGAGAACTCTGCACTATACAAACTTAGTGATGAAAAAATTGGCACCTCAGTGCAATATTACAATATTACCAGTACTCTTATACAAATAGATTATGACGATAGTGAAGTAGAAAAGATGTTGCGCCCCTTGCTGCAGCCACTTGAAATCAATACTAAGGCAATCCCCAAAAGAAAAATTTCAGTAAACAAAGTTGACCAAGGACATGCCGTTCGCATTGACCTTGGTCAAGCTGGAGTGACCACTAATGCTCCACTGGCTGTTAAAAATATACTGAGCGAACTTCATTCGATGATACCAGTATCAAGTGGGGTGTCTTTATGCCTAGGTGCTGGAGGGCTTGGGCAGGGGAATCAAGCAATCATTATGCCTGGGCTCTTGAATCCTGGGCGGGTTGGTTTGCTATACGCAATGAGTAAGCATTATGGCTATGATTTTTTAGCCAGCTGTAACCTTCCTTTTCATGCAGGTAATAGTACGGTGGAGGCAATGCCAATGCCGCTAAAGCTTCGTAAGCATGACCTAGACTTAATCAGTGAGCAATTAACTGAAGACGAACCTAATGTCCAATCTGGAACTGTTTCAGATGTTATTAAGTTAGTCCCCGCTCCCCGTATAACAAAAGATGGCAGGCGTTACCGGCCGGCTATCATGATCTTTGCTCACGTTGATACTTCTCAACAAACAGTCTTAACAGAAATAGACTCAATAACAGGTTTATCAAAATTAATGAACTCTGGTAGCTATTTTGTTGAAAACTCTAGTTATGAAGGTGTCATGCAGATTTTCGCAGTAGTAGAAAAAATGCCTGTATATGAACTGAGATTTAAAGACCTAAATTCCGCATTCGAAATTTTGGACCCCGTTCTCAAGGCTACTTTTTCGTAGACTGAAAGTTTGACTTTTATAAGCTTATAGACCCCAAGGTATTATTAGACCTGCTACCCACGAAAAGAATCTCGTAATTGACGAAAGGTCGCCTTAATCGTGCCAGGTTTCAATAACCTGAAAGGTAGAGTTGTAATCGCCATTAAATAAGCTATTACAAATGAAATTGGTCCATACTTTTCTTTAACTCTGATGGGAGAAAGTTCTCGGCAAATACTAAAAACGAACAACATAGTTGGCCCATGAATAATTCTAAGCACCTTATATTTCTCAAGTAGCTGTTGCCGCTTTATTATTCTTCTCGAACGTCTGGAAATTGAAATATTCTCTGGTATTGGACAGTAAAAATAATCCTCGACATATAATAGATAAACTTGAAAGTGAATCTCTAAACCACATTCTTTGACTCTTCTTTGTAACTGATCCCATTGAACAGCTCCTTGATGCCGATAGACTAATTGTACAAATTCATAAGCCTGCATCAGATCAATTTTACCCAGTAAACCGTTTCTATCTTGAATTTGAGCGTGGAAAAAATTATGCAACAACCTGTGCTCTATACTGAGCATCTTTAAATTCTTGCATTGCACTGCGTTAGAAAAAGCTTCGCCGCTAGATAATAATTCTCTTTCACCTAATTGCAACAGTGGCTGTCTATGTAATTCAACACTGGCATTATGCTTAGGGTGTACAAGGGGGTATATATGGTGCATATACCCTAATCCCCTGGCATTAAGCGCTTCAATCGGATCTTCCTGTTCATCTAATGGGGGCGCGGGTAAAGAGTCTAGTTCACAGTAGCGGTAGCCAATTGAGAAAAGCTGTTTCACAGTGGAATGCATAGATTCAATCTTTACGAGGATATCCAAGTCCCGCATTACGCGCTCACCCACTTGAGAATAAAGCTCAGAAGTTAAACTGGCCCCCCCTTTTAGAAGGATTGCACCAGGAGGTAAATAGTGTAGAAGCTCTTCGATCTGTCCATTTAGGCCTACATTACGCTGAGTATTATAAGAATACATGGTATGGAAGTAGTGTTGTAGTTCTTCAGACAATAATTTCAGAAAGTCTTTTCGTAACAACGATGCGTAAAGTGCAGGAGCGACCAAATGGCCAGTGGCTATGGAGATTATTCGTTCCCAGTCAAGTTCTCTATGCATAATCTGTTGCGCACAAACAATGTTACTATCCATATTGCTGTATGGACTTAGGGTACGGCCAATAAATTGATAAACTTCTAACTGATTCATTATTCAACTTGTATTTCAGTAACGATCTTTTTGAGCAGGTAAACTATGCTTTTATTGTTAACGCTTAATGGTCTGTGGGTTAGGAGGCACACCAGCTATAGCATCTGGATGCGCTTCAAAATTTTCACAATCCAATCCTGAAAAATTGTAAAAGTCTTCTAAGTTTCTGGTTGTCCCTAAACCAAAACGACCTAGCTCTCCTGCAGGGTCGCCCTTCATAAGCAAGTTCAAACGCTTCATCGCCTTATTATGGTGCTTTTGACTGATTTCGTTCTCAAAATCAGAAAAATGTTTACGATTTGCTTCTGGATGACAACGATGCCAGACAACAATTTCATCAGGAGTAAATAGATCGTACCCATGAGTATAAGAGCGCAGGGTAAGGGCAAACTCTTCGCCAGAGTAATAATGCTCCGGATCTTGCATTATAGTCTTATTCCATTCACCACTTGTAAAAACAAAAGCACCCGATAAAAATCGGGTATAGCGCGGCGATTTAAAATTTTCTTTAATATCATGTGTCGGATGATGGATCCAACCATCAGGTGACCACTGTTCCATCACTGTAGTATTTGTATAACCTCGCCAATCTAAACAAGTATAACTATCTACTTCATCATGGCGAAAATAAAGAGGTGGGAAACCAGTTATCAAAGGTTTCTCACTTGGAAAGCGTTGTACCATGTTGATTAAGGTTTGGTCCCAACCTTCAACAAATCGAGTGTGAGCGTCAACCTGAATAGTATAATCTTCTTCTGCATACATGGTTTGCACTAAATTTCTAGCCCAGCAGCCTCCCTTACTCTCTCTATGATCAAATTTGATTACTCTAATTCGCTTATCTGTTATAAGGTGATCGATACAGTCTGCTTGTATCTCTTTTTCACCACCGGCGTCATATTGCAAACAAATTCCAAACCTCAAATTATCTGGCTTACTAGATTTTGCGATGCAATCTTTAATGGTGAGCTCTAACTCAGGCTCACAATATGCCGCCAATGCGACAAATATAGTACATTCTTTCATCTAACCTATTAACTCTTAATTGACTTGCTACTTAGTTAGGTAGTGATTTAGCAAAGTTGAAATATCAATTTATAAAAATCTCTACACACTGTACTTTCACCATTTTATGCCCAAGGGGAGGGTTTTATAGTTTTATTTGACAGGTCAACCTCAATCTCATATTCAATGCGACTTGCGAATGTTTTTTCCTCTGTCATTGGCCAGATAAGGGCAGTTTTTAGTGTACTTGGATCAATAGCCCTATCAATGCTAATAAGCAAAGAGTCGGTACGTTTTTCAATTATCTCCTTGTCGTCAATATCTTTTCGATAAACCTCTTTACCTTCATGATCGAAAAAACACAAAATCCACAACGCATAAGAGTCGTCAATCGTCTTAGTATTTAAGGTTGCATCATACATTTGTAACGCAGAACGTAATCTTGCTATTGGCGCAACAATTACATGATTATCCTCTAATACATTTTGAACAGTAACTGCTTTATCAGACCTTACAATAGTTTTAGAAGCTCTATCAATCTTAACTGGATACTCATGACGACTTGCAAATTTATTATCTTCCATGACTGGCCAAATAAGCGCTTTTACAATAGGGTAAATCATGCTGTTTAAATCCAAACTCACCTTTACCCAATTTTCTTTTTTATTCAGAACTAGTTCGTCTATTATATCTTTTCGATATATCTCTGTTCCCTGAGAGTCGAACAAACAAAATATCCAAATTTTATACTTGCGAATAGAGATTTCGTCAGTTTCTAAATACACATCGTACTGATTATGATGCCGCCCTGGAGTGATCTCTTCCATAGCTAGCTCTTTTGGCAATCCTTCTTTCGCCCATGGCCGAACCTCTTTAGTTTCAAAATTTACGCCATGCCTTTCTTGAAAATCGACGATACTTCGAACCGTTCCCACACCCTTGCCCAAGTGTAATCCATGTAAAATATCAAAATTGTTTTTTATATTCTGATGGTCTTCCCAGTGCAGTGGCCTTACCTTTGTTTTACTTTGCATTCGATTATCATTGTAATCGTGAAATACAACATTCTTTGGAGGGACAAAGGTGTCCCAGCCATTTGTATAAGAGCGAATTAATAACGAATCTTCCTCACCATTAAAGTATTGCTGAGCATTATAAGGCACATCTTTTACCCAATTGCCAAATGTAAACACAAAGCCTGCTGCTAACCATATGCTAGGGGCGGGAACCGCACCTGAAACCGTCTGCTTACCCCTAACTTTCAAAAATCCCGCTTCATTAAAATGCTCAATAGCGATCAGACTTGATTTATTGTTCTTCAGGAAAGACCTATTTTTGTCATCGGCAGAAAACCCATTTGGATAGGTAGTCAATATTGGCCGCGGTGACTTACAACTTAATAAGTTTGCTTTAAGATAGGTATCCCAACCCTTTGCAAAACGAGAATGTGAATCAACCTGCAAATAATATTTCTCCCCGTCATACAATTTTTCTTGAATAAGACTTCTTGCATAACATGCTCCTCTAGCATCTTCGAAAGGTATGGATAGAACTTTTATTCGTTTATGATTTTTATACGAAAAACTTTCAATTTTTTTCGTATTATCCTGCAAGCAAACCCCAACTACTAACAAACTCTGATTATCCGCATTTTCCAAAAGATCGGTTATGGTATTTTCGATATCAGGATCCCGATAACTTGCGATAGAGATAAAAATAACTTCCTCTTTAAAATTCCATGCTTCAGGGAATTCTCGACCCCACGTCATTTGCCAAGCATCCGTCCATGTGGGAAATTTGGTAACAGGAGTTTGATGACAAGCAAGTTTGCATTCTAGTGTATTATCATAAAAATTTGTGTCATATATATCATCCATATACCCTCGCATGCGATATATATACGAAGAAAAAGTCGACAAGCGTGTGCCGATAAAAACTCTCGCTCTGGTACACACCAACTGTTCAATAGAGCCAATTAATTTACTATCAATATATTGGTTAATTCTATTCTGTACATCTGAGAAATAAACCACTTTATAAACGTCTTCAAGAGGCTTTAGAAAACTATGGTCTTGAGCGTCTGTTGCGATGTATAAAGTTTCCCCTGCTTTTAAAATAGGGGATATATTCCTGAGTATTTGTTCTCCATCAATGAACAGGTCTTTGTACTGGAAATCATTTCGTCTTATATGAATGGCCGCATAATTTTGGTCACCTAACACCTTAATAATATTATAAGCTTCTAGGAGAATATCGTCTTTGTAATGGATATGACTTGCTACAAATTGCGTCATTTCCTTGAGCCTGTTTTCGGCAAATATGGTTAGATAAAAATTCCCCAGCAAATTCTTAGGGAATAGAATGTGATCAGACGTCAAGGTTTCAGTGTCGAAGAAAAGTGATTCCCTACCCATCTTGTAATTTTCAAAATACTCACAAGCTTTAATATTCTCTGGAATTTTAACAAGATCTTTGATCACGTCCCAGTCAGCAACATACGAAATCGCAGCGACATCTTTCCATGCTTGATCTAAGCTATTTATCTCAATATTATTCCGCTCGCAGTAATCCTCAAATTCAATGACCTCTATCCCAAGTGCACTTATATCAAAAAAATCTTCGAATCCACATTCTCCTTCAAGCAAATAATAGTTTGTTCTCGGCGGAAGAACCAAAACTCTGTTTAGCAATAAAGCAAATACTGCAGCTAACTCCAAAGACATACGAATATTATTAAAACCGCCTGGGTACTGATCAAAAACAATATATTTAGTGTTATTGGGCTGGTATTTCAACAACGACTTCGGCATGTTTTGCCAATATAAGTAATCGCTACCTGAAGCTTCAATTTCTTGTTTATTGATTAAGTTTTGAATCAAAGCCAGTACAGAGTACTCTGCCCGACTTTTCGCCTCTGACGGTGCAGGAAGGTTAGTCCAAGGCTTTTTAATTGCCTGCTGAGTGAAATCTTGCTTAAACCAAATTTTTTGCCCTTCTGCATTTAGAAATGGCACTGGGAAATGAACAATAGGTGTGTCTAGATTATTATGTTCTTCCCAATTATTACATACACCCATATCGTCTACCGTCTCTACATCGAGGGCAAATTCTGCGGCAACTATTACTAGCGCGTACATGTCCGATTCCCATTTTTTCTCAACGTCTCGAATCTCATGACTTAACTCGTAATACCTCTCCATAGTTTTACGTATATCCGCCGTATGCATAAGATAGGGATACATAAAAATTGTTTCTTTGGTAATTCTATGACGATTTTTTCTACAATATTTATCAAAAATCGGATGACCGGCAATACCACTATCTACCCAACGTTGTGCAATGACTTTTCCTTCTTTGACATGCAAATCAATTGGCTTAATAAAAACCATATCTGGATCGAGAAATAAAACACTTCCTTCAACCTCCTGGTTGTCAATCCAGCTTTTAAGGGAACCTAACTTATTGGCTATACCCCAGAAATCACCTGTATGTTGATTTTTCATATAACTAGGTAAAGGAATCACCTTTGCTATATTAGACTCTCTAGGGGATAGGTCACCATTTTCACCTTCGGAACACAAGGCAATAAGTTCGCCCTTTTGATGGGCATTTACGTAACTGTACTCCAGCAAATCACACTGCCAACTTTGATAATAGGTATTACTGGTACTATATATGACAAAATCTGGCATTGGCTTTCCTAACTCAGGGTTTCGTAGTTCAAGTGGAACGTAAATTCATAACTAATTTATTGTTAAATAATAACTTAATGCCATTGCGTAGCAAAAATTTGATTATTTAAAAACATTTAATATCCCATAAATACAACATTTTTTCCATTGGTCACGACAGATTTTCTGTGCCAATCTACTTTAAAAATATTCATTATACCTTTGGCTCAATTCAGAAGCGCCTTGATTTTAAAACGACGTCACTAAAAACCATGTTTATAAACACTCTGGCTCTGCAACTCATGCGAGAAAGCTTATTATCACTTGCGCAGATTGTGGCTTATTCAATAATGACGTTCACTCGGGATGAATTATTAAGCTGTAGTAAAGCAAAAAAGTATGCATTCTATGACTGGCTAAGCCGAGAAGATGTCAACTTGCGAAAGCTACAATTATTGACAGCAAAGAAAGTCTTCAAAACCAACACCTGCGATAGTGTGTTTGTGGTTGATGATTTAAGTAAAATCATACGTGTGACCGAGATTGAAGGGTCTTACGAGCCAATTTGTCCAGTTAACCAGCCGCTGGGTTATAGAGCAACAAGTCGTTAGCTTGTGTGTCGCTTATGATGCCTAGTTCCTCCCAGTTGATAGTGATATTTTCGTCAATAAAGAGAGGGAGAAAACAGCCAATACCACCTTTAAGAATCTTCACAATATTAAGAGCCGTTCTCACAATCATGGATGGTGCACTTTATAGCTAATTCGTGATTTTCAGTGAACATATTTTAAAAACTACAAAGACCCACTCGCTAATAGCGATTATTCGAATCAAAAAAAAAAGACTATATGTCACGCCGACACCAACATTAATGTCCATTATTTGTGTGCCACGCAGCTATAACAACAGTAGATATTTGCCTAAGTGATCCCGATGAGTCAATTCAGATTATATTTCCCATATCGACTCCCCTTTTAAATTGCTCATGTGAGGGGTCTACATCAGCCAACATGTTACCGCCGACGGTTTGATATCATTGGCCTGTCAGTAATTGGCTAATGATCACCGTGGGTGAATTAACGATTCTGTCGCACATGATATTCATCAGTTCTTAGTTTATGCCGACTGAATTGGCTCCAAGTCTCAGTTATACATAATAAACATGTCGAGTCTGCAAATTGTTGCAGGGCTTAACTTTCGTGGCGACGACTTAAGTTGTATTATTTTCAACATCAGTCTGGATATTCTATATTATTTTGCACTAGCCAATGATGCAGGCACTTCACGCCCGTGAAAAGGCCTGATATTTTTTACCGCGCCACAAGTGCAGTAAGATGACTAGCTCTGATGCTTGGGTATATTGCAACAAGGAGACTTTCATCGATTGTTTTAACCCTCTGGACTGGGCGTTAAGCTGATTATTTACATAGTGAACGCTTCCGCTTAGAAGATCATTTCAGTCCTCAAAGTTAAGGCCTACTTTGTTTGCGAAACAAGTGCCGAAGCCATGCCGTTGAGAATAGTGCCGCAGCCATGCCGTTGAGAATAGTGCCGCAGCCATGCCGTTGAGAATAAAGTGTCTAAATTGGATGATGAGTTATTTATCATGTCTTTAATCTGTTAGTTGAATCTTCTGGGGTCATAGATACTATTTTGAGGCTGGGGTAGTCGAAATTTCTGCCTCAATGGTAAAATTTATGATTTAGTACTGACAAATATTATTTTTTTACATCATTGGCCGAAATCAGAAATGTTTAACATCGGCTATCGAGTTTTTAATCTGTAGAGTAATAAATTTTGGATTGAATGTGCTACCAACAATCCAATCACACAAGAAGGGGAGGCTTTGTCGGTGCCGGAGTCGGTGCAGGAGTCGGTGCCGGAGTCGGTCCCGATGACGGTACCGGAGTCGGAGTCGGTGCCGGAGTCGGAGTCGGAGTCGGTGCCGGAGTCGGTTGTGTTGTAGGCGGTCCTACTCCGCCGCCGCTTTGTGCCGCCGCCTTGTCTGCCACCATTAAAGCGACCATAGTGGGAGCTGTGTAAAGTCCAAACTTACCTAATTTTGTTACAAAATCACGACGGTTTACATCTGTTTGGTTTTTTTCAGTAGTTGGTTTAATGACAGAAACATTTTTATGGGAATCTTTATTTCCTAAATCTTTATCACTCATCTACACTTCCAATTTTTAAGTTATTGCAATAATTTTTAACTCCCGCACACAGCAAGGATTTAAGCATTAAAATTATACTGATAATTAAATTACTACAATAATAATTCATTGTAAACAGTTAGATAAGAAGTTTATGCTTGCAAAAGCAAAGAGCGAATAATAGTTGCTAAGAACCCAATTGCAGTAAATAATCGTTAGACATAGACTAAACGTTTAAAATTGCAAACCTAACAAGCTGAGAAAAATATGCGCCCATTACATAAAGGATTTCCGATTGGAGAATCACTCGCAATTGCGGTGTCAGGCACTAGTGAAATTATTTTGCTCGACCCAATGGCAAAATTAATATGGGAAGCCCTTTATCAGGGTTTTACCGCTGAAGAAATAGCTAACTTACTTTCTGATGGGACCAACATTTCCGCTGTAGATGCCCTTCTTGATGTGTCTGGTATCATCGGCGAATGGCAAAGGTCCAAGTTGTTGGTCGAACCCAAAGCGTCTACCACCCAAATATTGAAAGTTGGTCAGCGAATAATTGCACTAGAAAATCAGTGCAGTGATGTAGGGGAATTAATCGCCAATGCTGTCAATCACCTCGAGGTATCAACCGAGCATAAAACCCATTGCTTATTTCAATTATTAGACAAAGGCGAAACAATTGATTTGATTAAAAATGGTAAATGCCTTTATTCCGCTCCTTACGCAGATGCAATCGCACAACGTCTAATTTATGAAATAGTAGAAGAAGGATATCGACATCTTGATTTCATAACGGTATTGCACGCTGCAGCTCTCAAGTGGAAAGGGCACTGTTTTGTAATGCCCGCTAAAGGTGGCTCGGGTAAAACCACACTAGCAGCAGCTCTGATGCACCAGGGAGCCGAGTATCTGGCTGATGATGTAGTGCCATTGCTTTCTAAAGAAGGTGATATTTGCCCCCTCAGAACCAGTCTCTGCCTGAAAGAGCATAGCTGGAAGTTACTACAGCCAAGCTTTCCATTTATTGCGAACTCCCCTGTATTAATGCGTGACGGAAACCCTGTTCGCTTTCTGCCCCCCTCGAGTGGGATTAGTGATGAGGGTGAAAAATTAACTACCCAGCTTATTATTTTCCCAAATTATAAAACTACTAATCAGCCCAAATTACAACCGTTAAACTCGGTGGATACATTGAAGAAACTTATTTCAAATTCCACTTGGTTTGGTGAGTCAGTCACCAATAACCGATTAGAAGAATTGGTTATTTGGTGTAATAGCGCTGACGCGTATGAAATGAGTTTCGATAATCTAGAAAATGGTATTTATTTACTCAACGGTTTATTAGATAAAAAAAACCAACACACCTAAAAGTTTTGTATTGTTTGACACTTTATGTCAGTTAGATATAAATTCCTGACAAATATTTTATAAATTCATTTTCTTTTTCTGTCTAGACACAAGTAATGGTGATATTTCTCATGGCTTTAACTATCTCTCGATGGGTATAGTTCTGGCGAAGCACGAGCTTTGCTGGTTCCAATCTAAATTATGGAATTCTGGAATAGATTTTGGGCGCGTCTTTTTTGTCACCATTGCGCTTAAAAAGAGCTGTTATAAAAACGATCGTAACAGCTATTAGATGTCAAAAATTAACTATGTCACTATAAAGCTAGCTAATCTAAAAGGATGCACGTAGTAGATAAAGATGTATTTTGACTAGATAAATATCCTAAAAATGTTCAAGTAATGGAAAATTACGTTAGAAAAATTAACGTTTTCTATAATCTGGATAAAATGTTTCCTTCTGATTTACGGTGTTATCGAACTAATTATAGCGATCAACTTGTTCGCACTTTTAACTTTAGTGGTATTTCGTTTAGGGTTTAAGTGCAATACTTCGGGTAAATCCCAGTTGCGGATTTCACCAAGCAAACGCTATGTGGTTCGCTCTTTGGCACCTTGTTATACTCTTTTTTTTTCGCCAATATCTTATCAGCTAGCCCAGCATGCCGTTGATGTGTAGTCACGAATTTGATACCGCTGTGCTTATGAATAAAGTTGTACCAGTGGTTATATTTCAACACCCATTCGCGCGTTTCATCCATACTCGAAAATTTTTTGTAGTGATAGTCATGCCTGTATTTACACGTTTTAAAAATAGACTCTGCATACGCGTTATCATTGCTAACTCGTGGACGGCTAAAAGATGTGGCGAAGCCTAATTGATATACCGTTTCAACAATAGACGAACCTTTCATCGGGCTACCATTATCTGAATGAAGCACAGGCGGCTGGCCGTTAATTTCCTTTCTTAGATGTATTCTGCGGATCAGTTTAGCCGCGTTTTCCGCCGATTCTCCGTAATGTATTTCCCAACCAACACTTTTTCGACTATTGATGTCCTCAATTGTTTATAGGTAATAATATTCTTCTTTAATGCGCGACCCCAGGTAAGTGTTGTCCCAAAACTATACTTCATTGGCTTGGTAGCAGTATAAGAGGTGGGTCGAAACACGCTGCGTAGTACCCGACTGCGTCCTCGGTGATGCAATTGGTTGACCTGCTTCAGCAAACAGTAAAAACTTGATACACAAACAATGTAAAGTCACCCTTCTAACAGCGTTGGCACTACCTGAGAAGTCGCTAAACTAGCATATTCATGCTGATTGCACACGTATATGTACTCCTCACGCTCTGTGCTTCTATTAGTTTATTCTTAGGCGCTTACCTGATCGCAGTTGGGCGCTTATCCACCCGGATACCTCAGGGTCAGAGTCAACTTAAAACTTATACGTCAGCTAACTAAAGCTTTTACACGAATTGCGCAGACATTCATTGTAAAAATCTTTTAGCTGAATAGGCTAGCTGATAACTTTGACAATGCCAGAGACCACTTTTTAGGTCTTTCCCCCACCTGAGTTAATTCTACAATGAAGATCTATAATTGGCACGAACCACTTTTACCTGATCCATGAGTCTATGAAAGCTTTGGGCGGCTGAGTTTCTTCTATCTCTTAGGCTATATTCAAGCTAATGTTTTGACTGGGAAAACCGAACGAGACAGTGATATATTAGCTTTAGGAGCTGCTTTAGAGCCAAATTGTTGCAGGATTCATTGCTAATAGTAGTCACAGGCTCACGACTAACGTCGTTCCCGCCTTTTTCCAACATTATTCCCATTTACAGACGGTACATTTTTAGAGACCATAACAAGGTAATGTCGGCGGCTAGTATTATCCCTCTTTGATTTTACTGTATTGTCGATACCTATAGTGACAAAGGTGGCTTTTTTCCTATTAAATTAGGTCGTATCTTAGGGTACTCAACAACAAAAATAACGACTAGTAGATAGATGCAGAAACCTTAAAAGTTTATCGTTTGGCACCCCCTGTGTGAGCATCAAAATTTGACGACATAAGCAAGACCTTAGTTTTACCTCCCCTTAGCCTACCACTAATATACTGCGTAATTGATCACCCAATAATCCGGGTAAAATACCTAATAGTAGTAAGCCTACTGCAATGATACCGATCCAGATTTTGGTGAAATAAGCACCAGGTGTTAGGTGTATTTCGCTTTGTGTGGGTGCAAACAAGGTAAAAATCACCCGTAAGTAATAATATAAACCTACTGCACTGCCAACCAACATAGCGGCGATTAACCACCAGGCGGATAGTTTGACCGCCAAAGTCAGCACGTAAAATTTGCCAATAAAACCTATGGTGATAGGCATACCCGCCAAAGACAATAATCCTAAGGTCATGATGCTCGCAAGCCACGGATGTTGCCAGAATAAGCCCTGTAATTGTGATAGTTGGTCTACGTCATGTGTGTCGTCTAATTTGGATAACAAACTTAATACCGCAAAAATCAAGATAGAAGCCACTAAATAAGCCAACAAGTAATAACTGGCGCCTTCTAATGCTAAACTGTGGTCGATCCCCATGGCAATAATGCCCGCCACTAACACATATCCCATATGTGCGATGGCTGAGTACGCCATTAAACGTTTTATACTTTGTTGTTGCAATGCCAACCAATTGCCGAGCAGCATACTGGCGATGGCCATCCAACTGAGCATACGTAACATGTCGGCTTCAAAATCCGCAGGTACCAATAGTATCAGTTTGATAAATAAAGCGAACACCGCCGCTTTGGATAAGGTAGTTAGTAATAAGGTGGAGTTGACTGGCGCGCCTTGATAGACATCTGGGGTCCAAAAATGTAAGGGCACCAATGATAATTTAAACGCTAGTCCGGCGAGTAACAGCACAAAACCACTTTTAGCTAACAAACCCATGGGGGATGGCAGCATATCCACTAACAATAATTGCCCGCTGGTAGCATAAAGTAAGGCAAAACCCATTAACAACACACTGGTTGCTGCACCTGATAGCAGCAGGTATTTCATCGCGCCTTCTAAGGATGCTTTACGCTCCCGGTTATAAGCGAGCATAGCTAACATGGCCAAACTCATTAATTCAATGCTGAGGATCACACTGCCCACATGTCGCGACATCACTAACAACATGCCGCCCAAACAAGACAGCAGCAATAGCATATAAAACTCTTCGGCAACTTCTTTGCTTGCGTTTCCCTGATAAGAGCTACCCATATAAGGACCTTGTAATAGGGCAACAGAAATACACACCATCAAAATCAGTAAGCTGAAAAATCCGCCTATGGGTTCGTACTCAAACAGAAGTGTGATGGTTTTGAAATCGTTCGGGTATTGCCAAATCAACGCAGCTAATGCCAAGACAAGGGTGAGCACCGTTAAGCCTTGAGCAATAACACTATTACGCTGCCAAGACGTTTGCAGCATGACTAACAAAATCCCAGCGCTGACGATTAACACCGGCAGTAGTAACCATAACTCTTGCATGTTCATGGTTTTACCTCCTTGACGATACTTAACAAACTGCTCAGGGTGTCGGCACTGAGATCAAGTATGATGTGGGGTTGTAAACCAAAATAGAATAAGGCCACGACTAATAAACTGCTGTAAACCAGCTCGCGCACATGTAAGTCGGTGATATCGATATTGGCTGGCCCTTGAAACGCTCGCTGGAAAAGATGCAAGCCATATACAGCTGAGCCGATTATGCCCAGTGCGGCAATAATAGTGTGGGTAGGGAAAACGTGGTAACTACCCAACAGAGTAAACAATTCACCATTAAAGTTGGCCATGCCCGGCATACCAATGCCTGCCATCACAAATATTAAAGTGATGGTGGCCATTTTGGGGGCGCTAGCCCACATCCCCCCCATGCTAAGGAGCTCGCGGCTATGGATCCTATGTTGGATCATGCCTGCCATGCTAAACAAGGCCGCACTACTGATACCATGGGCGACTATGGTTAATATTGCACCTTGCAGCGCCACTTCATGCCAGCTAAAGAGGGCAAGCAACACAAAACCCATATGACTGATACTGGAATAAGCCACCAAACGTTTAAAGTCAGTTTGGCTATAGGCCATTAAAGCCCCATAAATAATACTTAACACACCTAATGTCACTGCAATAGGCGCAAATTCCATGGTTGCGTTAGGAAATAGGGGCAGCACTATTCTGATTAGCCCATAAGCGCCGGTTTTTAATAAAATACCCGCCAACAAAACACTGCCCGCTGTGGGCGCCTGGGTATGGGCATCAGGTAGCCAGCTATGTAAGGGCACCATAGGCAATTTCACCGCAAAAGCGACAAAGAAACCCAGCATTAACCAGTATTCAGTTTTAGGGGCAAATGCCAAAATTTGTAACTCGGCCAAGCTGAAACTTAAAAAGCCGGTTTGTGTTTGGTGCTCTAAAGCCAGTGCGATGATCGCCACTAACATTAATACACTACTGGCTTGGGTGAAAATGAAAAATTTAATGGCAGCGTAGCGGCGCTTTTCATGACCCCAGATTAAAATAAGTGCGGTCATGGGTATTAGCATCACTTCCCAAAACACAAAAAACAGGAAGAGATCAGCGGCTAGAAATACACCCATAATGCCCGCTACGCTGAACAGTAAATTGAAATGAAATAAGCCTCTGTGTTGTTCGATTTCGTGCCAGGAAACCACTACCGCTAATATGGCTAGAGCGAGAGTCAATACCACCATTAATAAGGCTAAACCGTCGAATAACAGGGTAAAATGAATGTTAAAACGCGCAAACCAATGCCAGCTTAAACTGCTATCGCCTAAGCTGCCTAAGTAAAGACTCAATAGTAGCAAACCCGTTAAACTGAACAAACTGACCCAATTACCAGATCCCCTCCATTTATTCTCGGTAAACCAGGCTACAGCACCACATATAAGAGGTAAGAAAATCAGTAAACTTAAAAGTTGCATATTTACGACCACCATACCAGCCCTCCCAACATTAAGGCGCAGCCAGCGAGGGTAACGTATAAGTACCATCGTACTTTACCGTTTTGGCTAATCACCAACACCTCATTTAAACTGAAATTAAACCAGCCAACAAAATGATAAAATTGGTCGACGACATCGCTTTTATTGACCCGCGCAAACAGTTGTAGAGGTTTGGTAAACACCCAATCATATAGCCAATCAAAACCCAGTCCGTCTCGGCAAAAATTCTGCAACGCACCTTGATTGTGCTGTGAATCGGATGTATTGCGAGGAAAGTAGAGCACCCATGCCACAGCAAAGCCGGCAAACGCCACTGCCACGGGCATCCATTCAATCCATAGGGGCAAATGTGGATGGGTAGCTGGACCAAATACCAGGCTGAAATCTAAACTAATAAAGCCACCTATCACCGCTAATACGACTAAAGGCAATAAGGGCACAACGAGATGGCTAGATGGCGCATAATCACCTTCTTCAAGATGGTGGTTCGCTGGGCCAAAACAGACAATAAACCATAAACGGAAGCTGTATAAACTGGTCAAGAAGGCGCCTAAAACCCCCATCCACCAAAGAATAGGACCGGCGGTATGGGCCTCATAAGTTGCCGCTAAAATAGCTTCTTTACTGAAAAATCCTGAACTACCAGGAAAAGCGACTAAAGCTAATAAACCAATTAATAAAAAGGTCGAGGTCATAGGCAAGCTACGAAACAGTCCGCCCATCTTAAAGATGTCTTGTTGATGGTGCATTTTTAAGATAATGCTGCCTGCAGTTAAAAACAACAGCGCCTTAAAAAAAGCATGGGTCATTAAATGAAAAATCGCGCCGTCAAAGACTAAAGCACCCAAGCCCAGAAACATATAACCAATTTGGCTCATGGTGGAGTAGGCCAGTATGCGTTTTATATCGGATTGCGCTAACGCCGCTAAACCCGCTAGTACCAAAGTTAAGGCGCCTATCCAAGCCACTATGGTTAATATGCCTTCAACCTGCAAAAACAATGGATGCATCCTAGCAATTAAATACACACCAGCGGTAACCATAGTGGCAGCATGGATCAAAGCACTCACAGGTGTGGGGCCCGCCATCGCGTCTGGTAACCAAGTTTGCAATGGCAACTGAGCCGACTTACCCACGGCGCCACCCACCAATAAAATACAGGCTAGCCACAAGTTGGTTGGGTCAACAACCAAACTCGACGTCACAATGGTATCGATATGAAGGCTGCCAAATTCGCTAAATAAGATCAGCAAACCGAGCATCATTGCAGTGTCACCCACACGCGTGACAATGAAAGCCTTTTTTGCAGCAGCTACGTTATTGGGCTCATGTTGCCAAAAGCCAATCAATAAGAAACTGCATAAACCCACGCCTTCCCAGCCTAGATACAAGAGTATTAGGTTGTCACCTAACACCAGCATCAACATAGCAAAAACAAATAAATTCATGTATACAAAAAAGCGCTGCACGTTTTTGTCGCCAAACATGTAAGCAGCAGCGTACCAATGGATCATCCAGCCTACGCCAGTTATAACACTCACCATGACAATTGAAAGTTGATCTAAATGCAGACCCGCGTCTAGACTTGCGCCAGCAATAGGTAGCCAGTTAAACAACACTTGTTGATAAGCCACAGCATTACTGACAAAAAACTCTATACCAATGAACAACGTTAACAGGGCAGCTAGGCCCATTGAACCAACACCCACCAAAGACACCACAATAGGTGACAATCGACCGGCCAATAACAACAATATTATTGCCGAAGTCAGTGGCAGTAACGGGACAACAAACAGCCAATCTTGCATGTTTAGCCTCTCAAATCGTCTAGTTTGTCGATATCTAAATCGCCAATATGTTCACGCAAACGGATCAGCAAGGCCAGTCCAAGTCCGACTTCGGCTGCGGCAACACTGAGGATTAGAATATAAATCACTTGTCCATCGGCTTGTTGCCATAAGCTGCCAGCCAGAATAAAGGCCAGGGCACCTGCATTGAGCATGATTTCCATGGACATCAGCATAAATAAGGTGTTCTTGCGACTTAACAAACCGATAAGGCCAATGGCCCAAAGGATAGCAACCAGCACAAAACCATGTTCAATAGGTACTGTCATAACTTATGGGCCTGTTTTTTAATAGCTCTTTGGGGAAGCTCTTTGGCTAAGTGATAACCACCCACTAACCCTGCCAGTAATAAGAAAGACGCAATCTCAACAGCCAATAAATACGGGCCAAACAATAAACTACCTACCGCTCTAGCATCCACTAATTGCACATCACTAGTAGACCATGCCTGATGGGATTGCAGCACCCATATCACTTCAGCCAGTAATACCATCACTAACGCTGAAGGACCCACCCAATTCTGCCACTTCAGCCACTGACTTTCTCGGTCGATGTCTGACTGGTTGATGTTAAATATCATCACCGCAAACACAAATAACACCATAATGGCCCCGGCATAAACGATGATCTGTAAGGCCGCAGCAAAAGGCGCACCAAGTAAATAGAAACACATCGCCAAAGCCAACAAACTCACCACCAAATATAACAGAGCATGCACCGCATTTTTATTGGTCACTACAAACAGGCTGGCGACTATTGCAATGCTGCCACTCACATAAAATAATAATTCAGCATTCATGGCATTAAACTCCTGATATCCACAGGGGGTGTCTCATTGTCGGCTTCGCCTTTGTCTTTACCTTTAATCGTTATTCCGGCTTTATGGTAGAAGTTGTAATCGGGATATTTACCTGAGCCGCCTATCAGTAAATGTTCTTTTTCATACACCATGTTTTGCCGATCATATTCAGCCATTTCCACATCAGGGGTAAGTTGGATCGCATAGGTAGGGCAAGCTTCTTCACACAAACCACACATAATACAGCGCGAGAAATTAATTCGAAAAAAATCGGCACGCCACCGTCCCTGATCATCTTCGGTTTTCTGTAGGGATATACAGTCAACCGGGCAGGCCACGGCACATAAATTACAAGCCACGCAACGCTCTTCCCCATCGGGATCGCGGGTAAGCACGATGCGGCCTCGATATCGAGGCGCTAAATAAGGTTTTTGTTCTGGATATTGCACCGTATCGGTTCTATCAAACAAATGTTTGAATACAGTCCACATGGTTCTAATTTGAGAATACATGGTTAAAATTCTCCCCATAGTTGAACGACGGCGGTGCCCACTAAATTCAGCAAGGCAAGGGGTAACATCCACTTCCAACCAAATTCCAGTAATTGATCAAAGCGTGGACGAGGCAGGGATGCACGCAGCAGAATAAAGAAACAGATTAACCCCATGGTTTTTAATACAAACCACACAAAAGGGGGTAACCAAGGGCCCAGCCACCCACCTAAAAACAAGGTGGTGATCATCATTGAAATTAACATCATACCCAGATATTCACCGAGGAAAAAAAGGGCAAATTTGATCCCGGAATATTCGGTGTGAAAACCTGCTGCCAGTTCGGTTTCTGCTTCTGGTAAGTCGAAAGGCAGGCGATGGCTTTCTGCCACACCGGCAATGATAAAAATCACAAAACCAAGAAATTGCGGGATGAAGTACCACATGCCCTCTTGTGCTAAAACGATGTCACTGAGTTTAAAGCTACCACTTAAGATCACCACGCCAAGCAAAGACACCCCCATAAACACTTCATAACTAATGGTTTGTGCGGCTGCCCGCATGCCGCCCAATACCGCATATTTATTGTTAGACGCCCAACCAGCCAACACCACCGAGTAGACTGCCATTGAGGTCATGGCGAGAAAAAAAAGCAAACCAATATTGCTGTCTGATACCACTAAACCTGGCGCCATGGGGATAACTGCAAAACTCATTAATATGGCCATTGCACCAATCAGTGGTGCCAATACAAACACTGGGCGGTCGGCAAAAGGTGGGATCCAGTCATGTTTGAATAGGATTTTTATTAAGTCAGCCAAGGATTGTAAAATGCCAAAATAGCCAACCCGATTGGGGCCATAACGTTGTTGAAAGAAGCCTAATAAACGCCTTTCAAACCAAACCAACATAGCGGCAGTAGGCACCAGAATAGCCACCATAGCGGCGATCAATATGATCAAATCTAACTCTGGCATCAGACAACTCCCTCAATGAAGTGAATGGGAATAGTGTGGTCTTGGGCCAGCATATTTTGAAGCTGAGTCTGCTTTTGGCTAGCCTGATGAGCGAGGGCACTTTGTAATTTATCAGTATATTCTTGGCTTTGTTTGGCAGTCGCAAGTGTTAACTGTTCGCAATGCCGAAGCGGGAAATATTGGTCTGCCGGAACATATATCAACAGGCTATTAGTAGGAACTTGAGGGTCAAAAACGACGTGAAAAAGTGTTGCGTTATTATCGCAATATACCAGCTGCCCTGCCGCTATGTTAAGTTTTTGTGCTTGTGCCTGGCGCATGACTATTTGTGCTTGCACCTTAAGTTGGGCAACTGGGAAGGCATGTAAACTTAGATTGTCGCTGCCAAACACTTTTTGTAGAGGCAATAGTTGCCATTTTGCCTTATTAGCTTTAGACCATTGTGGTGACCATTTAAACCATTGATTCTTTTGCACGGCAATTACGCAGCGCACTCCGCCTTGGGCAGCCAGCGTGTCACCGCGATATTCATCTCGAAATTTATGGTTTGATTGATTTGAATTCCAGCCTGGCGACCAGCTATATGCCAGTGGTTGCTCACTATCTTGCCCTGCTTGTGCCCCCTCCATACTGTGTTTATAGGGAGCCCCCACTTCTTCGAAGGGTTTTGGCTCGTGCACCGTTTGGTTTGCCAACATAGCTGTGCGGCCACTGACTCTTTGAGTTTGTAAAGCCAACTGTCCATGATGTTTTTGCCAATGAGCGGCTAAGTGTAAATACAGATTGCTGATCTTGTCTCTTAACTGCCCTAAATCGCTAATACTACCCAGCGTATGCTTGCGCAACTTGGCAATATTAACTAACCACTGCCAGGCCGGTAAACATTGGCCTGAGGGTTTAGTGGCCGGTAAGTATGATTGCAGCAGTCCCTGATAATTAATTTGTGAACCACTACACTCGCTAAAACTGGATATGGGCAAGATCACTTCATCTATAACATGACTGTCTTGAGAAGGTCGTTGTGAAGCTCTGCCTAACTGGCTTAATCGCACTATGTGCGCTGCATTAGATCTAAGTTCATCGAATTGCTTGTCAAACTGAGGATCACTGTGATCAAGCACCAAAAGATTGGTTTTTGCGACGGTTAATTTTGTCTTTAGTTGCTCAGCAGATAAATAACCTTGTTGCATAAGAAGTCCTAGAGCCAGTGTATTGGCTTCAGGTGACACAATGCATAACATACTGTGATCTTGGTCTGGTTTTATGCTTCTCAGCGCCTGGCGAATATTGGCGGCAGCAGCTAACAATGCCGGATTGTTTGCAGACCAACCGGTCACTATCAATGGGCGTTTAGCTGTTTTTAGAATGTCCACCAGCAATAGGGTTTGTTCATCAACTTTTCTGGATTTAGGTTTAGGGGCTTTTTCGTTTAACAAATTGGCTAATATAAAGCCTTGTTCTGCAGCACGTTTATCGTCACATAGCAGATGTATTGTGGCTTGTTGACTCAGATCACTTTGCCCATAACCTAAGTAGGCCAATGGCACGGGATGATGTGGTGCAATGGCGCGAACTGCTGCATCTTGCCAGCCAGGCACACGTAATTTTACGGCTTGTTCACGGGCATTATTTAATAACGCCTGACGAATGGATAATGCGATACGCGGTGCGCTGTTGTTGACATCCTCACCGAGAATAATGATAGCATCAGCTTGCTCCATTTCAGCCAAACTGGCACTCGGCCATTGCGCTAAAATGTTCATGTGGGTGGCCAGTAGAGTTTCCTGATTTGAGTCCAGGCCCAGGCTGAAATTTTCTGCACCCACAAATTGTTGCAAGGCAAAATTATCTTCCAGACTAGCTTGGCTGCTGCCTATACCCAGCCAAGGTGCTGAGTCTGTTAGTATGGCGCTAATCCCTGAGTCGGCCCAGTTTGCTGTTTCGCCCTTAAGTAAAATGTGTTTTCGACGCAGATCACTGTCTACAAAACCAAAACCAAAGCGGCCACGATCACACAGAAAATAACCATTGAGGTGTTCGTTAAATCGGTTGGTAACCCGTCTAACCGAGCCATAACGTTCAGACAGACTGGTGTTACAACCCACTGAGCAATGTTGACAAACTGAAAGGGCAGTTTGTAAGTCCCATTTGCGGGCATAGTGATCACCAAAAGGTTTGTCAGTAAATACCCCTGTCGGACAAACTTCAACCAAGTTTCCTGCAAACTCACTTTGCAATACCCCGTCTCGCTGTCGACCAAAATAGACATGATTTTTTGACGCTTGTGCGGCTAAATCAGTGCCTCCAGCATAATCTTTATAGAAACGTTCACAGCGATAACAGGTAATGCAGCGATTCATCTCATGTTTGATTAAAGGTCCTAAATTTTGATTTTTAAAGGTCGTTTTTTTACCTTTGTAACTTCGCTCGTGATGCCCAGCCATGACGGTCATATCTTGTAAATGACATTCTCCACCCTCAGCACAAACAGGACAATCATGGGGATGATGGGTCATCAGTGCAGCGATAACCTGATCGCGAAATTCTTTTTCAGCCGGTTGTTGCATACTCACCCGCATACCCTCTGATACCGGTGTCATGCAGGCTACAATTAATCGACCACGGGTGTCGTTTTCATCTTGATATTGGGTCATGGCACATTGTCGACACGCACCCACTGAGCCCATTGCCGGGTGCCAGCAAAAATAGGGTAAGTCTAGTTTCAGAGAAAGACTGGCCTGCAACAGATTTTGTCCGTCGTGAACCGTATATTGCTGATTATCGATAAAAATTTTAGCCATAAATTAATGTCTGTGAGGACACCCCTTGTGATCAATATGCTGCTGAAAATCATCGGCAAAGTATTTTATACCACTGCGCAACGGTTCGACTGCACCAGGTGCTAGAGCGCAGAATGTCTTACCTATCCACATAAAGCCGCATAGCTGCAGTAAGGCGTCGATATCATCTTGGGTACCATGACCATTTTCTATGCGGGTTAAAATTTCAACGGCCCAGGGCAATCCGTCTCGACAAGGTGTGCACCAGCCACAGGATTCTTGGGCAAAAAATTGCAATAAATTAAGCACCATACCCACCGGACAATGCTTATCATCTAGGGCGATAATAACACCTGTCCCCATTCGACTACCGGCTTTGGCAATGGCGTCATATTCCATCGGAATATCCAAATGTTCAGGCAGTAAAAAGTCGGTAGAAGCGCCACCAGGTAACCAGCCGCGTAAGGTTAATCCGTCTTGCATACCGCCGCCTAATTTTAGGATCTCACCTGCTGTAGTACCCATGGGTAGTTCCCATAAACCAGCGTTTTTGACTCGGCCGCTGATCCCATAAATTTTGGTGCCGGTGTCGGCTCCGCTTGATAATTGCTGGTACCAGTCGACACCATTTTTTAAGATGCAAGGCAGGTTACATAGGGTTTCGCAGTTATTGACTATGGTTGGACGGCCAAACAACCCCACAACTTGTGGGAATGGCGGTTTAGCACGGGGGTTGGCGCGCTTGCCCTCTAATGCATTGATTAGTGCGGTTTCTTCACCGCATATATAACGCCCTGCGCTGGTGTGAAGATGTAATGTGAGCGAGTAGTGGCTGCCATTAATATTCGCGCCAAGTAATCCTGCTGATCTTGCTTCATCTATGGCTTGTTGCAAGCGAGTGGCGCACAAGCGGTATTCACCGCGCAAAAAAATGTAGGCTACATCGGCACCTATGGCGTAGGCCGCAATCATCATGCCTTCAATCAGTAAATGCGGCGAACCTTCCATCAGCCAGCGGTCTTTGAATGTGCCGGGCTCCATTTCATCTGCATTACACACCAGGTATTTATGTTGTGGTGCGCCATCGCCCATCGGTACAAAACTCCACTTCATACCAGTCATAAAACCTGCACCACCACGCCCTTTGAGCTTGGAGTCTGAAACTTGTTGTTGCACGTTCTGAGGCGGCATCTTTAAAGCATTGTAGAATCCTTGATAACCTCCCGTTTTTTGGTAAGCCGTTAGACTTTGTGGGCTGTTGATGTCCAGATTTTGGCTCAATGGCTTATGCATTTCCGCCTCCTTTGAGCCCTTGTAGCAGCTTGTCAATAACGCAGCTATCCAGACTTTCAACCAATTCTCCGTCTAACATCAATGCAGGCGCTTTATCACAGCAACCTAAACACACATTGGGAAGCAAGGTAATGTTGCCATCTGCCGTGGTTTGACCAAATTCAATATTAAGGGTCTTACGTAAATGATCAGCAATGCTTTGATAATCATGTAACCAGCAACTAATACTATTGCACAGGTGAATAACGTGTTGTCCCACAGGCTGGCGATAAATAAGATTGTAAAAAGTAGCGATACCTTCCAATTCGGCTGCAGACATACCTAAGATATCGGCAATGGCGTATAGGCTTTCGTCACTTATCCAGCCGCGTTCTCGCTGCACTATTTGCAGGGCATCTATGGCGGCAGCGGGGCGACTTTCGTACAAAGCACATTCATGTTCAATAGCAGAAATTTCAACTTTATTGAGCCACTTGCGATAGTCAACTTTTACTTCTGCCTGTGGATCTATCAAGGTGATAGGAATAGTTTTGTTCATCGGTCTACATCCGCCATAACAAAATCAATGCTACCAATCGTCGCTATCAAATCCGCGATCATTTGCCCTTTAGCCATCACGGGGATCATTTGCAAGTGAGGGAAAGAAGGGGTTCGAATTCGGGTACGATAACTCATCGTGCTGGCATCACTGGTGAGATAATAAGCATTGCTGCCCTTGGTCGCTTCCACTTCTACCATTGCTTCGCCTGCGGGAATAATAGGCCCCCAACTGACACTTAAAAAGTGTGGAATGAGGCTATCTATGTCTTGCATGGTGCGATCTTTAGGCGGTGGGGTGGTCAGTGCATGGTCAGCTTTGTATGGCCCTTCGGGCATATTGTTCACACATTGACGAATGATACGCATGCTTTGGCGAATTTCTTCGACCCGCCCGGCACATCTGTCATAAGCATCACCACGTGAGCCAAGTGGGACTTCAAAATCAAAATTTTCATATCCACTATAAGGGCGTTTTTTGCGAAGATCCCAGTCAAAGCCGGTGGCGCGTAAACCTGGTCCGGTGACTCCCCAGTTAATAGCAGTAGCGGTATCGTAAGCTCCTATTCCTACCGCTCTTTTTTTGATTAAACTATTTTGCATCACCATCTGATCGTAGTCAGCCATTCTGGCCGGCATATAATCAAGCCATTCGGTAACCATCTTGTCCCAACCCTTGGGTAAGTCGGCAGCTAGGCCGCCAATTCGGAACCACGCCGGATGCATGCGTGCGCCGGTAATAGCTTCAACAATGCCAAACAGTTTTTCCCTGTCCACAAACATATAAAATATCGGTGATAGCGAACCAATGTCTTGGGCGAAAGTACCATAGAATAGCAAATGGCTAAGAATGCGGAACATTTCTGACATCATCACGCGGATAACTTTGACCCGTTCTGGCACCTCAATACCCGCAAGTTTTTCTATCGCCATCACGTATGGCAGGTTATTCATAACCCCGCCCAGGTAATCGATGCGGTCAGTGTAGGGAATGTAAGAATGCCAGCTTTGGCGTTCTCCCATCTTTTCTGCACCCCGGTGGTGGTAGCCGATATCAGGAATAGCCTCGACAATTTCTTCACCATCGAGCTGTAACATGATCCTAAACACACCGTGTACACTGGGGTGGTTGGGCCCAAGATTAAGCCACATAAATTCTTCAGGATGGCCTTTTGGCTCAAGCCCCCAATCAGCGGGGCTAAATTTTAATGCTTCTTGCTCTAAGTCACGCATATCATCTGGCAAACTGTATTCACCCATCTCAGTGGCACGGGCTGGGTGAGTTTTACAAAGAGGATGGCCTTGCCATGTGGTCGGCATCATTATTCGGCGCAAACAAGGATGACCGGTAAATGTAATCCCAAATAAGTCCCAGACCTCACGTTCGTACCAATTGGCGTTCGGCCAAATGGAAGTGATACTGGCCAGAGATTTTGCTTCTTGTGGTAGCGCCACTTTAATCCGTAAGTCCTGATTGCGCGAGTATGAGCGTAATAGGTAGACCACGGTAAAATCTCGTCGCTGAGACAATACATTATGTTGGCGTGTGGTTTCGTCGATGGCAGTCAAATCGAACAAAAAATTAAAGGGTGCGGAGAGTTTAGAACGCAAGGCATCACACACAACCACAATATCATTTGCCTCTACCCATAGGGTTGGGATTTCATCGGCGGTGGTTTCTTCTTGCAAGTGAGAGCCTGCCAACAATAGCTGAATTTCGTTGAATAAACTTTTCTTCGAAGGTTGCCCCATGCTTACACCCTGTCCGGTGGCGTGAGATCTCGAGCACGCATACGCTCGCTATTATGAATATCTCTTTGACTAGGCTTTTCAATTTGACTGACTTGGCTGTCTTCACCAATGACCCAACTAAGCGGTCGTTGCTCACGACCAATTGCATCTTGTAACAACATCAAACCTTGCATCAAGGCTTCAGGGCGGGGTGGACAGCCGGGTACATACACATCAACGGGTAAGATTTTGTCTACGCCCTGAACCACAGAATAGATGTCATACATACCACCCGAATTGGCACAACTGCCCATGGATATGACCCACTTAGGTTCGAGCAATTGGTCATACAGATGCTTCACTACGGGCGCCATTTTGCGAAATACGGTACCTGAAATGACAATTAAGTCAGCTTCTCTTGGCGTAGCACGGATCACTTCTGCCCCAAAACGGGCGATGTCGTGTCGTGCGGTAAAACTGGTGGCCATTTCTACATAACAGCATGACAAACCAAAGTTAAAAGGCCAAATTGAGTTTTTTCGTCCCCAATTGACCATATTGTTCAAGGTGGTAAAGATCACGTTCTTTTTTATATCTTCCCTTACCGATTCATCTATTACTGGCAGCTGTTTTGGCACCATATTTGGGTCGCTGAGATTCCAATCCATTAGTGTTGCTCCGGTATGTGTCTTTTAAGAATGTTTAATGCGCCAATTCGCCACAAATACACCAAAGCGACGAGTAGAATAAGCATGAAAATTAATGCTTCGATAAAGCCAGTGACTCCAACCTGTTCAAAGGAAATAGCCCAAGCAAATAGAAACAAGGTTTCTAAATCAAAAATGACAAAAAATATGGCGTATAAAAAGTAGTGATTAGCAAACTTTACTCGGGCATTGCCCAAAGACAGAATGCCAGACTCGTAGGGTAAATGTGTAGAATGCCCGCGGGTTCGGGGACCCAACAAAGACGATGCAAACATGACAGCGCCTAATAAAACCAATGTAAAAGTGAAATACAGCAGAATTGGCCACAGTTCAACCAGTGCTTGTGTCATAAACAACATTACTCCAAAAATTAATTAGTTCTTTCGATCATTATTGTCGAAATTACCTTTTTGGACTTATCACTTAAAACGTCCGTAAAGGCGCGACTAAAATTAACTATAAAATATTTTGTTCTTCAAAGTGACTTACCAATGGGTTGACTATAAAAAGTTGATAGATCACAGGTCACGTTTCAACATAATGTTTACATGTCCATCATTGAATATATGTCGATGGATAATCGTTTTTTCTCTTCCACCATATTTAGGTGTAAATTTTCAAATAATTCTTGAACCACTGCGCAGTCCACCGTCACCAACATTCCTTCATAAAGCTCACAGAAATATTCGTCAAAACGATTAGCCAACACTTCCACATCATCAGAACTAATTTGGTTGCGATCAAATTCGATGGTAAATAAATTCTCTGTACTGCGTTCGTGATCAAATTGAAAAAAAGTATTAAGTATTTTAGCTGGCGCCTTTTGTACATAACTTTTCATGGAATTTGATAGTTGGGTTTCATGTTTGACTAACGTATTAAGGAACATTTTGACCCTCTCACCATCAGCTTCACCCGACAACTCATCATAAAATGATGCGGTGCGGGCGTGTAATTGTTGATTATGTAGTAATAAATCTTGCACCTGAGAGAAGTGACTCATTGATGTATTTCCTATTTCATAACTAGCAATATTGATATTAGTAGACGATTAAAAAAGGCTTAGAAAATTAACATTTTTTTAACATAGCTCATATTTCATACAGAAGATACTGAAAAATATGTTGATTTTTTATACTAGCTGGCTTTTTGTTGAGAAAATTAGCAAAGATAGCTTGGTAAACATGCTGACTTATTGAGGGTTACTTTTTTCGGGCAGAGTCAGTTAGTAAGCAAAATGAAGACCCTGTAGGTATTATAATTTTATTTGCTTACACGAAATCTCTTGGTTGAAGGAATTAGTTTTGTGGGATACCCAAGTCCTGGTTGTTTAAGTGTTATGACGGACCAATACTGATAAAAACCAACCAACATTTGAGCTTTTTATCGCGTTTTTACATTCGTTCAAATAACATCCTGTTAATGTGCAAACAACTAAAAATAACCTAGGAGGTGAGAGGAAGAAGTGACAAATACACTTGGGCACAATTCAGACGATTTCCATCACTTTAGAACGTGATTTTATCTTTAACGCAGTCACCACGACGCACAGGGTTAAGCGACAAACGCAGCAGGAAACACAATAATAAATTTTTAGGCAATAGATGTAAAAGTACAAACATTGGTTGCAAACATTACATCAGTTTGACTTTTAATGTATGACGCGCCATGTAAATTAAAATCTGTGGCTATTTCAACTTCCCTTCAAGTTTTGTTGATACAACTGTTCGCACATGAAATTATAGAGTGGGACATTTTGCTGGATAACTTTATCGATACGTGAAGGTAATGGTCTTGCCTTTACATCTCTTTTTGTATCCATAAATCCACTACTATTAATAGCGTCGATGTGCCAAGACTCCCTTCCTTTCCAGTCATCTCTGGAGCCTGGTTGCCAATCTAAAACACCTCTAGGCATAACATGGTTAATAGAATCAAAGAAGCGACTCACAGTTTTGATTGGGGACGTTATGAGGCGTTCAGCATCTACAATGAAAGGCTTCTTCCCTGTTAATTTAGATATTCTTTTAAATAACGTGATTTGCCCCTCAAATCCTGTCTCATTTTCATGGAAGTTCTCTCGCATTTTGTAAAGCGAAGGGATGGATAAATTGGGGTGTCTTATTAAAAAAGTATGTTTGGCTGATAATATCTGATGATCTAGAATAAAGGGAGTGACATGGTAAGCCATATCTTTGACAAAAACCGGCTGTTGCAGACTATTATGAGAGAGTGACTCAAAAACATGATTGAAATTGCTCTGGGTTATTTGAACATCATTTGATGAGAGCATTCCTTGTTTATAAATATCGATAAATGGCTCCCCAATGACATTAAATTGATCAGTATTCACCATCATTTTTTCGAATGCGGTACTTCTTGACCGAGGTACACACCAAAGAAAATGAAGTGGATGATTAACTGATTTTGTCAAAGAGAATTTCCAACCGAGTTTTATTGTTGCTGCTCTTAACCAATAGCCTAATAATGCACAAACCTAATAGCAATAAAAATCGGTTCAGTCACAATATTGTGAGCTGATTCGAATAATTAATTTTTAGCATCCGATATGATAAAATTTATAATTAATACTCAATATTTCCAATGACCGCCTTCTCAGTTGCACTAAGTTTGGGCCCCTACTCATTGGGGAGATTCAGATAAACCAGTACATTAACAGTTGATTTACCTGACAGGTGAGTAGATGTTTTACGCCTCATCATTTGTTGCTACGCAGCTCATATTGTTTTGATATTTCTACACCCGAGTCCCACCATCTAATTCTAAAGTCCGCCCCGTAAAATAATCATTCTCAAAAATAAACTTAGCCGCATGCGCCAGCTCTTCCACTTCAGCTAAACGTTGTGCAGGGATGCTTTTGATAAACATTTCGCGCATTTCAGGGCGCATTTGTGCGGCCATGGCGGTTTCGACTAAGCCAGGCGCAATACAACCAGTACGAATACCAAAACGGGCGAGTTCTTTGCTCCATGTTACTGTCATAGTCGCCACTGCCGCTTTAGATGCAGAGTAGTTGGTTTGTCCCGCATTTCCAGCGCGAGAGACAGAGGAGATATTCACTATGACACCTTTGCTTTTGGTCTCAACCATTTGTGCAGCCGCTTCGCGACTACACAAAAATGTACCTGTGACATTCACATCTAACACTGATTGGAATTGTTGTAGCGGCATTTTATCGACGACTTTGCCTTCTTTCACTTTAAGCAACATACCATCACGCATGATGCCCGCACTGTTGATCAAACCATTGATTTGGCCAAAATCTGCAGCCACTTTTGCAAAGGTTTCTTCTACTTGTTTTTCGTCAGTGACATTCACCACGTAACCATAGGCTTTGACTCCAAGCTTTTCAATATCGGCAGCCGCTGCTGCAACAGCCTCTGCTTGCAAATCTAACAGGGCAATATGCGCTCCTTTTTTAGCCAATTCTTCAGCCATGGCTTTACCCAAGCCTTGGGCTGCACCTGTGATAACAATCACTTGATCTTGTAAATTCATTACGACTTCTCTTGCTTAGAATATAAATTAAAAATACTGGAAAAATCCAGTTGTCCGTTACCTTGCATACTATGCATATTATACAAACTTTGCGCCAGCGCTCCCATAGGTGTAGTCGATTGGCTTTTAATACCCGTGTCCATAGCAAGGCCTAAATCTTTTTTCATCAAATCTACTATAAAACCGCCTTGATAATCATTGGATGAAGGCACATTTGGCATCACATCAGGACATGGATTATACAATTCTAAGGTCCAGTTTCTGCCAGAGCTTTGTAACATAATATCTGACATCACCTTAGGATCTAGTCCATTATCAATCGCCATTTGTAACGATTCACAGGTGCCTAACATCAAAACTGACAACAACATATTGTTGCATATTTTGGCTATTTGCCCAGCCCCGTGATCACCAGCATGGAAGATATTTTTGCCCATAGCCTGTAAAATAGGTAAGGCAGTAGCATAATCTTGCTCTTTCCCACCCACAATAAAAGTCAGAGTTCCCGCCGTTGCGCCGCTTACTCCTCCCGATACCGGTGCATCAATACAATGGATACCCTTTTCTGCCAACTTAGTGGCAACCAATTGTGAAGTTGAAGCATCAATGGTGCTCGAATCAATCACCAAAGTGCCTGATTTTAACTGGCTAATAAGTCCATTTTCAGCAATGTAAAGTGACTCAACATGTTTACCTGCCGGCAGCATGGATATCACTACATCAACATCCTGAATAACCTCTAAAGCAGAATTTGCAGGGTTGGCACCCGCTTGTTCGAGGTTGTCCATAGCGGCTTGCACTAGGTCAAATACACATACAGCATAACCCGCTTTTAATAAATTGAGCGCCATAGGAGATCCCATATTGCCCAAACCAATAAACGCTATTTTTGGTAGTTGTTTTTGCATTTTTATTACCTGCTTTTTATTAATCTGTGCCTAAATGCGCTAGAGGATGGGCGTCTTGTATCCAAACATTTTCAAAAAAATACACAATCACCTCTTGGGGAACTTGATCAACAGATTTAAAACGCCAGTTGGGTTGATGATCTTTCTCAATCAACAGCGCCCTAACGCCTTCTTGAAACTCACCAAACTCACCACATTTACAAGACAAAGATAATTCCATTTGAAAACATGCTGCTAAGGTCATGTCTTTGCCTCTTCGCAGCTGTTCGAAGACCAAATGTGCAGTGATAGGTGACCCAGCACTTAAGGATTTTTGTGCTTTGCTTAGCCATTTATTATCGTCAGCATTAACTGACATTATGAATTCAACGGCTTGCGATACATCAGTTTGAGACGCCAAATTTGTTAACCAATTCTGATTATCGATAAGGTTACCTTGGGGCAATTGCCCACTATGCAAAGTGTGAAAACCTTCGCAAATGCTCGACAGAATTTGGTGTAATACATCCTCTTGCCAATTTGCAGCTAACAAGCGGGTAAAAAAATTCACTTTTGCATCGTGGGGCACAAAGTAGTCGGCCAAACGGCAATATATCGCATCGGCTGCATTAATGAATGCTCCTGTCAGGCCTAAAAACAGACCACAGCCTGCTGGCATTTTATTTAAAAAGTAGCTACCACCTACGTCTGGATATAAACCGATACTGATTTCAGGCATAGCAATGCGCGAGGTTTCTGTGACAACTCGGTGACTGCCGCCACTCATCAAGCCCACTCCCCCTCCCATAATAATACCATTTCCCCACACTAAAATAGGTTTAGAAAACGTGTGAATGAGGTAATCGAGTTGGTATTCCTGGGTGAAAAAAGCTTGTAACGCGAAATTATATTTAGCATCAGGATTTTCTTTAATAGATCCCCAATCCTGCATCGACTTGTACATCGACACAATATCGCCACCGGCACAAAAAGCCCGTTCTTCACTTCCATCTAAAAACACCATAGCAACCTTGGGATCTTGTTGCCATTTCTCTAATTGCGGTGTGAGCAAATTGATCATGGGCAAATCTAGGGCGTTAAGCGAAGCGGGTTTAGTTAACGTGGCATAACCAATTTTAAAACCATTTTCGGTGGTTAATTCCTCAAAAATCACCGGTGCATTATCACTATACATAATATTCCTAATTTAACAGTGGTACTGAATCGAAAAAAGACTTAAAGAATGTCGCCAGCATGTTCTGTCAATAGACGTCGACCAATGATCATTCGCATAATTTCATTAGTTCCTTCCAAAATTTGGTGTACTCGCACATCTCTTACGTATCTCTCTAAGGGATACTCTTTGATATATCCGTATCCACCGTGTATTTGTAATGCTTCATTACACACATTAAAACCGACATCGGTGGCAAAGCGTTTTGCCATGGCGCAATAAGCACTGCATTCTGGGTCATGGTTGTCCAGTTTGAACGCAGCCAATCTAATCATTTGCCTTGCTGCTACTAGCTCGGTAGCCATATCAGCCAGCTTAAATTGTAAGGCTTGAAACGCCGCCAGGGGTTTACCAAATTGAGTACGCGCTTGCATGTAAGATTTAGCGGTATCCAATGCCATTTGCGCGGTGCCAATTGAACAGGTCGCAATGTTGATACGCCCGCCATCTAGTCCTTTCATGGCAAAAGTAAATCCCTGCCCTTCTTCACCTACCAAACAATCTGCTGATACACGGACATGATCAAATGTAATCAAGCGTGTTGGCTGGGCATTCCAGCCCATCTTTTCTTCGGCCTTACCGTAAATCACACCTTCGGCATCGGCAGCAATTACAAAAGCAGAAATGCCTTTAGGACCCGCTTCACCGGTGCGCGCCATAACCACCAACACATCGGTTTCACCTGCACCAGAAATAAACATTTTGGAACCATTTAACCGGTAATTTCCACCGTCTTTTTTGGCTGTGGTGCTCAGTGCGGCTGCATCTGAACCTGAACCAGGCTCAGTTAAACAATAAGACGCTAATTTTTCACCCGTGACTAAACTAGGGCACCACTTATCTTTAGCTGCTCTGGTGCCCCACGTTGCCACCATCCATGTGGCCATATTATGAATGGTCATCATGGCAGTGGTCGTGGTACATCCCATAGCAAGTTGTTCAAAAATAATGGAAGAGTCCAAGCGACTTAAGCCAAGGCCGCCTTCACTTTCTGGTGAATACAAACTACAGAAACCTAACTCTCCAGCTTTTTGAATCACCGTTTTTGGAAAAACATGCTCTCTATCCCACTTTGCAGCATGAGGGGCCAATGCCTGTTCAGCAAATTGTTTGGCGGTGTCTGCAAAAGCAAGTTGGTCATCGGTTAAGTCAAAATTCATAATATCGTCCTATTTAAACGAGATAGTCATATTAGGGCCAGAGGAAATATCATCTTCAAGTGTTTTACCCATTTCGCTGCTTACAATAGTAGCAATTTCATCATGGTGCGATTTAAGTCATTGCTGATAACCCATCATCATTCTGACTTTTTTTAAAGCAATCTCCTCTGCCCATTCGTCGAACGCAGCTTTTGCACTCGCCATCGCCACTGTGAGTTCCGCTTCAGAAGTACACGCCAGTTCTGAAATAACCTCATTATTGGCGGGATCAGTTACTGGTATGTTTGGCAGTGAAGACGATATGCCCCATATCTCCATTAATCAAAGATTGAACAATCTGCATAACTTATCCTAAATAGTTTATATTTTATTAGGCTAACAAATTTTTTACCTTTACGTTAACGTAAAGTAAACAATTTAATTTATAAAAACTGTTTCGTTAGCTGTACAAGCTCCAACTATCTATTTAATTAGGTTCGAGGGTATAACTCAAAAAATTTATTATTTTTATCTCTTTTGCCTGCAATGGTGTTTAAACGTGTAAAAAACAGTCCATTTATATGTTACTTACCAAAGTTAAAGTCGCCGTTGTGGAATACAATAAAATGGCCTATGATAATATCCATAATCATATGATAAATATGAGGTTTAGTCGATTTAGCTGTTTTAGTAATGGCCGAGAGCTGAAGGCCAACTTGAATAATCAAAAGTTATATTTCTGCTTAAATATTTTTAACTGAGTCAAAATAAAAACTGCGTAAAAGTATTTTAAGACTGACAAAAGCAGAAAAATACATGCATCAGACTTAGGAAGGCGAGTCATCTATTCCTGCCGCTCGTTTGAAAACCTGTATATCAGGCGCAAATAAAAGTGATAGATGCCATAACGTGGATAAAAAAGTATGACTGTAACCGTTCTATTCGCAAGCGCTCTTCAGATTTTCACGTTGCCAAATATTTAATGGATGCTGCAAGCAGTAAATCATCTGATCAGAGTTTAACCATCAGAAAAGGTTATATGTTTACCGTGATTGCTTTTTTGGAAGGCAATGTAATCAAAACGAATGGAATTTCATCTCGGCTTGGAAAGAGTGAACTAGAGGAAGCTCAAATATCGACTATTACCGATGCCGTTCAAGCTTGGCGCAACACCGGCGATAATGAAAAAGCCAAAGCGTTTTTAAAACTGAGTCAAGAAAAGCTGAAAAATATTGATAACGGTAATGAAAAAAAAGTCTTAGGAATGTTAGTTGCGAAAAGCGAAGATGCCATTGGCGAAAAAAGACCACAGGCCCTTTAATTTAATAGAGTTGGATTGCAAAAATACATTACCCAAAATATGCCGCAGCAACAGACGACTTCTATCAAGCCTCTTTATTATGGCCTCGGGAGCTGGCTTTCAATCTTAATTTATTGCAGGGCTTAGTGGACGCAGATTTGATTTTCTACAAAAAAAGTGAACACCTTAGAATTTTTAACAGAGTTACAAAACCCTGAACTCAATGAAGGAAATAGAAAACATTTAGAGGAAATAGTCAGTCTTACCATCAAGAAAAAAGATGTGTATTCTATTGTCAATACCAGTAAAGGTGAGACGAATGATAATAAAAGTGCAGATTAAGTGGATAAGAGCTCACTGTTAACAATAAACCACACAATTTAGAAACGAAGTAACGCTTTAATCAAAAATAAAATTAATTTAATATAGTGCGAATTGTTTATTTGTGTAGTCATTCATAAATGTTGAGTCAACACTTATAAGATTAAGACTGCTCCTCAAAGAGCAGTCTTAATCTTATACTCAAACGTTTATTTTGCTTTTTTCGGGATAAACACCTGAAAACCACATAACGCGGCAATAACAATAATGCCCACTAGCAAACCTAACCATGGTTCAAATACGCTGAATGCCATCGCGGTAATAACCATCGCTCCACGCTCTGTAGCATCATTAACAAGTGACAAGGCTAAGGTAGCACAAGCAAATGCTGTCAACACAAGAGTCACTGCTAATGCCAGTGGTAATAGAGGCTCTAACAAAGTCACTAACGGCAGAAATATAAACAAAAAGGGCAAGCCAAATGCATAAAAACTGCCTAAACTGTCGAAAATCGAATCTATTTTGTTACGACCTTGTGTCCAACGTTTAAGAAGGACAACTTGAATACCAGTCCACAATACCCCTTGAGTGGCAAAGAAAGGCGCAACTATAGCCATTATAATATTTCTAATACCCGTGGCCATATGGGCTCTGCTGGCGTTTAATTCAAGCTTTTCATCGGTGCGAATGGTTTGTGCTTGTTCTATCATTTCATTGCCCGTCACCACATCACCAAAAAACAAAATATAGGTTATTAGTGCCAATGGGAACGAAGCAAGAAAAGTTTCAATGGGTGGCCAACCGATGGCGAAAGGCGACGCTTTTGCCCATAAAGAAGCAGTCGAAGCGCCTACATCAAGAATTTCCCAACGAATATTGTATTGAAACTCACCAGTAAAATATCCAATACTCCCCGCGATAACAAATCCAGGTAGTAAACCAAACCCGAGAATAGACGCTAACCATTTTTTATTTATCGCAATCGCTTGTAGAGGCTTAGAAAAGGCAAAGACTAAACAAATGATTACCCCCAACGTCCCTGCTATAGGTGCAGATTGAAAAACATTAGCCGCATCGCCGTCTTTGGTAACACGTAAAAAAGCGGCAATCGCAGCACCCAAAATAATGCCACCCTTGAACACATTGGGCACAATTTTAATTATCTTAGCGCCAAGTCCAGTTACCCCCAGTACAATCAAAATAAACGCAAAGTTCAATGACAGAGCTGTCATGGCCTGAAACTGAGAAATATGGTCGCCTATATAAGCTGGAGCGGTAATAAACGCGACGACAAAAGGTATTGCAGGTGTCAGCCAGCCTGGTGCATAGGGGTCACCAAAAAACATCCAGGAAAAAGAAATAAGCATGCTATGAAACATCGCCATAGTCACCGCTTCTTCAAAGTCCAATCCCAATAAAGCCATGAAATACGGCACTAAGGCCAGTCCTGTTGCCCCAGCGACAGCAAATCCTTGAAGCATATCAGACAATGAAAAACGTAAATGAATTAAGGGGATCCGCATAGTAAAAGGACCCCATTTAATACCAGGCTGAACTTCTCCGTCAGGTCTTGTTTTTAGCATATGATTATCTCGGTATTGAACTAAAATTAAAAACATGCGCACTTATTAGCATGTCGCTACTTCACTGCTTAATTATCAAATCAGGCATACACAACCACATTATTTTTAACATAAAAACCAAATAATTTACATCCCAAACAACTTCTATCAGAAATAATGATGAACAGATTTACAATTTTATCTGGTGATAAGCTTTAAATAATGAAAACACTGATGTATTTGTCTCGGGTGATAGCTCTTAAGTGGAAGTGGAGGGAATAAAATTGAGGGCTTATTTTTAATTCTGTTTTTCCTATTCACAGCATCCACCATAATAATGCTTCATATATCCTCTTAGAAGTTGGACATATGCTGCAAATATGCAATGTCTTTATGTTGGTATGAAGTGGCATAGTTAATTTGGCCACCTAACTAGAGATGTTATGCTATTTGCATAGCAAGATTAGGTGCCAAAGATGAGCAAAAGAACAAGACGGACTTTTAGTCCTGAATTTAGATTGGAAACAGC
>Ga0206127_1000608_pt1 | contig 42985 bp, 26 predicted proteins | sample Helgoland_Spring_6_FD_148646 | JGI IMG/M metagenome (GOLD analysis project Ga0206127, IMG submission 148646) | Pelagic subsurface seawater microbial communities from Kabeltonne, Helgoland, North Sea - Helgoland_Spring_Bloom_20160419_1 | ecosystem: Environmental > Aquatic > Marine > Epipelagic ...
CAGAATCTCCCCGATTTGACCGAAAACTCCCCTCTAAGCTTATTAATTAGAACATCTGTTGAGCACATGGCTCTTTCTCAAAGTGCTCATAAAGTTTTCACAGCAAATGGATCTCCTGCAATCTCCTGCTTAAAATGTCACACTTTTCTTCAGAATTGAACAACTTAGTTAGAGCCTAAAAATGAACATTTTGATGTGAGTGGGTGTATTTTAATGCGGGAGATTGCACGTGATCCATTTGCTGTGAAAACTTTATGAGCACTTTGAGAAAGAGCCACGTGCTCAACAGATGTTCTAATTAATAAGCTTAGAGGGGAGTTTTCGGTCAAATCGGGGAGATTCTGAGAAGGGCCAGTGCGATCGAGTTTTGCTGTAAAACGGGGTGTTCTCAGAATCTCCCCGATTTGACCAAAAACTCCCCTCTAAGCTTATTAATTAGAACATTTGTTGAGCACATGGCTTTTTCTCAAAGTGCTCATAAAGTTTTCACAGCAAATGGATCACGTGCAATCTCCCGCATTAAAATACACCCACTCACATCAAAATGGAACAAATTTCTTGTGCTCGGCAGTAAGCGTCCAACCTTGTAACTTGTGCTTCCACGTTAGCGGGGGGGCCTTCTCATGGACGCCCCGACACACGCTCCAAACTCCGCAGGCTGTTCCGCTCTCATCGAATCCTTCGTGCTCGCCAAGGGCCTTCAGGACGAGGACGCGGAGGACGCTGACGATGACGAGGAGGAGATCGACGAGGACGGCATGATCGTCGCCAAGACGGAGCGCGCGAGCCGGGCCGCGCGCTCGCCCCCACCGAGCGACAAGGCGCAAGCCGCCGCGTGGAAGGTGGCGACGACGTTGGCGGACGCGCTCGAGAAGCGCGGGCTCACGCGGGCGGCCCGCCAGCCCGTCGTGCAGTTTGCGTCCAAGCTGTCGCGCACGAGCGCGCGCGGCGACTTTGTGGGCTCGGTCGCGCGGCCGACGCAAACGCTCTCACACGTCTTCTCGCTGCAGCGGCCGATCGACGCCAACGCGCGCGAGAGCAGCTACCTCACGTACCAGTCGGTGCTGCCGCTCGAGTCCTTTCAGCTGGCGGCCGCCGGGATGCGCAGCAACAGCGTGCGCGCGAGCGTGGTGCACAAGCAGAAGAAGACGCAGGGCGGCGGCCAGCAAACGACGCGCAACAACCTGCAGGAGCTCGCGGCCTCGTTTGCGTCTCAGTCGGCGGCGATCGCCATCGCGCTCGGCGTCGCGCGTCGCGCCTTTGGCCAAGCGTCCGACCCGGGGGCCACCACGGCGACCGACCTGGCGCAGCTCGTTGTTCCGAACCTGGACGGTACCAAGAAACGCATCGAGGGTGCGTTCGTGACCACGAGCTCGACGCGGCTGCTGCCGCACGCGCTGCCGATCCGAGTGGGACAGCACAACCTGCTGACGACGATGCAGGGCTTTGCCAACGCCGAGCTGGAGATGGGCGCCATCCGCTCGCTCGTGCCGCAGCAGGTGGCCTCGCTCAAGAGCATCTGCGTCAAGATCTGCGACAAGACCGACGGCGTGTCAGTGTGGGCGGCTTGGGTTCTGCTTATTCACATGCTGAGCGACCCGCGGCTGCGCAAGCTCGTGCGCGCCTCGCCCATCACCGACCACGAGGTGGCCGTCGCGCACCTCTTTACCAACTACGCGCGCGCGGAGGTGACACGGCGCGCGCGCATGGAGCAGGCGGCGGCGCAGAAGGCGGCGCAGAAGGCGGCCAAGGAGGCGGCCAAGGAGGTGAAGGAGGCGGCCAAGTCCAACAAGAAGCAACCCACCGTTCAAAAGAAGATCGCCAAGCTCGCCAAGCTCGACCAGGCACCGCCACCTCCGGGGGAGGTGGCGGTCGAAAAGCCTCCGACGGCGGTTATGGCCGCGCTGCAGGCGCAGATCGAGGCGCAGAAGCGCAGCGAGAAGCAGACGCTCTCGCTCAAGCGCAAGCGGCCGCCGTGCTCGGGCGTGGTGCAGGTGTCGGGCGGCGTGCTCGACTACTGGGCGGCGGCGCTCTCGTCCGAGTACGCCGCCATCCTCAAGCTGATGATCACGCAGTCCAAGGCGATCGCCAACGAGGCGTCGGTGCAGACGCTCACGGGCCAGGCGCCGGCCGGCTTCAGCAGCGAGCGCAACGCGCTGCTCGTGGACATCTCGACGCGCAACGCGGTGAGGAGCGCGGAGGCGCTTTCGGGCCTGGTGATCACGTCCGAACAGCGCGTGCCCAAGGTCGTGTCGTGGCGATGCCGCACCGCCGAGGGCAAGCTGCGCGTGCACACGGGCGTGGTGCGCTCGTCGACCGACGCGTCAAACACGACCATCCACGCGGCGGCGCTCGCGCCCGAACGGTTGCAGGAGCCGACGGGCCACACGGCCATCGTCTGGTCGCTCTCGGTGCGCAACGCGACACCCTTTGACGCGTCGACCTCGCTCGTGCCGGGCGTGGTCGAGGGTCTCGTGCACCACCGCGCCGTGGAGCTGGGCAAGGTGCCGTTGCGCAACAAGCACTACACGACGCGCGTGCTCGACGCGGTCAAGCAGCGCACGCAGCGCGCGGCGTGCGACGGCTCGCTCGACGTGGCGCTCACGGGCGTGCCGCGCAGCTTCATTGTGCTGCGCGCAAAGCTCGTGGTGGGCGACTCGCAGCACAAGGCCGGCCTCGCGATCGGCACGCGCATGGGGGAGGCGCACGCGGCCGCGCGCGAGGGCGTGAGGCACGCGCCCGGCGTGAGCGACATCGAGACCATCGAGATCCTCTCGTCTGAGTCGCTCGGCGGCGTGGCCGAGCCGTTTGCGACGCCCTCCAACAACCTGGCGCTCGCGCTGGAGGCCAACGAGCAGATCCGCGTGCTGTTCAAGGACAAGAGCCATCGCAACGACCCGTGCCGCGTTCTCTGCGGCGTGGCGATGCCCGCGGAAATGTCCTCAAGCATGTGCGAGGAGCACGACCGGCCGCAGAGCCTGCTTCCCATTGTCGACTGCAGCGTCGACCTGCTGGAGGACGACTTGGCGGGCGTCGTGACAGTGCCGCCGCCGCTGCCCAACCGACGCGACGCGCGCCTGCGCTCGGTAGCGATCAAGCTCACCGTGTGCGGCGACACGCCCGTGCGCCTGCCCGAGCTGCTCGACCTCTACGCGCGCGACGAGGAGCGCGAGGACCACGCCAAGCAGACCTTCGAGCACCTGTCGTTGTTGCTGGGCGGCGCGGCGCGCGCGAGCGAGGTCAACGACGTCGCGGCCTCCGTGACGGCCGGGCACGTCAACTCGTCCATTGCGTGCGCGAAAAGAATTCTCGTGGGCGACCTGAACATGCGCCTGCTCTGCACGCTGCACCAAGCCTACCGCGTGGGCACGAGCAACGTGCCTCGCTCGTTTGAGACCACGCCGTGGAGCGGGACGTACGGTAAACACAATCGTGGTTAAAGGCAACGACAACCCGTATAACACCAACTCTAACCACGTGCAGGCGCCGGCTTCGACATCGGCACATCGGGCGGCATTGGCGTGCGCGCCTCAAGTTTAACGGCAGACAACCGGTGCGCCCACCCTTGCCAAACGCTTGTCACTTCTTGCCACCCTGGCCGGAGGAACGGCCACCGCCACCGGAGGGGCCCGAGGGGCCCGAGCCACCCGTGTTGTTCGAGCGGCCGCCGCCGCTCGCGTTGCCGGGCGTGGTCGACGGCCAGCCACCGCCGTTGCCCTGGCCCGACATGCTCGTTGCGCCTCCACCCTTTGGCATTCTTGCTTAGTTGCGCGTGTGCCCACCTGCAAGCTCACAAGTGGCAAACCTTTACTTAGAGCAGGAATCACGGCAAGATCCTGATGGCGCAGGCGCAGGTGGACGCATGGTGCGCCGCGGCGGCCAAGACACACTACGTGCAGGTCGACGACAACTTCTACTCGGCGGTGCCGCGCGAGGCGCGCGGCGTGCCGCACTCAACCGTGCCGGGTCTGCACGCGTACCTGGACGAGTACGCCGACGGGCTGGAGCACGCGCGCACGCTCATCGGTGTGCAGGACCGGCGCACGGTCGACTCGCTGCAGTGCCTGCCGCTCTCGCCCTTTGCCGAGCGGCAGGCGCCGCACGCTTCAGAACAAAGCGGCAATTCTATGCAACTCAAACCCGCACACATACGACTCAGTTCACACACGGGCCTTTCGCTCTTCCCTACGAGCAAGTCTGACACTGCCGTGTGCGTGCGCAGACCCGACCGTGCCCAAGCGCTTCCGCAACCCGGACGACGCCGTGGGCGCCGAGGGTCGAGCGTTTCAGGTGGACGCCACGTGCGCCGACGTGGCCATCCTGCGCGAGCCGCTCGTGCCGTGCGTGGCGATCACCTCGCCGCAGGACTGCATCTTCGGCCAGGCGCAGCCCTTTTTGACCTCGGTGATCGGCGCGGCGGCGGCGCTCGCGCGCCTTGCACGCTCGGCCACGCTTGTCGAGCGTCCCGACGGCGAGCACACGCCCGAGTCGGAGGTTTTTCACCTGTACAGCATGCTCAAGAACTACTACAGCGGCGACTACCATCTCGGCAACCACAACAAGACGGGGTTCTACTGGGCGTCGGTGGCCGCGGTTCTGCTCAACTCCATCTTTACGAGCGCGCACCAGATGGCCGAACTGGTCATTGCGGACGGCAACGCCAAGGGCCCTGCCGCGTGCGCCGCGCGCATGCGCGCGCAGGAGGCCGAGGGTGCTCCACCGGTGGGCGCGCCGCTCAAGGACCTCGTGAGCGCCGAGGAGTTTGCGCGCGCCAAGGCGTGGTGGGAGCCCTTCACGCGCCACAGCGAGCGCCTCAACCCGTGGGTGCACGTGTCGCCGCTCCTCGTGCTGCTGTCCAAGATCAACGGCTCGCTCGACCTGCCCGTGCAGACGTACGACGAGGTGGCGCGCGCCGTGCACAACCTCGTGTGCTCCGGCGCGTGGCTGCACGCGTCGCCCGACGGCGAGCAGCCGCCCCGCGAGCCGTCGCCCCTCGCCGGGCTGCGCGCGCCCTCACACGTGCGCGCCGAGCACGTCACCCCCGTCTTCGTGGGCAAGACGGGCAGCCTGCACGACAGCAAGCCGGCGACGGCGTGCGTCGTCGGCGTGCTGCCGATGGGCTTCCAGCAAATCTTGGCGCTGCTGCAGGGCGCGAGCAACGACCCCACCGTGGTGGCCAACTACGCCCACAACTTCTCGTTTCTGATCTACCGGCCGTCGGCGGCGCCCGACATCGTGACCAACTGCAAGAAGCAGCGCTCGTCCAAGGCGATCAGTTGCGTCAACGTCGAGGGCGACGAAGCAGCCTTCGGCACGCGCGCCGACAAGCTGGCGGTGTGCAAGCTGCACCGCGCCGCGTGGCGGCTCAACCTCGACCTGGTCAGGCCGCTGTGCCTGCGCGTGGCCAAGCCGCGACCCGAAAAGCAGCTTGCGCGCGGCGATCGCGCGAGCGTCGACTACTGCAAGCAGCGCAAGCGCGAGCTGGATGGACAGGGACTGCTCACCAAGCAGCAGGTGGTGGCTGATGCTGCGATGCACGCCGCCACCTTTGGGGATTGATGTGTGTCGTGACTACAAACCACGTTTATAAGATTGCGTGCCTTCAATCGCTAACCTTGCGACTTTTAGGATCCGGGTGGGCAAGACAATCCGCCAGACACCACGATGGCCACCAAGTCCGCCTCCGCTACCCCCGCCCCGATGTCGCGCCAGAAGAAGGCGGGCGTGACCATCAGCATTGCGCGCGTGCACAAGCAGATGCGCAAGAGCGCCGTGGCCGATCAGATCAGCTCCAAGGCGCCGCTGTACGTGGCGGCCGCCATAGAGAAGATGCTGTCCACCATCCTTAAGCAGGCAACGGACAACGTGCGCAGCGGCCAGCGCACACAGAAGGGTGAGCTCAAGACCAAGCGCGTCGTCAACGGTGACATCATCGCGGCGGTGCGCAGCGATCCGGACCTGGCGCGCCTCTTCGGCGGCTTCGCGTTCAGCTCGCACGCGCCCGCCAGCAAGCCTATCCGCTTCATCCTATCGGCCGCGCAGCAGCAGAAGCGCACGCTGGAGAAGCTGACGCGGGCGGCGGCCAAGAAGTCCCTCGGCGACGACTGAGGCGCGGCGCGCACGTGCGCGCGGGGGACCCGTGTGTTTTTGTGGGAGCACGATCGGTGCGTAACGGGCTTGTATTTAAAAAACCCACTCAAACACCCAACAACACCTCGGGTGGCACGCCGCGGCGGTGCTCCTGCACCGGAGGCAGCCGGTTGCTGAAGCGCGCCTGGAGCTGGCCGTGCGGCGTCTCCAAAAACTGAAAGAGTGCGTTGACGAGGAGGCCGTCGCGATACTCGCGAAAGTAGCAGTGGGCCGGGTAGATGGTTGGGCGATACCTGCCCTCGTACCAGCCGCGACCGGTCTCGATCGCCTTGGCAGTCGCTGTCCCGGATGCCAGTTTGTCGACGTAGCGCATGGAGCACTGCTCGACAGGCTGCTTTAGCAGGTAGTAGCGCATCTGGTGCGTGAGGCAGAGCGATGTCGCCTCGTGCGTGTCGCCGACAAAGGGGTCGTCGGACAGGTTGGGAACCTTCTCGTCGGGCAAGAAGCCGCCCTGCCAGGGCGTGATGGCCGGCAGCGTCTCGCGGCCGCGCAGGTCGCGGATGAGCTGCTTGGCGGCCGCGCGCACGGCCGTCGGCCAGTAGAGATGGGTCGCGTCGTCCCACCGGCGGCCCAGGTCCATCTTGAGAAAGGTGAACGTGACGAGCAGGTTGACCAGGAACAGATCGCGCCAGTCGGTCGACGCCGTCGGGCAGAGGCGCCGAAAGTGCTTTCGCTCGACGTCGATGACGTTGATCCGCCACGCGTCGAGGGCCGCTGGCAGGCGGTCAGGGTAAAAGTCCACAAAGTTGCGCAGCGTGCCGTCGAGGTGCACAAAGCCCTGCCACGAGAACCGGAAGATGCACACGAGCAGCGCCGTGGAGTAGGCGCGGCTCGTCGTCGCGGACGCGACGAACTTCGCCTCCGGCGCGTAACGCTGGTCGGCCGAATATCTGGCGCGCTCGAGCAAGGCGAAGACCTTGTACACGCACGCTTGCACGCCCTCCTCGTCGGAGTTAGGGTCGTCGACCATCCTGCGCGCGTACGAGAGCAGGGCCACCTTGGGACCGAAGCCGCACAGCGCGGTGAAGAGCATGTTGGCCGCCTCGCCCACGGCCTCCTCGAAGCGAAGCCAGGGCGTGCGCTCGTGCGGCACGCGCAGCAGCAGCGTGCCGTCGGCAAACTGGTCGACCACGTTGCGCTCGGGGAAGACGTCGCGGAGCCCCTCGAGTTGCAGCTCCTCGGGCTTGTCGCTCGCCTTCCAGACGGTGTTGTACGCCCCGCCACCGACCTTGCGCATGCCTATGCGCTGGAGCGCGGCGTCGCCCTTGGCCTGCTCCTCGCGCCCGTAGATGGCGCCCAGACCGTGCGCCTTCAGCCTGGGCTGCATGTGACCCGCGCTCCTCGATAGCAGCTTGAACGTGCGCCCCTTTGACGCAGAGTCGGGGTCGTCCCACACGCGCATCGCGCGCTCGGCGTCAAACGCCGCGGCGACGGCCGCTTCGACGTGCTCGCGCGGGGTGTTCGGTTGCTTCTCGGCCGGAGACTCCAGGAGCGCCGCCAGTGGCTTGGGCAACTTGGGGTGCGTAAGCTTGCGCGGCGGCGCGGCCGCGGGAGTGGCGGGCGAGGGCGAGGGCGAGGGCGAGGGCGAGGCCAAGGTGGGCACAGGCACCATAGGCACCACGGGTGTCGCGGGCGTCACGGGCTTAGGTGCAGACGGCTCGGCTGCAACCTCGGCCGACGCCTCGTCGCAGATGGACGAAGCGTACTCCTCCCACCATACCTGGCCAGCCTTTTGCGCCATGTCGTGCCGCACGCTTGCGCTTAGCGCCTTAAGCGCGGTGCTCGTGCGCAGCGTCCCATCCTTCAGGGCGTCGGGAACATCCTTGCTCTGAGGCAACAGGTACATGCGGTAGCCGGCGGTGTACCATCCCTGGCCAAACTGGTGCAACCGCTTGTGCCTCGTCTCGGCCGTTTCCCCCCGCAGCTGCATCGCCGACAGCACGGCTCGCACGTGCGCCTCGCCCCACTCGTGTGCGTCGAGGATGAGCGCGTGGTAGCTCTTGGCCGACGCGTTCTTGGGCTCCCAGTGGCTGATGTGGTCGACAAAGAAGGCCATGACGTTCACGCGCTCGTCATCCCGACCGCGCTTGGGCGCCATCAATCCTACTCGCGCCTGGGTTTCCGGACGGCAGGAACCACCCACTCACCCACTCACCCGCCAAAATGGCAACAGCGGGAAGCTTCCCACCACCTACGTCACCTGGTTGGAAACCGGGCAAGAGTAGCAAATCCAAGCCACCCGTGATAACCTCGAAGGATTGAAACCCCTAGTAACCGGTGGTGGGAAACGGGCGCGCGCGAGAGAGGGCCATGGCGCGCGCGTTTGCGGACGCAAAGCTGTCCTTGCACATGCCCACGCCGTCGGTCACGGACGCCCTCTTCAAGTTGGTGACGGAAGACCCGGAGGGCAACGAGGTGCTGCCTCGCGAAGCGGCCAACCAACAGCACGACGGCTACAACTCCTACGTCGCCGACCCGGAAACGACCGCCTACCAGGGGATCCGAGAGGTGATGATAGAAACGGAGAAGATCCTGAGCTCAAGCCGGAAGGAACTCAACAACGGCGTCTCGTGGATCAACCACGTGTGCGCAGGAAACCAGGCCGCACGCGCCGACCTGACGGACCGGTGCGCGGTGATCTTTGCGGCCATGAACGCGCTCGTGGTCAAGGCGGGATCGGCGTTTCAAGACTTTAAGCAAACGTACACGGCGGGCCTGCATCAGCAGTACAACGACACGCTGAAATGGTACAACAACACCCTTCAGTGGCGCATAACCACGAAGGATGACGAGCGCGTCGGCTACGACTATGCCGACTACGCATTCGGCATGCTGCTGAATCTGATCAATTCGCTCGTGCCCCCGTACACAAACGAACCGGACGGCTCGCTCCCGGAACCAGACGTGGATCCCGCGCTTGGCCAGTATAAGGTGATGGTGACGCAGGAACTGCTCACGCATTACACCGTGTGGCTCAAAGACCTCACCTCCCTTGCAATCCTTTGCGCGGAGTTCCTCGATTCTGCGCGCGACTGTGCAGCGGACAACGCCGTGAAGGGGCAAGTCCATCCAGAGGTACACCCGGAGGGCGTGTACCGTCCGGCAACCCAGAAGGAGAAGTTCTTTGAAACGTACAGGAAGCTCTGGGCCGGCGGCGCACCGGCCGCGGAAGCCGCCACAGAGGAGCAACGGCTCAGGCTGCGGCGGTTCTACTTGCTTAAGAACGACTATCACTACATGAAAAATCTCCCCGGCGGGTTTCGCCACACGACGTATGATAACATGGGACGCGGCAGCTGCGGCTACGCGTCGTTCATCCAAGCGCTCGGAGACACCGGCAGGAAGCCCATGCCAAACCTCGCGCTACGCATGGACCCCCCGACCATGCAGAGGATACAAACCCTGCGCGATGCCGCGGCCAACTGGATGCGCGGTCCCCAAGCCGGCGTCGACGAGAAAGACATGCGCGATCCGGACGCCAGCTACTGGGTGCAGCGCGTCAATGAGAACAAGCGCCAGCTTGCCCACGAGGACGTAAAGAAATTCGGGCTAGACGCGTGGTACGAATGGAACAACGACCCCGCGTACAAGGTCGGCAGCGAACCCAACCCGTTCGAGACCTGGGAGGAGTACATGGTCCGCGTCGACGAGGCCTACGAGCGGTGGGTGTCGGAAACGCAGCACCCTACTGGCACCTTGCCATCTGTGAGCGGCAATTCGGACATCCACTGGGCACAGGAGTACGATTGGTACGCCATGGCGGCGCGGTTCAGGCGCCGCATCCACCTCTACCTGATCGTCAACACTCCCAACAGCAACAAAGCCATTGAGCACTTCCGGTACATTTCCAGCTATGGCAACGTCATGGACCAACCGGTGTGCATCGCATACACGAGCGGGGGCACCTACAATGGCGTGGCATCCAACGAGCGAGCATTCTTCAACGCACGCAGCTTCTTCCACTTTGCGGTCATCCTGACGAAGGCAAACCAGTTAACGCCGACACCGGTTGGAATTTACCAGAAGAATGTCGTGCCGTACAGGGTGCCGGACACGGCCGAGAGGGCAGGCGATCCCTGGTACAGGAACCACCAGATCCCGGGCCCGCCTGCGCCACAGCCACGCCCCACGCCAGATGAGAACAAAGCGGCGGCGAGATGGAACCGAACCAAGAGGGAAAGGAAGGCTGCCGACAAGGCGCAGGCGGGCCTGCCTCCCCCGTCCAATCCGCCACCCGCCGCCGCTTCCGCTCCCTCAGCGCCACCGAAGACGGACGCGCAGAAGGCGCAGGAGAAGAAGGAGCAACAGGAGCAAGACTTTAAAACTATTCGCGAGCGCGCGGCCACTGCGGAAACGCTCATGGTCGAGATGGGACAGAGAGTGCAGGCTAGGGCGGCTGCGGCCCCCGCCGTCCAGGTGGCGGCGCCTCCGCCTCCACCGCCAGGCGGAGGCGGAGGCGGAGGCGGAGGCGGTGGAGGCGGAGGCGGAGGCGGTGGAGGCGGAGGCGGAGGCGGAGGCGGAGGCGGAGGCGGAGGCGGAGGCGGAGGCGGAGGCGGAGGCGACGGAGGTGGCGACGGAGGCGACGCAGACGACGGCTACGACAGCTCCCTAGACGACTTGCCGCTCGATCAGCTGCCAGACCCTGGCGCGGGTTCGCCCGCGGGGGGCAACAACTCACCAGGCGGCGGTGGTGGCAGCAGCAGCGATGGTCCTCCCGCGGGGGGCAACAACCCCAACCAGGGCGGGCCGTCGGGCGGGCCGCCGAGTGGAAACTACGGCGGAGCACTGCCCATCCAAGGGAACGTGCTCCAGCCGGGATGGGGAAAGGAATGGTTCAACCAGGACAAGGGTGGTGGCGGCGGCGGCACCGGCGTGACCGGCGATGAGGCCCTCCGCGTCTGCGGCGGCCCGGGCGGCGTACCGACAGTGCATGGCGTCTCGGAGGCCGAACGGTACAACTACGTGGACGGCTTCTTTTCGCCCTACCAGCGGCAGTTCGTCAAGAAGAAGATGCGCGAGGCGCACGACGCCTTCGTGCAGCACGTGGCCAACCGACAAAACTACGGTCACATCATGCTCATGCGGTACGTGCGCCCCGACGAGGGTGGTGGAGGGGATGATGGCAACGCGTACAATGCCAACGCGGCAAGGAACCAAGCGGCTGTCACGCAAGAGCGCAACGAGACGTGGCAAGCGCTGGAGGCGGCGGAGCCCGACTACCACGACCTGATCTGGAAGCACTACGAGCAGCTTTCACCAACGGAGAGGAAAAAGTTGGACTGCTCGACCGGCGACAAAGACGTGGATTCGTTGCTGCGGGGAATGATTGGGAAGCTCTTTGAGGTCGACGCCTTCAAGGGCGACGATCCGAAAGCCTTCTGGATCAAACTCTGCGAATGGTGGGTCAAGTACAATGGCACGAGAAAGTACATGATCGGCGCCTACAGTAAGACGAGCGACTTTGGAAGGCTGCGGCAGGCGCTGCTGGACTGGTTCGTGGACAAGCGCAGCAGCGCAATAGAGCAGCGAAGGGACGGGAGGATGCTCAAGAGCTTTTGGTGCTTCATGGCGCTGGCTGTGCGGAGGCTCCGCAAGAAGCTTCCCTGGGACGCGCTCGCCGCCGGCCCCGACCCCGTCAGCAAGGCGCTTCTGGACTTTACCAGGAGCACACGGGGCCAGAAGAACGAGGGGCTCCGCGAGGAGGTGGCGGACACGGCGTGGTTGGGCGGGCGGCTCTTGCAGAATCTGCAGAGCTCCGCCGACGGGACGTGGATCACGTGGAAGGGCGTGATGCTCGAACTGAAGAAGGCGCTTGAGGCGCTCGAGAAGGTGCTGCGGCGCGACGCGCAGGAGGTGCGCGCAACCGCCGATGAGCTGAACGAGGTGCACGCTGCGCTCCAGGACGCGATGCGCCGCGCGCGCGAGGTGTGGATGGCGAACGGCAACCACCTCGTCGACGGCATGCCCACCGATCCGCCCAACACCGTGGTGGGCATAACCAACCAGCTCGCGTACGCGCGGTTCCTGATGAGGTACACGGACATCGGCAACAAGGAGGAGACCGTATTCGAGCGGCTCGAGGTCTTTGTGAACAACGCGGAGCAGGCGCTGAAGGCGAGCACGCCACCAACGGAGGAGGAGCTGCTCGAGCATTTCCACAACCTCCAAACGACCATCGCTTCGGTGTACCCGCTCACGCACTTTTCCAACTACAGCAACCAGGCCGAGCTGATGCAGCGGGCCATCGAGGACTACGCTCAGCAAAAAGCGGAGGTGGAGGCACAGGCAAAGGTGAACCAGATCCAAAGGGAGAATGCAAAGATGGAGCAAAAGAAGGAGCGGCTGATCGTGGCGGCCCAAGCAGCGGCCCAAGCGGCGGCCGAAGCGGCGAGGGTGGCAAAGCAGGCGCAGGTGGATGCGCAGGCGGCGGCGATCAAGGAGCAAACCCGTGCAAAGAAGGCGCAGGAGAAGATCGAGAAGCAAACGGCGACGGCTGAGAGGAAACGGCTGCAGGCGGAAGAAAAACAGGAGAAGGCGGAAGTCGCTGCGGCGAAGGGGTTTTTGGAGGACTTGGCAAGGGACAGCTGGATTGAGAACGGCACGCGGGCGAAAGAAGCGGAAGAAAGAAACAAGGAGATGGAGACCCTGCTCGCGCAGCTGGAGGTGGGCAAGGTGGAGGAGGCGGCGGCCCAAGCCGCACTCGCCGCGGTGGCGGCGGCGGTCCAGAAACTGGACGACCAGTCCATGGATGGCACGGCCGCGGGGGACGCAGTCGCAAAGTCGCGGAAGGAGGTCGAGAAGCGGCAGGCACAAAAGGAGGCACAGACGAAGCTGAAGGCGGCGCAGGAGGAGTTTAAGGAAACGCAGGCCAAACAGGCCGCGAAGGCAAAGGAGGCTGCGGATTTCAAAGCCGCAAAGGAGCGGAAGGACAAGAAGGATGAAGCGACCAATGCCTTTGTGAGGACGCAGGAGAACGGCCCCGACAAGGAGAACGAGCGGAGGTGGTCCAACATCGTGAAGGCGGCGCGGGAGGCCTGGGACGACGCGGAGAAGGTGAAGGCGAAGGCGATCGAGAGCGGTACGAAGAACCTCCTGATCTACAACATCAAGGACAACATTAAACGCCTCGACGGGATGCGAGAAGGGAAGATCAAGTACGAGAACAACCCGGGTAGGATTTCGGCGTCGCTCGCGGAGCTGAAGGAGTGGACCGCACAGCTGCGCGCAGAGGTGCTGCGGCTGACGCAGCTGATCGAGGCGGAGAAGGCGCGTTTGGCCCAGGAGAGGGCCGCCGCGGCCAAGGCCAGGAAGGAGAAGAAGGACCAGAACAAAAAGTGAAATAAAATCTCCCCGATTTGGCCAAAAACTCCCCTCTAAGCTAATTAATTAGAGTATTTGTTGAGCACTTGGCTCTTTCTCAAAGTGCTCATAAAGTTTTCACAGCAAATGGATCTCCGTCCGGGAGATTTGCATACAGAATGTCTATTTTAGTATAAGAATGTCCCCTTTGACACGCAAGTCAGCACATGACGACGCCCGAGAGGGCCCAGGGCAGAAGCGCCGCAAGCGTGGCGATCACGATGGATGCCGCGTCACCCGTCGTTCCATAGGGCGCATGGTTGCCGAATGCGAGGAGCGTGAACGCCCAGCAAGAGGAGAGCACGATAGGCACGGAGAACCACACGAGCCGGAGCAGCCACCGCGAGATGCGCTCGTTCTGCGGCTCAAAGCGCCCACCCACGAGCGCCGCGGCAAAGAAGAAGCCGAGGCTGTGCTGCGTTGCCCACTGCAGGCTCGCCGAGCGCCAGCTGGTCGTCGTCATCATCGAGCCGTCGTAGCCGCTGATGATGGCGAGCGAGGCGATCGTCAAAAAGAGTTGGATGGAGACGAGCGCGACGATGAGCAGCGCCGTTAGGTTCTCGAGCCACACGATGTACCGCCCCGTGGACACGCACGACGAGTAGAGTAGCCAGCTGACAAAGGTGGTCACCGCGAGCGTGAGCGTGATCAACAGCGTCGCCGCGACGTACCAGTGCGTCAAGAAGGAGAGGTCGAAGCCGAGCGGGCTGCCGAGTCGGCCCACCGTGTAGATGAGCATGCCGGAGGAGTGCAGCACGCACGCAATCCACGTGGAAGAGTACCACGCTGTCGGTATGGAGAAGAAGAGGAGCAGCAACTCAAGCGCGGGCCATATCGAGTCGGCGTAGGTGTACACGATCAACACAGCAACGACGGAGGCGGCAAAGGCCACGTTGCCCGAGCTCGCGGCGCCCTCGCGCTCCTCGTCCTCCTCCGCTGTGTGGATAAAGTAGTCGCGCCGCGTGCGGCACCGGCGGTCGTGCGGAAACGCAAAGATGGTCAGTCCCACCGCGCACGCCCACAGCGCTGCAGGGCTCGAGTTGGCCGTGTAGAGCCGTCGCGCGCGGAAGGAGTTCTCGCACACGTCGACGCTGCCTGCGCACGCGCTGTCGCCAAAGAGCGCGTCCATCTCATCTAGCCGCGAGAAGCAGGCGATCTGCACAATGAAGGCGGCGAGGAAGATGAGGATCGAGAGCTGCGCCACGATGGAGGCCACCGGCTTGCACCCCTCCTCGTAGATGGCGTCGTGGTTGAGCAGGATGATGCCCGCGGCACAGATGCACAGCGTGCCACCAAAGACGAGCGTGCACGACACCAGGTCATCCGCCATCGCGTAGCCGCGCGCCTCGATGTCGTCGTGGGTCGCCGAGAAGCTGGTGACCTCGCCTGGGTGGTAGAGCGCACCGCGCACGATGCGCGAGCCGGAGTAGCCCAAGAAGGCGGCTGCGAGCGCGATGAGGTTCTCGCGCTTGCCCTTTGGGTCGTAGCCGCGCTCGCCCTCCTTGGGACCCGAGAAGCCGAAGATGAGCAGCACGGCCGAGCCGCACAGCAGGGAGTAGAGCGCGTCTGCGATGCGCGCGTTCACGCCTCCCTGGTGCAGCCCGACAAAGGCGGCGACCACCAGAAGCACCGCCGCGAGCCCGCGCTGCTCGAACAAAAACTCGGCGGTGACGGGCGGCGCGGCGACGATGGCCGTGAGCACAAGCGCGGTGGTGCGCAGCGAGGTGGGCACGTCGACCACGAGGGTGGGCGGCAGCGCGGTGAGCGCGTCGAGCACGATGGACGCGGAGAAGACGGCGCCCGCGCTGATGACGTTGCCTTCGGCCACCTCAAAGACCTCTTCGTCCTCTTTTTTGCTCGCGCGCGTCGCCGCGTCGTCCTCTGGCACCACCAGCGCCTGCGGGGAGGGCGCGCGCAGCGGCTGCTGCATGCAAGCCCCTCTACCCCATAAGCAGAGAGAGATTGCTTATTCAATCCCGTTGCTCTCCAGGATTGGGGCCGCTTCCATCCTTGTACAAGAAAATGGACCCGGAGGGTGGGGTGTGTCGACGCTTCCTTCTTCGCCACAAGCCAACCTTGCGAATTGTAAACGTTGAGATGGTCAAGCAATCTCGACGCTGGGCATCCACCCCGCATCCTCACTTCCCCCACCACCACCAGATTGAACGATGTCCGCCTTTGGAAAGGGATTGGTGAAGCGCAAGGCTGATGGCGCCACCGAGCCGCCCGCTCCCAAGATGGGCAAGCGCCCGCCCGCCCTGCTGGAGAAGCTCGACCTGAGCAAGATTGAATTCTCCAACAAGGTGGAGAATGGCAACCAGGGCGACAAGTTTGTGCGCGCCAACCTCGACGGCGGCCGCATCGAAATCGCCCTCGCCGCGCTACCCAACTTTAGCCGTGCGCCCTTCGACGCGGGCCCGCCCAAGACGACCGACGGCCAGCCGCTCGGCAACCAGTGGAGCTTCTCCGTGGAGCTGACGATGGAGCAGTACGAGAAGTTCACCGCCTACGAGAAGCACGTGGTCGACTCGCTCATGCCGCTGCGCAACGAGCTCTTCCCCAAGGACGCCAAGAAGAAGAAGGCCGGCATGTCCGAGGACGACTTCGCCGCCAAGTACAACTCGAAGCTCACGCCGCCCAACCCGGAGAAGGGCTACGCGCCCACGCTGCGCATCTTCATCGAGACCGACCCGGAGCGCCAGCCGCCCAACATCCAGCTGATGCACCTGCTTGAGGGCAACCAGTGCACGCGTCCGATCAAGGGCAGCGTCACCGACCTCAAGGCCAAGTCGGCGGTGGTCCTGGTGATGTCGCTCGTGCGCGGCGTCTACGCCGGCCAGACCGGCCTTGGCTGCAAGTTTGCGGCTACGCTCATCCACGTCCTCACCAACATGCAGCAGAGCAACACGCCCGAGCCCGACTACAGCGGCGTGACCTTTGTCGACATCACGACGCCGCGCGAGGGCGCCACCCTTAATGACGCGCCGCCGCCGGCCGACGACGACGACAATGGCGAGGGGGGCGTTGAAGGAGAGGAGCCCTTCACCAGCGACCAGTTTGACGACGCCGTGGCCTCCCAGCAGGTGGTGGGCTGAGCGCCCGTGTGGCGCCGGCGGCAACCCCTTGACGCACGCACGCACACGCACATCGCTAGAAAGTTGACATTTGGTGTGCATTTGCGTTTTAATAAACGGGTTAGGCAGATGAGCGCCACCACAACCAAGCCGCTTTCGATCCGTGGCGTCGCGCACCCGCCGCCACCGCGGCGCGGCGGCCGCGCCAACCGCGCCGACCTGACAGGCGCCGAGATCGACGCGACCAACCTGCGGGGTAAGAAGTTGCTTCGCGAGCACGATCACGGCGACGAGGTGGGCACGGTCCTTGCAAGCTGGAAGGGGCGCGACGGCTCGCTGCGCATCGCGGCCAACGTGGAGGATCCGGAGGCGATCAAGCAAGTGAAAAAGGGTGAGATGCGCGGGCTCTCTCTCGGCACATCCATGATCCTCGCCGAGGATGGCAGCGTGGCGTTCCGCGGCCAGGACGAGCTTTCGATTTGCGAGGAGGGCAAGCGGCCAGGCACCTGGATCGACACTATGAATGGTGTGCCTTGCCACGCGGTCGAGTGCTTCTCAAAATCCGCGGCCGGTGCGCGCGAATGCACCCCAAGCGCTAAAATGATATCCCCCTCCTTGGATCCCAAGTAGTAACTCGGACCATCGGATCCTTTGCTCACGCGCCAAAACATACAAAGCATGTCGTCCGAGGCTGAGACCGCGTCCATGAATGCCGCCGCAGACCAGAACCGCGACGACCTGGTTTCGCGCCTGAAGAAGGAGCTCGAGGAGAAGACGACGCAGCTCGGCAACGCCAACGCGCGCGTGGCGGATACCGACTCGCGTATGAAAGGCTACGAGGCCAAGGAGCTCGCCAGAATTACCTCGTGGCAGGAGGACGCCAAGGACTTCATGTGCGGCTTTGTCAACGAGGAGGTAGAGGCGCACCACCCGCAGCTCAAGGACGACGTGGCCGTGTTCACCGGCACCTCGGGCTGGGCGCATACGTACCACGAGAAGCCTGACATCCAGGCGCAGGGCGCGCTCGCCGCCGTGTCGTACGTCGCGTCCAAGGGCATCAAGCGCCTGCGCGAGCAGGCGTCGCAGGGCGCCGCCGCGGCCAACACGCTCGCCGAGACGATGAAGGCCAACGAGGAGCTGACGGCGCAGAACAGCAAGCTGCAGAAGGACTACCAGGATGCGATGACCCTGTGCGACGAGCGCCAGAAGGGCCTCGAGACGCTGCAGGCGGAGCTGATCAAGGGCGGTCTCATGAACGAGAAGTTCAACTTCTCCAAGCTCACCTCGCGCGAGCAGACGCCGGCGGAGCCGCACTCGGCGGTGGGTGTGGGGGCGGCGGCGCCCTCGCTCGAGGCCGTCAAGGCGGAGGCCTCCAAGGCTGCGGGCAGCTCGACGGCCAACCCGGTGCACCAGCAGGACCTTCTCCAGTCGCTCCTCGGCCGCAGCAACGGTGGCCTGCGCATGGGCCAGTCGTCGACGCAGCACGCCCTCCTCGGCGCGAGCAACGGCGAGGCCGACATCGGCTCGCTCCTCCGCGGCGCCATGTAAACGGCCAACCACCACCACCACCACCCTCCCCTTCTTTCTGGAGCAGTCGACCGCCAGCGGCCGCACCACCACCGAAAGCTTCGTTTTCGCCACACTCGCCATTCATCATCCTCGTCGCCAGCAAATCCAAATGTGTGTGCGTGTGTGTGCGTGTGCGTGTGTATTGCTAACCATCTTTTAAAAAACTCAATGGCGTCTACTCCGTTTTCTCGCTAACCACCGCACGCGCTACCCTGCAACTAGTTGCAGGGGCAACGACGCCGGTGGCACACACACGCGCGCGCACACGCACGCATACACACATACGCGCACGCGCACATGATCGACGTGGAGGGTCTGTTTGCCCTGGCCGACGAGGCGCGTCGAGCGGTACGTATGGAGGAGGCGGGATTGGATCCCGACGCGGACGACAGCGATAACGACGACCAAAGAGGCGACCCCGTGTACACCACGTGCTCCGATGGGGACATTCACGCGTGCTTTGGCACGCAGTGCAAGCACGTGCAATTAAACCCGGACAACCACTACGTGTGCGGCATCTCGGGTAGGGTCGTGGGCGTGGAGCATGCGCGGGCCTACAGCGAGCAGGGGTGGACAGGGCGTTCCAAGGGGAGCGCCAACCCCGACGATTCGGCGGGCCTGCCCATCGGCGGATGGGTGAAGCGACGGGACATGTACGCGGCGAGCGTCGCCGCGTTCCGCGCCGCAAACCAGATGTCGGACGCGGAAAGCGCGCCCGTGGTAACCGCGGCGCCGCTGCCTGTGGCCGTGATCAAGCGCGGTGCGCTCTGCGTGGACGAGGCTCCGGACGCGCACGCGGTGCCCAAGAAGACGCGCAGCTCGCGGAAGGAGAACTGGACGCGCGAGGCCATCGACAAGCTCGCGGGAGAGGCGCTGTCGGTCATCAACAAGCTCTTCATCGCCAACCCGAAGCCGGTCGCACCAGAGGCGCCCACCGACCCGCGGCTGCAAAACCTCGAGTTTGTCAAACGCCTGGCGCTTCGCAAGTACATCAGGCAGTGCGCCAAGGGCGAGAGCGAGCTCAACCTGGACGTGCTGAGTAACGTGATCCTCCACGCCAACGAGTTTGTGCGCGAGCAGCGCGCTGTTGCGGCCGAGCGGCTCGCGGCCGCCGCGCGCAACGTTAAGAGCAACAGCAACAAGCGCAGCCGCACGCAGGTGGTGTTTTCGGGGCAGATCCTCAACTATCTGAGCCAGCTCATCGTGAGCTTGTGGCGCGCGAGCTGCATGACCAAGCACTTTCTGACCTCCAAGAAAGGCAGCGACTCCTTTCGCCCCTTTGCGGCCGGCATCCTCTACTCGCTCAAGCGCGGGCTCTACCTGCCCGACGGCACGTGCGTCGTGCCCGTGCTCGAGGAGTTGTCGGTGCACCTGCCCGCGCTGCGCTCGGCCTCGTCGACGGCCGCGGCGAAGCAGCTGCAGAGCTCGAGCCATCGAGGAATCTGCAGCATCCAGCGCGCGCTCACGAGCCTTTCGCAGATGTCACCGAGCGAGGCCCGGCCGGCGATGGAACTGCTCCGCGACGCCTCGCGCCAGGGGGCGTTCTTGCGTGAGTTGGTCAGTCGAAATTCGTGACGCGTGAGGCTCTTAAATTGTGTCCGTACCTTGGCTTGTTAAAAAAAGAACACGCGCTACAACCGGTTACTCCTCGTCCTCGTCCGAGCTGCCAAAGTCGCGCTCCTTCCACAAGATCTCGTCGATGCGCTCGTCGTGCTCCACGATGGCCTCGATCACGTCGTCCATTGAAGGGTTGTGCACGATCGCGCCCTCGTCCCATGGCGAGTCAGGTGCAGGCGCTCCGGCCACGTACTTGTTGCGCTGGCGCTCCTCCTCGTAGTCGGTACCATAGTGCAAGAAGATCTCCTTGCCGGCTCGGATGGTGCTCGCGGCGTAGACCAGCACCGCCGAGTAGTACTCTCCAGGCGCGTGCTCGTAAGAGTGCACAAAAAACTTGGCGTTGGCGGTCGTGCCCTCGGGTGGCTCGTTCAGGCACTGCGCCACGTGGCGTGCGGCGAACGCAAACGGTAACGTTGCCAGGGCATTGAGCGTCTCGTTGAGCTTGGGGTTTGCGGGGATCGCGTAGAGCACTTGCGGCTCCTCCTTCCTGCCGTCAATGCCCCGAAAGTGCATCTCCACGGCGTGTCTCCGCATCGCGTGATTCTTGTTGTGCGTCATGCGATCAAACTTGCTCTTGGGCATGAAGGTGCCCGTGAAGACGCATAGGAACGAGCCGGCCCGCACCGTCTCGCGGCAGTAGACGCCGTACTGCGGCAGCCGCTGGCCAGTGTTGGGGTGGCGCAGGCTGGTCTGCGCCACGTAGAGCTTTGGTGACTCTTTCGCAGCGCCCTCAAAGGTGTCGCCCTTCATGAGCCACGGCCCTTGCAAGGGACTGATGCGTTGCTTGCTGAACGCACGCTCTTCCATGAGATCCATCGGCCCCGACCCCGGCGCGGGCGCGGGCGCTGGCGCGGGCGCAGGCGGCATCGCCACGTCGTGGGCATCGTCCTCCTCCTCGCTGCTGCTGTCGGGAATACCCAAGGGTGCATCCTCGTCATCATCCGAAAAGTTCATGTACGTGGTGGCCGCCGCTGGCCGCCACCATCGTGATGCACGGATGGCAAGGGTGCTTAAATCGGGAAGCTGAACCGTCATGCGCAAACAAACACCACACACCTGCCCGTTACTTACACTGTCCAAACACGCGCGTTATCATGCGCCATGCGCGCGCTCTACTCGCAAGGCACGAAGGCATAGAGCTTCTTGTCCGCCTCGAAGTACTGGAGCAGGAGGACCGCGTCGTGCTTCTTTGGCGCGTCGTACATTTCCATGGGCGACACGCGCTCGAAGACGCTGAACGCACCGCTGATGCTGGTCTTGGCCTTTAGGCATTCGGCACGTTCGCCGTCCTCCAGAGCAACGACGATGTAGATGGGGCATCGGTAGACGGCAGTGCCCATGTGCGCAGCGGTGCAGATGATGCTCATCTCCCTGCACGCCTCCCAGTGCGCACTGGCCATCTCCACTGCCGCAGCCGAGTCCAGCACCACCCCACGCGCCTTGGTGAGCACGTTGGCGATGCCATGCGCCTTGTTTTTCGACATGGGTGGGATGATCCGCAGGCCGTAGGTGGCGTAGACGTTCATGCCCTCGAGGCAATTTGCCATCGCTCCGAGGCTGCAGGGCGCGACCGTTGGGCGCGCCAATGCAGCCCTCTTGGCCGCCACCTCCATATCGCGCACTTGGTCTTGCAACGCCCGGACCTGCTGGTGCAGCTCCTTGGTCTCGTCCTCGTGCGCTTCCTCCAGTTTGTTGGAACGGGTGAGCGCCTCCACCATTGGCGCGTTGCGGCCGAGGCGCGCGATGGACTTGGTCAGGAATGCGCGCATCACGAGCATGGTCTGCTTCGTGCCCTCCACCCGCTCAAGCACTTCACCGAGCCGAAAGGCGCCATCCAACGAGATGCCCGACATGCGCGCGACCGCGAGACTCTCCTCGCACGGCTTGAACCGCGACACTTTGATCTTGAAGACGCTGTTCTGGGGCGGGATCGGGCTTGGCGGCGACCTGCGCGCGCCCTCGCTGAGCCCGAGGACCTTGCCGAACGCCCGAATGGCTTCCTTCGTCATCTCGCACTGCTCCTCCTTGTAGGTGCCGTTCAGTGCCTCCGTCATGTCCTGCATGCACGGGAAGACCCACTTCTTGCTCGTGAACCACTCGTCGTAACGGTGGAGCTCAAAGATGAGCTTCGGCATGACCGCGTTGTCGTAGCCGCTCACCTTGTACCCCGGCGCGCCCTTGAGCCCGTAGCAGCTCACGCGGTCGCGGAAGCTCGCGTAGCCATGTTTCAGTACCAAAACCCACGGCTCCGCGGCCTGCTCCTTGGTGGTGACGGGGGCGCGCAGGCCAAAGGGGGAGTCTATCGGTGCACCTGGCTGCTTGGCGCGTTCCTCCTGCATGGCGCCCACCGCGTAGTCGTAGAGCTCCTTCTCTTTGCCCTCCCGGTACAATAGCAACCCGATGGAGGCATCCGGGTGGTCGATGGTGATATCAACGGGCGCAATCCTGAGGAAGACGCGGTAGTCCACGTGACCGTCTGGCCCAAAGGACAGCTTGTAGTCGAGCTCGGGGGGGTTGGATTGCGCGGAAAGCTCGCCAAAAAACTGGTCGTTCACCTCTTGCATGCCCTTCTTGTACGCGCCGTCGATGGTGCTCGAGTCGAGGTCCGAGCAGTGCCCGAGCGCGGCCGGAAGGGGCAGCTCCGCCTTGGCAAAGGCCTGGGCGATGGCCGTGGTGAGAAACTTGTACACCACCAGCGACCGCTTGCCCGGATTGAGCGGGACGTACTCGCACTTGCGCTTGCCATTCTCCCCCTCCTCCGTGGCCCACGTTAGGACAAGCGTAGCGCCGCGCGTTTGCATCACCTTCCGACAGGTGTGCTCGGCGTAGAAGAGCGCGTCCTGGTTGGCCAGGATGGCCATCCGCGTCTCCCGGATCGCTGGGCCGCACGCGGCCTTCGCGCGCGAGAGGAACGCCATGCAGTCGAGCAGGCGCTCACGATCGTCGCAAGAGGCAGCGTGTGGAATGAGCACGGTGATGGCGTAGCGGCGCGGAATGGCTGCCGCCGCCGCCGGGTCGGGCGGCTCGCCCTTGCCGATGGCGGCCAGCAGCTCGGCCTTCTCGGCATTCAGGAGGTTCTGCGCCTCCGGCGCCTCCGAGGGAACCGTCACGATGCTCAACGCCGCAAAGGCATCGTAGACGAGCGCGGTCTGCTGGACCACGGGCACGCGGTAGGTTGGGACGTCGTCCTCTTTGCGGCGCTTGCCGCCAGCAGCGGAGAGCCAGTGGGGCAGCGGCACGGTGCATAGGGGGCGGTGCCTGATCTGGTGCGAGGCGGAGGCCAACCAACTAAAGGGCTGCTGTGGCAGCTTCAGGTTGGACCAGAGCGGGACGGGTATCTCCTCCTCGCCCTCGCCTTCTACTTCTTCAGGGACGTCATTCAATTCGTACAGCTCTGACTCTTCCTCTCCGTCCGACATGTGGGTTTCCGGACGGCAGGAACCGATGGTAGCGGCGGGAAGTGCAAAAGACGCAAGTTTGAAGCGTGTGTTTTTTTCTGCCCTTCAATCTAAAAAATGGTCAGTAATTTGTCCCGCAAACGCTTGAGCCAAAACTCGGAGCCGTCGCGCGCGAGCTCGCCGCGGCCATGCTTCATGTAGACCTCGCGCACGCGGCAGATGGCGTTGAAGTATGCCGTGCCGTGCTTGCGCCAGTCCTCGGTGCGCGGAAGCGGCCGGTTGGGGCGGCTGCGATAGGGCAGCTCATGCACGAGCGACGCCGCGTAGAGCAGGCCGAGGTCGACGGAGAGCATCGTGGTCTGCTCGCGCAGCATCGTGTCGCGATTTGCCATCGTGCTCGGGTAGTGCGTCGTCTGCACCTGCTCCTGCGCACGCAGGCTGCGCGCGATGCCAATGTTGCGCTTCACCGCCGCACGGAAGAGCCGCGCCGGCGTGGGCGAGCACCCGCGCCGCGTCTCGCACGTGGGCGTCGTGATGTTGAAGCGCACGAGCCGCTTGAACTCGGTGTTCGTCACCTTGTAGCAGCCGTGGCAGCAGAAGCTCATGTCGCTCGGCAGCGACGACGTGGGGGGTGGCGCGCGCCCGTCGCGGCAGCACTTCCAGTACTCGGCCTCGCTCGGCGCGTCGTCGGGCTCCTGCTTCTCCTGCTCCTTCTCGCTGGGCGCCCTGAGCAGTGCGGGGCGCGAGCAGCCGACGCGCTGGCACGTGCCAAAGTGCCCAGGGTAGTCGCGGTGCAGCTTCCAGGCGCAGTGGCTCTGCAAGATGGAAAACAGGAAGCCCGTAGAGGGCTTCTGCTCCGAGCCGTGCTTGGCCATTTTCTCGACGACTGTCTTCGCAAAGTCGGCGCGGTTCTTGAGAACGCAATGCAGCGCGATGATGCGCTGAGGCTCGGTGGGTGTGACGTCTTGGGGGAGCGGGTCGTTCCAGTCCTCGGGGTAGCCATTAGGCAGCACGCCGTCAAGGTACCGGAAGCGTTGGCTCTTTCCGTAGCCGAACAGGTAGTTGCAGAACGTGAGCAGGTGCTTCGCCTCCTCCTCCTTGCGCCACAGGTCGCGCGCCTCCTTGTTGAGGAGCGGCAGCACGCGTAGCATGTGGACCAGTATGCCACGGCCACTCTCTTCGTTAAGGCGTATGCTCTCTGAGAGCAACTGCACCACGGTAGGAACGAGGGGTTCCAGCGCGTCCATCAACGCCACCATCGAATGTTCGCTCTTCCCACCATCCCGTCACAAGTTGCAAGCCTGGGATAGCGGGTCACCCTTTATGGATTGGTGGAATAACCGTCTTCCCGCTCCGTGAGAGGTAAGAAGCGTGTGGCGAATCATGGTGGACTGTTTGGTGCCGCCCCTTCTCTGGTTGCGCCTGTCCGGCCCGAACCGTTGCAATGCCACAGGCATGAACTTCTCCGACGACGAAGGCTTTCTTGGCGCTGGGAGCAGCGACAGCGAGGAGGGCAACGAGCCGCCCGCAAAGCGGTTGTCGCCAGCGCCAGCGGCGCTGGAACCGGTGCCCGAGGCACCGGAGGCTCCGGAAAACCCCCCAGAGCCGCCCGCACTGCCTCCGGTGCTACCGGTGCCTCCCGCGCTGCCAGCGCCCACGCCGGTGCTGCCCCGACCGGCGCCACCACCACCACCCCCCGCGGCGCCGGCGCCCGCGACTGAACCGTTCTTGGACGTGCTCTGCTACAACACCCTGGATGCGGCCCAACGCACGCTTGCAAAGGGGTTTTCGGTGACCTGCCTTCCCTTTGACGACATTGACGGGATGCTCCTCATGCTGGAGGCGATTGAGTTGCTGGAAAAGCACGTGTCCGTGGACTTTGAGAGCAAGGTCGGGAAGGATCCGCAGATGATCTTCAACCTCAAGAAGGGAATGCAGCACAAGCATGGCTGGTTGGTCTATGCGCGCAACCGGTACGACAAGGTGCAAGCAAACGGAATACGCAAAGACGCCATGATAGGCGTGATGGTCGTCTCGGCTCCCAAAGACAAGTGGGACCGTGTGCGGCCGGTGTGCACGATCAACGTGTTGGGCGTGCACGACGCGTTCCGAGAGAGGGGCGTGTCGGCAGAGATGTGGCTCGAGCTGCGGAAGGCGATCCAGAACCACCCCAAGACGGGCGCCGGCGGCTTCCGGCTCAAGGTGGAGGGCGCCAAGTGCCTGAATCAAGCCGGCGCGCGAGCGTTTTACACCAACCGCGACTTCCTCGTCGTCGAGGACAGCGAGAACCTGTTTGCGACGCTCGATTTTGTGGACGGTGTACCCGAATCGCGCAGCTAGCTCAGATTTGCTACTTGTAATGGTTATATACGTAACACAGCAAAAGAATGTCCCACCACGCCCTCACGCAGCTGCTCTACAGCGACACACACAACACCGCGCTGTGCCACGCGCTTGCGCCGTGGCTCGAGCTGAGGGATCTCGTCGTGCTCGCGCACGTGTGTCGCGCGTTCCGCTCGTGGCCGCGCGACACCGGCAGGCAGTGCTTTCTGAGCATCCTGCCGTTCTGGTCTGTCAATGTGCCCGTCCTAGCTACCTGGAAGCCGCACTTTTTGGTCGACGGCGTGGCTCACGTGAGCAAACGGCACAGCTTCCTGGTGCATCCGCGCATCTACTCGTGCTACGCCCGCACCGTCGAGGGGAAGCAAATGGTCGAGCAGGTGCCTCGAGGGTCCCTGGTCGATGTGCGGTGCACCAGTGTCAAGGCGCGACTGGTGCACGCGATCACCCACGAGTCCGTGGAGGAGCTCGCTTGCGTGCCGCTGTTCCAAACGGTCAAGCCACCCAAGGGCGAGGACGCACCCTACTACACCTTTCGCAGGCCCGTCTTCTTCAAGATACTAAGGACCCTCTCCAGCCACTACTCTCCCCCGTGCATGTTCCGGCTTTGCGTCGAGGTGTTCGTCGGGCTGCACGACACGGGCGTCAGCGGCCACTACACCTACACGAGCGACCGGTTCTGGGTGGTCTCCACCGCACCCGAGCCGCAGAGAAAACGCGTGCGTGTTGCTTAAAAGGACAGTCCATTGGGTGTGAGGTAGTCGGGTGCGCGGAAGTTGCGGTACTTGGAGTCCTGCCAAAACTTCTGGCAGCCGATGAGGCTGAGCTGCATGGCGATGCAAAGATCGTCCTGCTTGCCGTAGAGCTTGCCTGTGTACGTCTGGCGCACCTATCAAGCACACAACGCTGGCGCTCAGGGCATCGGTGGGGCAAAACAGGAACGCGCGACAGCGCACCTTGCCAAACGTGGTCTTGGCCGCCTCGGTGACCACGCAGTAGCTGGACAGCTCGTCCTTGATGCGCGTCTTCGCCGCGGCGGTGCCCAGCTCGTTGGAGAAGAACTCGCGCGCGAGCGCAATCTTGCCCACGGTCATCGCCTCGCGCAGCAGCAAGCACATTTGCTGCAAACACAATGCCACGCGTCAATGATGCAGCCTATCTAATCGGTTGAGAGTTCGAAAATAGTGCATACCTGTTTGCGCTCGTTCGTCTGCGCATACAAAAGAAAATACAGTCATGTGAGTAAGCGTGCACGAGTGCAAGGTGTTAGATTCTCAACGCGCACCGTGAGCCAGCCGAGCGAGCCCTGCTGGCCCTCGGAGAGGCTCACCCAGTTCTTTATATTCGCGGCCTCGACGGCGTGCAGCAGGTGCTGGCTCTCAAACGCCAGATTCGACCTGCTTTTGCAAGGGCGTGGTTAGGGTTGCGGTTGCGGTTAGGGTTAAGGGCCAGCGCACTCGAAGATCAAAACGATGCGGCAGTGCTTGAAGACGGGCATTGCGCGGATGGTCGCTAAGTGCTTGACCAGCAAGTAATGCGTCTGGCGCACGTCCTTGGTGTGCAGCGCCTCCACGCCTAGCACCTGCGCACACGCACGGACATGGAGACGCACAAGCTGAGCGCGATGCTCTTTGGCGAGCCCCTCACCCGTCGATGTGGGTGGGACTCCATCGAGGAGACGGGGCAGGCGCTCGACTGCGTGCTGCGCGGGGCAATCGATCTGCTGGGGCGCGAGACGGGCGCCGACACGCCCGCGTTCAAGCAGGCCAAGCGCGAATGGGAGCGCGTACTCGCGTCCAACTACGACTTTGCGGGCATCGCCGCGCGGCGCGCGGCGATGCTTTTTGCGCTGCACACGCTCGCGCCTGTGCGCGACCACTTTGCAACGGACGAGCCGCTGCTCGTGACCGATCTGGAGAAGCGCGTGCTGCCCACGGCCATCCCGTCCTTCCTCAACGGCATGGCCCAGAAGCCGGACAGCCTCGTGGTGCTTGTGTCCATGCTATGCACCGCGTGGAAGGAGGACCTAGGGAGCGGCTACTAGCTGCGGTGGGGCGGCGGCGCACGTGCGAGAAGCCGCGCGCGTCCTGCACGAGGGACGCCACCGAGAAGGCCGAGGCGCCGCCGCCCGACGGGTCGCACGCGACGAAGATGTGGTTGACGTTGTTCTCCGGGTTGCGCACGTCGTAGATGATAGGGTCGGGCACGCGCTTCATCATAGCCACGATGTCCGTCGTGTGGAAGGCCTTCTCCGAGCCGTCGGCCGAGATGCCCAGAGACTCGCGCAAACTGCGAGGAGCAGGGTGGTGAAGGGCGCGCGGTGGCTACTAGGGAAGGGGCAAGGGGCGGCGCGCACAGCATAGCCGGATCCTCTGCGCACAGCAAACGGACAGGGTGAGCTGTGCTTTGGTAAGGGCGCTGGCGCTTGGGAGCGCACCAGCGAGCAACGCGCGAACGGTCTCGACCTTCTTGGAGGACAGCCAACGCGGCATGCTCGCAAGCTTGTGGCGACACCTGTACGTTGTAGCACACGGGTTAGCATCAATGGTTTGGTAGCAATTCAAAGCTTGGCGCACTTCTCAGGATGATCCGTGCGCAAGCAATCGTCTGCGCACGCAGGCACGGCCACGGATGAGCATGTGCAGCGTGAAGTGTCTAAGAGGGCCAGCGCACCACACACAAGCGTGATTTTTATCGACTCAAATATGGGGTGGCCGTAGTCGTCCTGCATTTCCATCTGTAAGATTAGGGAACGTGCTCAGATCATGCGCGCAAAAATGGTTCGTGTGGTCGCAAAACACCATTTTGCTGTAGTCTGCGCAACGCAAACGTGACACTCGTGAGCAATGCGACACAATGGTGGTTCGAGGCAAAGCGCACGGTTGCCGCTATCGAGGATGGTACTGCGCAACAACGATAACCGTTTGGTCAATTGTGCGAATAGGCTAATGCTGGGCGCGCTACACACCTGATGCACAAGAGGACCGATTGCTGCATCCTGCGCGGTGCAAGCCGGACGACAGATCAGCCATTGCAACATGGAGCTATGGAATGGAAGCGGCACACGAGAGCAAAGGCACGACGACCTCCGCGACCTGCGCACGCAAGCGAGGAGGGTGAGCCGCCACCCGCGCCATCAAGCAGCAGCGGGCAGAGCGCACCAGTCCCGGGTCACAGTAAGCCGCTTCTTCCAAAATTATCTGAGCACACGGGACACAGCAGTGCGCAGAGAGCCCGACCGTCGCGTGGCGCGCGCGGGCGACGGCGCACCACGTCGCCCGAAACACCTGAGCACAACACGGGCACAGCTCAGGCGCGTGCACGCAAGACTACACTCGCAATGTTACAAGCAGTCACCTTTCAAAGACTGCGCAATGGGAAGAATTTTCGAGACAAGGCGCACGCGCGCGGGTCAGCAGCAAGCTATCTAACTACATTCAATCTCCCTAACGCGGCGGTGGAGCGGAGGAGGAGATGGTCGGCTCCAAACTCATTATTTGGACACTGGTACACCACCACTTTAGCGTGACTTACCGCGACGGCAGCTGCGCGGCCGCGCTGCTCAAAAAACTGGCTAACTGGCGTTCCAAACACACCACAAAAACCACCCTCGGTTACAAACGCCCCTTGCCGTTACACACGATTACAAATTGACTCCCACCCTTTCCACCGTCCAGAAACCCATGTGCGTGTCGGTCCCCGGAAGTTGCGAACACAAGGACTACCTCAAAAGTATGCACGACTCGGCCCATGGGCTCGGCAAGCAAATGGTAGAAGCGATCAAGCGGAACGATGTTGCCGAGGTGGAGTTTCTGCTCAAGGCTGGCGTCCCGGCCAACACGCCTGTCGAGATCGGCTCCTTTAGCTTGAGCCTGATGGGCTTTGGGCTTATGAGGAACCTTGCGATTGCCAAGCTGCTGCGCAAGTACCGCGCTCTGTTCCTGATTAATCCTGTGGATGACGGCCGGCGTTCTCCTGAGTTTGGCTGGTCCGAGTCCTTTTACAGCCTCCTCAGCCTTGCCCGCCACGCTGACGTCTTAGCTGACGGCGCGTTTAATTGGCTCGTTGACAATTGGCCCGTTGACAAGGGCTCCGAGCCGCTTCCCACCTACGAACATGACCGCGATGCCACGCCGACTTACACATACCGGGAGGGGGGCGTTACGAAAAGCCGGTGCAACCCTCCGCGCAACGTGCTCACCTCGTGGCCGCCTAACGTGTCGCTTGAGGGCTGCACGGAGAGCATGAAAAAGGACATCGAAAACTTTTGGTACACCGTGGGCGACATTCGTCGCATCGAAGCGTGGCACAACACCGAGCGCAACTGGCGCGTCTTCCGCCTCATGATGCGGATGCGGGGGATCGCGATGTTCTGGATGCGCGTCACGCAAGAGAACGGGTGCAAGCCGGAGGGCGTCCTGTGCAAGCGCGACCGCGAGGCGTACGAGGAGGCGGACATGTTTTCTTAAACCCGATGGGAACCGCGTAGCTTGTGCGACGTGTGTATATCGCGTTATCCTTGTTTTTCTTAAAACAAAACGATCACGCGCAAACTATCATGCCCACAACACACCACGCCTAAGATCTCTTTCGCACTACAAGGCTAGTCTCTCTCTGTCCACAAGTCACAAGTCACACGCACAAAACTAGAGTCTTTTTTTTGGGTGGGCTCCTCCTCCCGGTCAGGGGAAGTGCATCTTCTTAAAGGTGGCCGGATCCAGGCAGATGGGGCATTTGGGCCCATTGGCGTTGCGGTGCTTGACGACGCAGGTCTCGCAGCCGATGACGTGGCTGCACGGCAGGGCGATCTGGTCGCACGGCTTCTCGAAGCAGAGCACGCACTCGTCGACGGCAAGGGAGGCGTCGTAGCCATTCCCGGTGCGGTTGCGCAGCTGCGCGCAGCGCTTGGCCGAGAGCTCGCGGCGCTCCGCCTCGGTGGCCGCCTCGAGCCCGTCGAGGTACTCGCGGAGCACGGCGTAGCGCGTGCGGCGCTCCTCCTTGGTCTTCTCCATCTCGGCTATCTCGGTCTCCAGCTCGCGGAGCCGCAGCTCCTCGTACTGGAGCGCAGCCACCAGCTCGCCCTCCATGTTGAGCTGTGCGTTCCAGCGCTCAGCGAGGCGCTTCTTGAGGGCCGTGTGCGCCTCGGCGCGGATGCGCGCCATGTGCTTGCAGTTGGCGTGGAAGGTGGCGGTGTGATGGTCTCGCTGCTGCTGCGCCAGCTCCTGCTGCATGACGAGCGCGTGGCCGCCCATGGCGAACCAGGCACTGCGGTTGGTGGCCCAGCCGGTCTCGTTAATGCACTCGTTCCGCGACGTCATCTGCGCCATCGACAACGCCTCCCGATAGTCGGCGTCCCACTTTGCGCTGGTGTAGCTGCAACGCTTTTCGCCCATCTTCTGCACGTTGTCCTCGTTGAAGTTGCCCCTACGAGGCACCAGAGCGGGCGAAGGCTCCTTGGGGAGCGGCGGGCTCACGGTGCGGCCAACGGCGGCGGGCTCGGGCGACGCAGGGCTCGGAGAGCAGGTGGTGACCGTCTCGGGAGAGGAAGGCGACGATGAAGAGGAGGAGGAGGAGGAGGAGGAGGAGGGGGAGGAGGACGCAACGGCAGCAGCGGGGGCCTCGACGGGTTTCGGCTTGGCCTTCTCGGCCGCCTTGGTCGCCTCGCGCTGTCCGAACCGGAGCACATACCAGCTCGGTCGCTGCTGCGCGGCCTCCGCCTTGGTCTTCTCGGCGGCCAAGGCCGCCTCGGCCGCCCTGTCCGCTTGGAAGCGCGCCTCGCGCTCGCGCTCCGCCTTGGCCTTGTGGACGGCCTTGGCCTCCTCCGCCTCCTTGACCCCCTCGCGGAAGATGGCGTTGCAGCGCTCCTGCGCGGCGCGGCGGGACTCGAACAGCGCGTCGCGGGACTCGCGCACCGAGCGCGCGGTGTGCGTGGCGCGGGCGCGCGCGCGCCACAGCTTGAAAGCCTTGGCGAACTTGTCGCGCGCGAGCTCCTTGGCGTGCTGACTGACCAGGCGCTCAACCCGTGACTGCTCGGCCCGGCGCGCGCGCTCGGCCGCGCCCGCCGTAGCCACTTTGGCGGCGTGCTCTGCCGCCTCCCACGCAGCGCGCGTCGCCTCGGCGATCACCGCGGCCTTCTCCCGTTCCTGCACCGCGGCGGCGAGCTTCGCGTCCGCATCGAGAAGCTCGGCGGCGAACTTCGCGTCCGCATCGCGGCGGCGCTGCTCATCCGCATCGCGGCGGCGCTGCTCATCCGCCGCGCGCGTCGCCTCCTCGAGCGCACGCGCGCGGCACCCCTCCTCCGCCATCCGCTTCGGATCCATCGCCTCGGTTAGACGCTGCTGCTCCGCCACGAGCGCCGCCTCCTGCGCCCTGAACTCACGCGCCGCCGCCGCGGCGTCGTCGAAGCGCGCCTTCTTTGCACGGATTTGCTCCTTGATCGCCGCCGCCGCCTCCGCCTCCGCGTCCGCCGCCGCCTTGGCCTCGCGCTCCCTGCGCGCGCGCTCGGCCGCCTCCACCTCCGCCCGGATGCGTGCGTTGCGCTCCGCCTGCTCGGTCTTGTACGCCTGGGTGCGCGCCTTGGCCTCCTCCCTGCGCTCCTGCGCGCGCGCGCGCTGCTCCCCCTTGGCGCGCGCCACGAGGTGGCGCTCGCGCCGCTTGACCGCCGCGCGGTTGCGCTCGATGGCGACGGCGAGCGCGCGCGCGCGTGCCTCGTCCCGCGCCTTGGCCTCTGCCGCCTCGCGGGCCTCGCGCGCTTTGCGCTCTGCCTCCCGCTGCACGCTCCGCGCCTTGCGCCGCACGACGCGCGGCATCCACGAGACGAAGCGCGTGATGCACTCGTACGCCGCGAGGCGCTTCTCGACGAAGGTCCGCTTCTCCTCCATCTGACGAAGCTTTTCCTCCGCCTCGTTGAGCTCGGCCTTCCGGTCGGCCTTGCGCGCGCGCAGTCGCACGGCGTCGCAGGCGCCCTTGGCGCACTTTCTCACGACCTCCGCTACCGCCTTCTCTCGCTCGCGCTCCTCGCGCGCCTCGCGCTTGCGCTGGTCCTTCTCGGCGTTTGCGACGCGACGATCAAAGTTTTCGTCCGCTGCCTTCCACGCCTTCTTGGCGACGTCAACCTCCAACCCAAAGTCGAGCGCATACCCGCATTCCTCGCAACCCAGGTAGTCCTTGTCCGTGGCAAGTACGAGGTCGATGAGTATCCTCGCCTGGTCGAGGTTGGTGTAGATCTCCATACGACGCGTGAGCACGCCGTGCGCGTGGGCCATGGGTATCGCTTCCTTGAGCTTTTCCTCCTGGTGCACGTGCAAGGTCTGGCGCTGGTCCTGTGCGTACTTGATCAGCGCGCAGGCAGCAACCAGCTTCTCCTTGTTGTTCCAAGCGCCAAAGTGATAGAGCTCGAGACTGTTCTTGATCGCTTTGCGCACCGGGACGGTTCGCGTGAACTCCTGCGGCAGATCCGATGGTTCCGTCGACACCACCCCGGGTGTATGATCGCAGTAGCCGTTCACACCGAGGTCCACCTTGAACCGCCGCTCAAAGAGCGTGTACATGAACTTGGTGCGGCACACCATATCCGCGTATATGGCGTCCGGAAAGCGGGCGCGTGGCATGTGGCTGATCGCGATGCGCGCCGCGGCCTCGAGCGAGAGCTGCGTGATCGTCGGGTAGCCGCGCCAGTAGGAGCAAAAGTAGATGGGCGCGGTCGAGTCCGTAAACTTGGCCACGGCGGAGCTGCTCATCCGGAACTTAAAGCCGGGGTGGAAGGTCATGTCGGTAAAGCTCTTGAGGTACAGCGACTTCGATTTCGACTTGGGAAAGAGCGACGCGATGCCGATGCACAGGGCGTCGGCCACGAGCACCGCGACGTGATCCACCTTGGACGCCAGCTCGTTGATGATGACCATCCACGCGTGGAGCGTTGGAAACTTGGACTGGATCTCGCCGTTGGTGTCGTGCGAGGAGTAGCCGTGCAGGGTGGGATCGGCGTTGGGCAAAGGAATGCAGTCGACCTCCCAGCCGGGCACCCAATTTAGGCTGTCGCTCTCGAGCCGCTGGCCGATCAGGCCTCCGCGCACCGACACCATCATCTCACCAAAATGGGTGGAGAGAGAGGACTGGTCCTTGGAGTTATACGCGTGCAGCTCGTCGGCAAAGGCCTTCTCGTTGAAGATGCCCATGTAGCGCCGAAAGGTGTCCGGGTCGTTGCAATCGCACGCCTCGGAACAGGTGCGCAACTGGCGCGCCGCCGTCTTGTAGCTGCGCGTGCTCGTGCGCGGCGCCACCTGGTGCCTATTCAGGTAGACGGAGCGCTTGAGGATCTGTTGCACGTGCAGCGTCCAGGCGGAGAGCGGGTGGAACTGTTGGTCGAGCCACCCAAGCGCGCCGCGGAGCTCGATCATTAGGAGCTGCGCCGCAAAGTTGCGCTTGTGCGACAGGTTCTCCCGCTTGCACGACGCAATGCACTGTGGTGCACCCAACCAGGCCGCCGGTATCGACTCGTAGGGGAGCGGCTTGGGCCAATCGGAGATGGTCTTCAAGTCGGCCGGCCGGCTGTTCCGTCCCCCGCGGTACTCCATGAAGTACTCGTACGACTGCGCCAACTCCCTGGACCACCCCCGTAACGGGTAAAGGAACCAGGGATCCGCGGCCTTGCGCGGCAGGAACATGTAGTGCTCCGGCTCCGGCTCCTCTTCCTCGGTCGGCTCCTTACTCACCACCTGCTCCACGGACTCCTCGAGCGCTCCCTCGTCCACAGCCTCCTCGGCCTCCGACTCAGCAAAGGCGCGCGAGACGCTGTCGAGCTTGGCCCTTGCCTTTTCGGCTGCCAGGGTTGCGACTTTGACAACGTTTGCGGGCGTGGCCGCCTCGGAACCCTTCAGCTTCTCGAGCACGGTGCTGATCGATGAGATGTCCTCGACGATGTGCTTCTTGAGGTGCACGCACCAGCTCTTGATGTGCCGGGCCATGTGCATCATCACGCGGCAGCACTTCTCGGTCATCTTTTTGCCGAAGACCTTGAACACGAGAAAGAGGCCGACTGTCTCTTCGTCAGCGGTCTCGAGCCAACGCATGAGGGACGTCAGGTCCTCGTAGAAGTCGTTGGTGGTCCACAGAAAGTGTGCGATCATGTACAGCACGTCCAGAAGTCCCCACCCGTGCTTCGAGAAATCCTGCATGCCCGTGAGCTCAAACACTGCGTGCACCCACGTCTCCAGCTTGGCCATACCCGAGCCGCCCGAGAGACTCGCCAACGCCGGGTCGGTGGCGTGGATCTCGCGAAAGCAGGACTCAAACCGAATGGTGCTCTTGAAGGTGTGCACGCCCAGCCGCTCTTGCATCATGAGCATCATCGTCGGGAGGATCAGGGTTTCCTGGATCCCGGCGAGGTTCGTGGTCGGGCTCGCGGCCAGGATCTCGTCCATACGCCTGCAGACCTGCCAGGGGCCGCTGTTACGCATGGAGTTAACCATCTGCTTGAAGGCCAGATCCTTGCGGTCGCCCATGCCGTGATGGTTGATCACGTGCCGAATGTTCTCCAGCAGCATCTGGATCGTCTCGGGCGACCCGGAGGCGAAGGTGAGCTCGGGAGCCGTCGGCTCAAGGTTGATGCCGTCGTCCTTCATGCGCTGGAGCAATCCGGCGATGGCACCTATGGCACCTGCGTCACCGTGGAAGATCGGCTTCACCACCTTGATTTCCTCGGCAGCGACGGCCTGGGCATCGTGAATCGCATCCGGCTTTGTGCCGGCCTTGGCCTCCTCCATAAACTTCAGCTCGCTCTTGTCCAAAAGGATCTGCTTGAGCTCGTCCCGCGAGTGCTTCACGGCCTTCTTCTTGAGCGCCTCCTTGAGACCAGGAGGTGGATCGAACCCCACCTTCTTGATCGCATGCTCCATGGCCAGGTCCGCCGCCGCGTCGGTCACAAAGGGAACCTGCAGCTCCTCGTCCGACCCCTCCGGTTGCTCGGACGCCACCTTTCTGACACGCAGCGCCTGCGCGGCCTCCACGCCCTTGAGCACCGAAAGGTGCGACGAGAAGGAGCCCTTGAGAGCCACGTCCCGGGGCGTCTCGTCCGTCGCCTTGCTCGTGCTGGCTCCCGCTGACGACCCAACCACTGGTACGGCGACGCTCTCGGGACCGGCCTTCAGGACCGTGGAAATCATCGCGCCGAGCTCGAGGTCGAACCCCTCCGTGTTCTTGCCAATGAGCGCCTTGATGCTCTTGACGTCGCGCTCCATGAACTTCTCAAACGCGAAGTGTCCCAAACTCTCACAGACCTCGGGCTCGCAGAAATCGGGCGTGTGCGCCTTGACCCGCTTCCAGAGCGCGCGGCCCAGGCGCAGCTTGACCGGGTTCTCTGCTTTCGTCTTCTCCATCAGCGAGTTGTGGTATTTGAGCACGTTTATCGTCACATCCACAATCCGCGACAACGGGGGCAGCTCAACCACGCCATTAAACTCGAGGCTTACCAGTTGCCAAAGCTTCTCGTAGTGGCACACGGGCAGCGCGGTGCCCGTAAGGGAAGGGCAAAAGTTCACCATGCCGTCGGTGGTAATGTGGAGGCGCATGCTCTGCGCTTGGCACTCTGTGAAGAGGACGTTGAACCACGCGCTCGTGTTGCTTCTGCTTGGCTCGCGCCAATTCGTCTTAGAAGAGTCGGAATTGCTCATTGACAGAGATTGAGGGTCGGTGCCTGGGTTTCCGGACGGCGGGAAAAGGAGCGGGAAAAGGATGGAAGGGGTGGAAGGCGTGAAACCAAGCAGCGGGAATTGCTTGGCCACAATTTGCAAAGTTGGGGCCAAGCGGATGGAAGCGCCTTCCCGCGTTCAGAACCTGCAACTTGTGCGTGACCCTTGGCCACCCATAGCGACGATCGGCCACCCCTTGCAGTGCTTGCTCACGTGACAATCGCGTGCTTGTACGTGTATTCGCGCAAGTGTCAGGATGCCATCTTTGCTAGACTTTGACTCGGGCGAGGAGCAATCAACGAATGAATGCCCAAGCCCGCTGTCCAAGCGCCCGCGGCTCGCCTCGCCAACGTCCAGCGACGCGTCGAGCGAGGACACTGTCCCGGTGGAGGTGGCGCATGCTACCGACGGGTACGACCCTGAAGTGCCCGCGGAGGAGGACGCCGCCATTCGCGCCGCGCAGGCCGCCGCGCGTGAGCGGCCGGTGCCGGCCGTGTCCGCCGCGATCACCTTTGGCACCGTCGGTCGCAGCGCGTGCGCGCACGGCGACGGCGGGTGCGCGTCGACCTGCTCGGGCGGCGGCGGTGGCGAGGGGGCGGTTCCGGTGTCGGCGCCTCCCGCAGTGCCCTTCCCGACGCACCTGCCGCTGCTGCCCACGAGTACAAAGGGCCGCGCCGTCGGCAAGTACCGGACCAATGCCGCGAAGCGCAACGGCTACACGCCGCAGGTTGTCTACTGGAACGGTAACAGGTCCCTACCGGCGTGCTGGAAGGGCAACTGCACGCATGTACCCACCTTTGGGGTTAAGGGCGCCGCGCGGCCGACGCGCTGCGGCAAGAAGGGGTGCCGGGAAGACGGCATGGTCAACCTCAAGCAAAAGATGTGCGAGACGTGTGGCGAGCACGTAGCCACCTTTGGGGTTAAGGGCGCCGCGCGGCCGACGCGCTGCGGCAAGAAGGGGTGCCGGGAGGACGGCATGGTCAACCTCGTGAACAAGATGTGCGAGACGTGCGGCGAGCACCAACCCACCTTTGGGGTTAAGGGCGCCGAGCGACCGACGCGCTGCGGCGCGGAGGAGTGCCGGGAGGACGGCATGGTCAACCTCAAGCACAAGATGTGCGAGACGTGCGGCGAGCACCGACCCACCTTTGGGGTTAAGGGAGCCAAGCGGCCGACGCGCTGCGGCAAGAAGGAGTGCCGGGAGGACGGCATGGTCGACCTCGTGAACAAGATGTGCGAGACGTGCGGCGAGCACCAACCCACCTTTGGGGTTAAGGGCGCCGCGCGGCCGACGCGCTGCGGCAAAAAGGGGTGCCGGGAGGACGGCATGGTCGACCTCGCGAACAAGATGTGCGAGACGTGCGGCGAGCACCAACCCACCTTTGGGGTTAAGGGCGCCGCGCGGCCGACGCGCTGCGGCAAGAAGGGGTGCCGGGAGGACGGCATGGTCGACCTCGCGAACAAGATGTGCGAGACGTGCGGCGAGCACCAACCCACCTTTGGGTTTAAGGGCGCCGAGCGGCCGACGCGCTGCAACGCGGAGGGGTGCCGGGAGGACGGCATGGTCGACCTGAAGAGCAAGATGTGCGCGTGCGACAATGGTTTGGCGCGCTACGAGGACACCGACGGCAACCTGCGGTCGCTGTGCTACGGCTGCGCCATTGCCGAAGGCACGCACCCGGAGCGCGTCACGGGCGCGAGCTACGAGGCGTGCCGCTTCTTCTGCCTGCTCAAGCGCATGGCGCCCAAAACACACGGGTACGTGCCGCACGTGCACTGGGACAAGCCCTCGGGCGAGTGGAACGGCTACCAGGAGGTGGAGGGACTCGTGGAGGGGCGGAAGATCCGGCCCGACGGCTTCCTGCCCGACCCGTCGGGCGCGACCAAGGGCACCGTGTACCTCTTCCACGGCAACCGCTGGCACGGCTACCCGCCCGGCCACCCAAAACACGGCGGTGAGCAGGTGTTCCGCTCGGCGCGCACGGGCATCGAGCGGCACGTCAAGAACGCCGACCTGTACACCAAGACGGAGGCGGACTCGCAGGCCTACCGCGCGGCGGGCTACAAGGTCGTGGAGATGTGGGAGCACGACTTCAAGGAGGTGGAGAAGCAGAACGGGCTGCTGAAGAGCAAGCTCAAGGAGCGCGCACCTCCGTACGTGTTCTAGTGTTAACGTTAGTTCTTTAAAAGCAATTCCTGTCACACACACACTCCCACGGACCTAGCTACCGAGCGCAGGATGCTCTCCCCGGGCGTCTCCTTTCGCTCGCACTCACGTAACCAGGTCTGCGCGCCCCAGCCACCCACTCTCCCCGCCGTCCGGAAACGCAGAGCCGGCCGATGATCTACGACGTCGAAGCCCTGCTTCCTAGGCGCCGTTTCTGCATCGGCTTGGTAAAGCCAGAAGCGCTTCCCGCGTACAAGACACTGACCTACGAGTGCCTTCCGCTGCTCAATGTGGCCACGCCCATCTTCCGGCGCCACGATGACAAGCGCAGCGGCACCAAAATGGTCATCCACCGCGTCGAGCGGCTGCGGTTCGACGTGGCCACCATTGGGCTGCTGCGCGCGCAGGGTCATGCTCACGAGGTGGACGCCTTCTTGGCGCAGGGCCAGACCAAGCTCCTCCTCTGGGGTCGGTTCGTTCCCGAAGACGCGCCCGTCGTCACGCGCGACCAGACGTTTGCCGACGACCTGGTCATTGGGCCCGACGTCGGCCTCACGCGCGAGCAGTTCAAGGAGTGGTACTTTTCGGCCAACCACTGCAAGCAGACCACATGCGGCCTCAAGATGCTGCTCGACTCGCTTCTGGAGCGCGGCGACACCATCGTCCTCAACAATTGGTTCCCCAACGTCAACAAGCACCACATCCTCACGAAGGTGGAGCGCGTGGAGATGCCCGCGGGCCTGCCGGTGCAGGCCTTCTACCTCGTCGACCCGGCGCTGCAGCCCGAGTACGCCCACGTGCACCACGACGGCGCGTTCCCGCTCTACCACCAGGGCATAGGCACGGACGACCACATCCCGCACGACGTGCTTGCGCTCACCGGCCGTCCGCGGTCGGGCAATGGCCCCGACATCCGCGTCCACGTCGACCCGACCTACCGCCAGATCATGCCGTCGGTCGACCTGCCGGCCGACATTAGGTGCTACCCAATGGGCCCGGGGGGCGTCAACCCGGAGTACTGCACCCACGGCACGCGCGCGCGCGTCCTGGTCGACGACGAGCCCTTCACCGCCGACCGCATAGAGTTGGTGACGAAGGCCATATACCCCAACAACAGCCATTTCACCGACGAGCAAGAGGCGTTCAACGCGATTGGGAACACCATGGTGTCCCTGCTTGGCGCCCTCGCGGAGGTGATGGCCATCCGCTGACGCGGATTGCGTTCCCCGCCCCCGCAAGCGCGCTTGCGGGTCGACGTGAGAGATTGCCTTTTGACCTTGCGTCTTGTGAATCGTGTGGATGGTGGGATGGCTGAAGGGGGAGGGAAGAGAGAATGTTCCAATCACCGGCTTCCAACCAGCCAAGCGCGCCGGTGAACACGCCCCCGACCCCTCCCGTGCGGAGGCTTTTCCGCCTGAGCGACGCACCGGCGCACGACCTCGCCCATCGCTTCTGCCGCAAGCGGCCGCAAAGCTGGCTCGCGCAGCAGCTCAAGGCCGACGTGCTGGCCAAGGGGGAGCACATTGGGCCGGAACTCTCGCCCTGGTTCCGATTGGGGCACAAGTTGTTGGATTGAAGAGGTGTGTGTTGTAACCTTGCGATTTGTGTCGTAAACTAATAAACGGATTGGGTGGGGTCCACCCACCTCTGGGAAGAAGAAGCATGCCAAAACCAGAGCCATTGGGGTTTGTCTGTGGCCTTCACGACCTGCAAGAAAAGGGAGAGATGCCTAACCCCGTCTACGAGGATTTGATCGCGCAGACGTCGGGGGGCGTCCTGAACGCCATCGACAGCTTTGTGAACCGGTTCTGTCGCATCGAGGACCGCGGCGAGATTTTCGAGGCGATCGAGGCGCGCCGACGAGACCTGCTCGGCATGGGCGTGCTCACCTTCAAGTACGAGTTCCTCAGCCTGTCCAAGATGCTCGAGTGCGGCGGGCTGATCGTCATCGTCGTCGCGCGAGGTCAGATAGTCAAGTCTGTGGACACGTGGGAGCATGGCGCGTTGGCGCCGCGCGCCTTGGACTACGACGGCGCGCGCGAGCGCTTCGCACGCGGCATGGTGACCGTGGTCATCAGCCCGGAGGCGGGCACTATCAAATACATGTGCAGACCATACCCAAACGAGCACCTGCGTCTTGCGCCCACCCTCAAGGAGCAGCCCCACAATCCCAAGCGCGCCAGTACGGCGGGGTCGGCGGCGGAGCAGGAGGAGGAGGAGGAGGAACCCTCTGCGCGCGTGCGCGAGATGCGCGCGCTCATTCATGGGGCGCGCGCGGCATTGCGCCCCGAAACCGCGGCACTACCCCCAGTTTCATCAAAATGATCGTCTTGCGGTCCATCCACAACAGTCGCAGGAAGGCGAGCGAAAAGGCGCACGCGTAGACCATGCCCCCGAAGAGAATGGCGTGTTTGCCCAGCACGCGCGCGGAGATGCTCCGCGCGCTGCGCGGCAGTTTAGTGCTCTCAAAACAGTTTATCGCCCTGACGGCCTCGTGCTTAAACCATATGGGATTTAGTTGCACGGTTTTTAGCACCACCTCAAACTCGTGGCGCAGAGATTGCAAAAACTGCTGCATGTCCTCGTCCGCCCCGCGGAAGGCCACGTTGAGCAGCACGGGCACGGCCACCTCGTCGAAGAGCGTGTCGCGCGAGTTGGCGGTGCCCACGCGCGCGTGCACTAAAGTGCTCGCCCACCGCGTGACATGCCTCGAGTCGCCGACCTCGCGATCGTGCAGCAGCTGGTTGTCGGAGCTCACTATGCACCCCGCGCACCGCGTGTTCTCAAAAAACTTCTCCGTGCACCGCACGAGCCATTGCAGGCTCTCCACCTGCACGCACCGCTTCCACTGGGGAAAGTCCTCGGGCAGCAGGGCGACGAGCACCAGCTCAGGCACGAATATGGAATGGTGCGTCTTTGTCGCGAGCATGCGCTCGCACTTGTCCATGCTAATCGTATTATAACCAACCTTACCATGCACACCTTCTACCTAGCGACGCACGGGTTACATCTCAAACTTGAACGATATCTCTCCCGACTTTCGCTGAGGTGGCGCCTCGGCCATATTAACCGCGGTGTACGGTTTGCGCGCCACCTTGGGCTTCTTGCTGGTGTTGCTGCTGCTGTTGCTGTTGCTGCTGCTGCTGCTGCTCTCAAAGTGCAAGTACGCCAGGAAGGCGCCCACGGGCACTATGATGGAGAGGATGACGATCAGCGCGATGTACGAGTGCTCCTCCTCCGAGCGCGCGGGCGGCCCGCTCGGCGGCGTCGCGGCGTCTGGGTTTTGTGTGATGGTGATCGAGTTGGTGTCCACCGTGGCCGGCGCATCGTAGAGCTCCGAGAGCAGGGTCGGATCGCTTGCCATCTCCGTGATCTGCGTGGCCAGCGCGTCGGCCGCCGCCGTGTCGTCCGCTCCCACCTCAGTGGTCACGAAGACGCTGCCGGGACTCACGCGCACGCCCACCGACGGCGTGCCCAAGCGCGTGCGCATGCGCTGCGCGTACGCGGGCACGTCAAACTGCTCGACTGTCGTCTGCACCTGCGCGACGAAGCTCACCAGGAAAAGCGGCCGCGTCTGCATGACCAGAATTGGATACGAGGGCGGCGGAGGCGACGGTAAGGGTGGCAACGGTGGGCTGGGCGGTAGGCAGTGGTTGCGACTGCGTACGAGCGTCGTCGTGCCATTCTCGCGCTGCAGCTCGCCCGCGCCGCGCAGCACGTACCGCTTCTGCGGGAGCAGGTTTTTAAGAAAGTCGTTCTCGATAACCGCGTGGCACTGGGGCACCTGCAAGCACAGGTGCCCCGCCTCCTCGAAGCCCATGTCGGAGCTGATGCCCTGGAGCGGGTCGCCGGTCCACGTGAAGTTGACTTGCGGCTCAAAGTAGCACTCGTCGCCGTACAGTTCCGGCGCGTTGGGGGGAGGCGGTGTCCTCGGTGGCGGCGGGGGAAGCGTGCACTCGCCGCACGTCTTGCGGCAGAGTGTCACGTATACCGGGTTGGTCTGTGAGACGTAGCAATTGCCGTTCTGCTGCAGGATCGGGCACGTGGTCAGCTGGTCTTCGCACGGCGCCGGCGGTGGCTGTGGCGACGGCGGCGGCGTGGGAGGCGAAGGCGACGGCGACGGCGGTGGCGGCGGCGGAGGTGGCGGCGGCGGCGGGTCGGGAGACGGCGGCAAGCTTGGGCTGATGGCATCGCACGCGCGGCACGAGTAGAAGCAGTTGTAGGCCCCACCCCCAACCGTGAACATGCTCTCGCGCGTGGCTGAGAGCGGGTCTGCGGCGTTGCAGTTGCAGCACGCGGCGCGCGGTACTCCGTAGCCGCCGTACGCGCGCACGTCGCACACGTAGCGAACGTCGTTGGATACGACCAAGTAACTTCCGTTGAGGTACTCCCAAGGTTGGTAGGTGTTGCCGTTGCCCGAGTCGCAGTTACTGTTGATGATGCCCGAGCCGATGCTGCACGCTCCCAATGAAGTAGGTGTTCCCGCCGTGGTGGCAATGGGGCACGTGCTCAATGGCGCCATGGGTGAGGGCGGCGGCGGCGACGGCGTGCGCGGCGGTGGCGTGCGCGGCGGTGGCGGCGGCGTGGGCGGCGGTGGCGACGGCGTGCGCGGCGGCGGCGAGG
>Ga0206127_1000611_pt1 | contig 42957 bp, 38 predicted proteins | sample Helgoland_Spring_6_FD_148646 | JGI IMG/M metagenome (GOLD analysis project Ga0206127, IMG submission 148646) | Pelagic subsurface seawater microbial communities from Kabeltonne, Helgoland, North Sea - Helgoland_Spring_Bloom_20160419_1 | ecosystem: Environmental > Aquatic > Marine > Epipelagic ...
TTCCACGGCAGCGTCGTTTTCAATTGATGCATCTTCAGCTGAAGCAGAGTGCAGCACCCTATCGAGCTGGGTAATTAGGAAATTAACGTTCTCCCAACGCTTTTGCGCAACATGATCACTGCTGGAGTTCGAGTGTAACCATCCTAAATAGTCTGTGTCAGAGAGCATTTCGTGAATTGCACTGATGGGGTCTGATCGGTAGACCTGTTGTCGCACGGAGTCAATCCAATCACCGAAGCGCTTTAGTCTTTGCAAATTTTTTTCTGGCATGGAGGCGGTCAAGCCGAGTTCATTGATAGCTTTGTATAGCGAAAGACCCCGTTTGTTGGCGTAGTTACCAAGTTTTTCCAACGTTGAGGGGCCAATTTGACGTCTGGGCGTGTTAATTATTCTCAGTAGGGCGTTGTCATCATCTGGATTTACGATAAGGCGTAGATAGGCCATCACATCTTTTATTTCAGTTTTAGCATAAAAAGACTGACCACCGGTCATTTCGTAGGGTATATTTTGTGCTTGAAGCTTAATCTCAACCAGTTTGGCTTGATAGTTACCTCGATAAAGTACAGCGAAATCACTATATTTGCACCGTCGTTTAAGTCGCATATCAATGATCTCATTGACTACCCGCTCGCATTCGCTGTCCTCATTATCACAGCGTATATAGCGAAGGGGGTCACCCGGACCAAGTTCACTCCACAAGCTTTTGCTAATCAGGTGAGGGTTATGATCTATCAACGCGTTAGCAGCACGCAAAATACGCCCAGTGGAACGATAGTTTTGTTCAAGTTTGATGATTTTTAAGCCAGAGAAGTCATGCTGCAACTGCATCAGATTTTCCGGTCGAGCGCCGCGCCACGCGTAAATCGATTGATCATCATCACCGACTACAGTAAGGGCTTGTTTCTCATTGACTAATGTCTTAACCAGCTCATATTGGGCATGATTGGTGTCTTGGTATTCATCCACTAACAGATAGCGAATTCGTTTTTGCCACCTTTCAAGTACCGCAGGTTGGCCTTTTAACAACATTACAGGAATCATGATAAGGTCGTCAAAATCCACTGCATTATAAGCTTTTAGTGCGCGTTGATAGCGTTCATAAAGAATTGCTATGGACTGTTCGCCAGTGCTGTCGGCAATGCTTGCAGCGCCTTCTGGAGCAATGAGCTGGTTCTTCCAGTGGGATATAGTACTCTGGATATGATCGATCAACTTATCGTCCAGTTCAGCATGCTTCACCATTAAATCCTTGAGCAAATTACGGCAGTCTTCTTGATCAAATATAGAAAAACCTGACTTGAAACCGAGTGTTTTGATTTCCAATCGGATAATGGTGAGGCCTAAGTTATGAAATGTTGATACCGTGAGTCCCGCTGACTGGTTTTTTGGAACTAGCTGGGATATCCGCGATTTCATTTCGCGTGCAGCCTTGTTAGTGAAGGTAACTGCGGCGATATTTTTCGCAGGCAGACCACATTGGTTAACTAAGTGGGCTATTTTTTGAGTGATAACGCTAGTCTTACCGCTCCCTGCCCCTGCAAGTACTAAAAGTGGTCCGTCGACGTAGGTTAATGCGGCTTTTTGCTGAGAATTGAGTTCATGGCCCATTGGCTATCAGGCCATATCTGCAATACTTGCTCGTTTGTTTGTCAGCTGCTGCAACGAGGTTTTAAGATCAGCTAACTTAAGGCGTTCTTTGGCGACCACCTGTGCAGGCGCTTTGTCCACGAACTTTTCATTACTCAGCTTTGACGACAGTTTTGTTGCGTCGATCGAGATTCTGTCGATCTCTTTATCTAATCTTCGCAGTTCAGCCTCTACGTCGATCAGCCCAGCCATGGAAACAAGTATTTCAAGTTCACCTGCCAGGGCAGTAGCGCTCAGCGGTGCTTTTGAAGCATCATCCAGCCACGTTATCGAGGTCAAATTTGCGAGTTTACTGAGGAATTGTTGATTTTCCTCCAGTCTACGTCGATCGCTGTCATCACCATTGGTAAGAAATACATCAAACATGGTTGCAGGTGATATATTCATTTCACCGCGGATGGTTCGAACGCCGACAATCACGTTTTTCAGCCAATTGATGTCTTTAACAGCGCTTTGATCTATGCGATTCTCATCGGCGATCGGGAAGGGTTGAAGCATAATACTGCTATTCTTATCTATCTGTACTCCGGCGAGAGGCGCTATGTTTTGCCATATTTCCTCAGTGATAAAGGGTAGCAAGGGATGTGCTAGCCGCAAAGTTGCTTCCAGAACACCTACTAAGGTGTTGCGAGTACCAATTTTTAACTGGGAATCGCCATCCTCATCCCACAGTACAGGTTTCGAAAGCTCCAGATACCAGTCACAGTATTCATTCCAAATAAAGTCATACAGAGCTTGGGTGGCTAAATCAAACCGATAGTTTTCTATGGCGGTAGTGACTTCTAGCTGAGCTTTTTGCAGTGCGGAAATTATCCATCGGTCGGCAAGACTGAGTGTGTATTTATCATGCTCCTGACCACAGTCTTGGCCGTCACAATTCATTAAAACATAGCGGGAGGCATTCCAGATTTTGTTACAGAAATTACGGTAGCCCTCAAGGCGTTTCATATCCCAGTTAATATCGCGGCCGGTTGAGGACAGGGCGCATAGCGTAAAACGCAGGGCATCGGATCCATTAGCTTCAATGCCGTCAGGAAATTGTTTGCGTGTTCGGTTGGCAATTTTTTCTGCTTGCTTCGGCTGCATCATATTGCCGGTGCGCTTGGCGACGAGGCTCTCTATATTAATGCCATCAATCATGTCGAGGGGGTCCAGAACATTGCCCTTGGACTTGGACATTTTTTGTCCCTGCTCATCTCTTATCAGTCCTGTGACATAGACTGTTTTGAACGGAATCTGAGGTGAACCATCATCATTTTTTACCAAATGCATGGTCATCATTATCATTCTCGCAACCCAGAAAAAAATAATATCGAATCCGGTGACCAATACATCAGTGGGATGGAAGGTTTTTAGTCGATCGCTAGATTCGGGCCAACCAAGGGTAGCAAATGTCCATAGCGCGGAGGAAAACCAAGTATCTAATACATCGTCATCCTGGCGGAGGGCAATATCGCCAAGATTATATTTCTCTCTCACAGCTTTTTCGTCCGCACCAACATAGGCTTTTCCGGCATTGTCGTACCAGGCTGGTATTCTGTGTCCCCACCAAAGTTGTCGCGAAATGCACCAATCTTGAATGTTGCGCATCCATGAAAAATACATGTTTTCATATTGTTGTGGGACAAATTCAATGCGCCGGTCTTCCACCGCTTGAATGGCAGGAACTGCCATTTTTTTTGCATCCACATACCACTGATTGGTGAGCAGTGGCTCAATCACTACTCCACTCCGGTCGCCGTAGGGAACGGTCATATCATTATCTGCTATGGACTCCAGCAGTCCCAGCTCGTCAAAGTCAGCAATTATTGCTCTTCTGGCGGCAAAACGCTCCATGCCTTGATACTTTTGAGGAATATTTGCATCAATTTCGCGGTTGTCACTACCGTTACTATTGACGCATTCGCCGGCCAGTCGAATATCAGCATTCGTGGTTAGTATGTTGATCATAGGTAGAGCGTGGCGCTGACCAACCTCGTAATCATTAAAATCATGTGCTGGAGTGATTTTTACGCAACCAGTGCCTTTTTCCATGCTGGCATAGTCATCCGCTATGATCGGTATTACCCTACCAACCAAGGGAAGAACGACCGAGGCACCTATAAGTGCCTGGTAGCGAGAATCATTCGGATTGACTGCGATGGCTGTATCGCCGAGCATGGTTTCTGGGCGAGTGGTAGCCACCACAATGTAATCTTTGTCGTCTGCTGTTTTGACCCCCTTTGCCAGAGGATAGCGCAGATTCCACATTTTGCCTTTTACCTCACGATTCTCTACTTCGAGGTCAGAAATAGCAGTGTGCAGTTTGGGATCCCAGTTAACCAAGCGTTTACCTCGGTAGATCAAGCCCTCATCGTATAAACGGATAAATACCTCTTGCACGGCAGCATAAAAGCCGTCATCCATAGTGAAACGTTCAGTATTCCAGTCTACCGAGTTACCTAAACGTCTCATCTGTTGGGTGATGGTGCCTCCAGATTGTTCTTTCCATTTCCAAACTTCTTCAATAAAAGATTCGCGGCCTAGAGTCTCTCGATCTGGCCCATTTTCAGCAGCTAATTTTCGCTCTACTACCATCTGTGTCGCAATGCCGGCATGATCTGTGCCCACCTGCCACAATGTATTCTTACCGCGCATGCGCGCATATCGCGTCAGTGCGTCCATGATTCCATGCTGCAATGCATGGCCTATGTGCAGACTCCCTGTTACGTTTGGGGGCGGGATGACAATACTGTAGGGCTCGCCTTCGCCGGAGGGAGTGAAGAGATCGTTGCGCTCCCAAATGTCATACCATTTGGTTTCTATATCGTGCGGCTGGAAGGTTTTTTCCATGGTTGATGTTTTGCCTTGGTGGTGGAGACAGTTGATTTATTGTGACAACATCAAATTATAGAGTGTGCCGTCGTTTGTCGCTAGCTCTGCGTGATGATTCGTGTGCACAATCAGATTTTGTTATCTTAAAGTAGTATCTAGCCCGAAAATTTATCGCTCACGTCATGGAAGTCTAGGTGATAGCCTCTCTGTTTATAAAAGAGGAAGTTGTCACGTTTGCTCTGCTGAAATTTTTCGTCTTGATAAATGATTTCGATGACCCGTTCAAACCGGCTGAACCATGTGGGGATACTGGGTAGCAAATTAATCAAAATTTGGTGATGTTCACCCGGCTCGTCTGCACAGCTCAAGGCAATAGGCGCTTGATCAACACCTTTACCATGGGGCACAAAAGCGGTGGGATTGTATGACCAGAGATGGTCGTCCAATGTGTCCACCGCAGCTTGACTTGGCAGTAAGCAGAGCACCTGCTGACCTCGTGATTGTGCTTTTTGTAGCAGCTGGCATAGCAATGCCTGCATCACAGTCTCGCCGCCAGCGAGTTTATAAAACGTTATATTAGTCAAGTTAGCGCTCTTTGGGCCGTATTATTAATCGCTGACAACTTTGCTTCGAATATACTCCATTAACATGGGTACCGGTCGCCCAGTAGCACCTTTTTGTGGGCCAGACATCCAGGCTGTTCCCGCGATATCTAAATGTGCCCATTTGTATGACTTGGTGAACCGCGACAAGAAGCAAGCGGCAGTAATTGTCCCTGCCTCTCCGCCGATATTCGCCATATCGGCAAAGTTGCTTTTGATTTGTTTGTCATATTCTTCCCACAGTGGCAGCCGCCATGCTCTGTCACCGCTTTTTGTACCGCTGTTCAAAAGATCATTGGCCAAATTGTCATCATTGGACAAGAGCCCCGACGTCACTTTACCCAATGCACCAATGACCGCGCCTGTTAAAGTGGCGATATCGATAACTGTGTCTGGTTTGAAACGGCCGGCGTAGGTAAGTGCATCACAGAGAATCAATCGACCCTCTGCGTCGGTATTAAGTATCTCAATAGTCTGGCCGGACATGCTGGTGACTACATCTCCAGGTTTGGTGGCGTTACCGGCGGGCATATTCTCCACTGCTGGGACGATGCCAATGACATTAATCGGAAGTTCCGTTTCCAGCAATGTGCTCATGACGCCAAACACCGAGGCACCACCGCACATGTCAAATTTCATCTCATCCATACCGCGACCAGGCTTCAAACTAATGCCACCGGTATCAAAAGTTACCGCCTTCCCAACCAAGACAATTGGCTTTGTTTTGCTATTGGTGCCTTTATAGTTCATTACGATGAGATTGCCCGGCTCCACGGAACCTGCGCTTACTGAAAGCAGAGATCCCATTTTGAGCGCCTTCATTTCCGCTTCTTTGACGATACTAGTGGTCAACTTCGCTTGCCCTTTGGCCAGCTTCTTGGCTTCAGAGGCCAAGTAATTGGGCGTACAAATATTTGCTGGAAGGTTGCCCAACTGTCGCGCTGTATTCATTCCCGAGCCAACTGCTGATCCATAGTTCAGGCCTATTTTGGTTGCATTGGCCGCACTCTTAGTGGGACACCAAACCACTGTGGATTTGAGCTTTTTAGGTGTCGGCTTTTTGCCCGTACCTTTGTACTGATAGGCGCCTGTTACTGTGTTGCGAGCGATGATCGCTGCTCGCCATTCAGCATCATTTCCCAGTGCATCGGCAACCCAAAGGACTTTAGCACTGGGAGTACTCAGTACTGATTTTGCCCCAGCTGCCACCGTAGCGATTATTTTTTGTGCTGATAGAGCACCATCGATACCCAGCAAAACAATCCGGGGAAAATTGCCTTGTGCACCTTGAACTACGCAGGATTCAGCAGCTTTTCCAGTAAAATCTCCCGATTTTATTAATCGACTTACTGTTCCACCGAGATTTTCATCAAGTGACTTGGCGGTGTCGCTCAGTTCTTTTCCCGTTGCGAGGACGAGACAGTCTGCTTTAATCTTTAACAGATTTGCGGTAGATGCGGTAAACTCCATAACAGCTCCAATAGGTTTTTAGTTTTGGCTTGACGTCAATGGGGCTAACGATAACAGTTTGTGCTCTCACACCCAATAGGTAGAAGTCTAATACATTGATTATTTTCCGATATTTAAGCCGAGAAATACTCTCCACCACTTTTGCCATTTGTCTGGTGCTCCTGCTGGTATTGATAAGTGGTCGGTTTGTAAAATATTTGACCACTGCATTGGCTGGTAACATGGACCCCAGTGTTATTTTTGCCGTGATTGGTTACCGTATCCCCGGGTTTTTGGAGCTCACAGTTCCCCTCGGATTATTTTTGGCGATTCTTTTGTCCTTCGGCCGTCTCCATGTGGACAACGAGATGAGTGTTCTTCAAGCCTGCGGTGTCTCCGAGAAGCGACTCCTAGGCTACTCACTTGCCATAGGTGCCGTGATTGCTTTACTTGTGGCCTGGCTTAGCTTGTCAATCTCTCCTGCTGGAGCGGCAAAAGCGGATACTATTCTGAAAGCACAAAAGGCCATGACTGAGCTCGATAAAATCAGTGCCAAGCGATTTTATACACTCAGTGGTGAGCAGGGAGTGACTTATGCTGAACGTATCTCTGAAAAGGGTGAGCTTGAAGATGTGTTTCTTTCTTTCGCCTCTGGTTCAGTGGAAACGTTTGATAATCGGCTCGTAGTGGTGGTAGCTAAGCGCGGTCGGCAGCAAATAGCTCAGGACGGAGATGAGAGGTTTTTGGTATTGGATCAAGGCTATCGCTTTGAAGGTATTCCTGGTAGCCATGATTATCAAGTCACTAACTTTCAGCAATACGGATCTAAATTACAGTCGCGAAAGCACATTGTTAATGATCCGGAGACGGATGCAATGACAACCGCAGAGCTCTGGCTATCTGAATCACAAGATGCACAAGCTGCGTTGCAGTGGCGATTTTCAACACCGCTAATGGTGATGGTTATCGTCCTCTTAGCTGTTCCATTGAGTCGCACTACCCCACGCAAGGGAAGATTTTCCCGTCTTTTGCCAGCAATCCTAATTTACTTTATTTACCTGCTGGCACTAAATGCCGCGCGAAGTGATATAGAATCCGGTGAACTCACTGCTGCCATTGGCCTGTTGCCGGTACATGGCTTGTTTGTGTGTGTCAGTATTTTGCTTATCTATTCCTCACGAATAAAAACAGCCGCAGTGGCACTGATCCGATCACCGGGGATTGGTAGCTAATGCGTCGTCTATCGCGCCATATAGGCATTACCGTTTTTAGGGCAGTGATGGTGGCCTTGATTGTATTTGTTGGCTTGGATGTGGTCGCTGAACTAATCGACGAGGTGGGCGCCTTGCAGCGAGAATATAGGTATCTAGATGCCGCCGTGTATGTCCTAACTAAGTTACCTAGCACAGTTTACGAATATTTGCCCAATGCCAGCTTGATTGGTTGTATCTATGGTTTGGGTTCGCTGGCAGGAAATAGCGAAGTCACCGTGATGAGGGCCGCTGGCGTATCTCTGTCGAGAATTGTTTATTTGGTCATGCGCCCTGTTATGTTGTTTGTCTTCTTCGGCATTGCCATCGGCGAATATGTCTCTCCGTACACTGACCAAATTGCCACGGCTACCCGAGATAATTTGCGCAACGGTGCCTCCGCTCAGGATTCTGCTTCTGGGCTTTGGATTCGCGAGGGGTCAGAATTCATGCACTTCAATGCAGTGTTTCCCGGTGGTATTTTGTTTGGCGTCACACGCTATCAATTTGACCAGCAACAAAAGCTTATTGAGGCGAGCTTTTCTACTAGAGCTACGTACAATGTAAATAGTGGTAACTGGTTGGAGGAAAATGTTGCCATTACTCGATTCGATGAAAATAAAACGGTCACGGAAAGGCAAATTACCCGAGATTGGGTATCCGGTTTGTCTCCTGATGTTCTCACTGTCAATATCTTGCCGCCATCTTCACTGCCGATACTGATACTCAAAGATCACATTACTTTCTTGCGTCAGCAGGGTGCGACCACCGGAGTTTATGAACTCGCTTTTTGGCATAAACTCCTTCAGCCAGCAGCGACGTTGGCTCTGGTGATTGTCGCTATCTCGTTTGTGTTTGGTCCTCTGCGTGAGGCTACAATGGGGTTTAGAATATTTGTCGGCGTATTGATAGGTATCAGTTTTAAAATGCTTCAGGATCTTTTGGGTCCATTCAGTATCGTATTTGAGTTACCTATTTTATTTGCTGTTCTCGCACCGATTTTGTTGTCTGTCGCCGTTGGTGCTTATCTGTTACGCAGAAGTGGTTAGTCGTTGCATCGCGTCTTGCCAACCCTTGATCTTTTTAATGCGAAGCTCCGCACTCATGGTTGGTGAAAACCGTTGCTGACAGTGCCAAGCGCTGGCAAACTCTGTTTGATCTGGCCAGATGCCGATGTGAGATCCGGCCAGCCAGGCGGCTCCCAATGCAGTGGTTTCAAGGCTTGCGGGCCTCTCAACTGTTGTATTTAAAATATCTGCTAGACACTGCATGGTCCAGTCACTCGCTACCATCCCGCCATCGACACGTAACAGGGTATTGTCCGCCTGCTTCCAGTCAGCATGCATAGCCTCAAGTAGATCCTGTGTTTGGAAACAAACGGATTCAAGTGCCGCTTTAGCCAGCTCTGCTGGCCCGGAACTGCGAGTTAAACCAAAGATGGCGCCCCGAGCGTCAGGATCCCACCAAGGCGCTCCCAGGCCAGTAAAGGCGGGAATAAGATAAACCTGTTGATTAAGATCTGCAGTCTTTGCCAGAGCGCCGGAATCCCTGGCTGATTCGATAATATTAAGCCCGTCTCGAAGCCATTGCACAGCGGCACCAGCGACGAAGATAGATCCCTCCAACGCGTAGGTTGGCTTACCATTAATCTGATAGGCAATGGTTGTGAGTAGTCTGTTGCTTGATTTTACCGCCGTTTTGCCAGTGTTTAATAAGGCGAAGCACCCGGTTCCATAGGTTGATTTCATCATTCCCACTTCGAAGCATGCTTGGCCAATGGTAGCCGATTGTTGGTCACCGGCAACGCCGTTGATGGAGATCGGTGCACCAAATAGTGACGTAGTGCCATAGTCATCTGAGCAGTTTTTTACCTGCGGCAGGATAGCGAGGGGAATGTTAAATAGAGACAATAGATCGTTATCCCATTCGCCAATATGGATATTGTAGAGCATGGTGCGTGAGGCATTGGTTGCATCTGTAGCATGCACTTTGCCCTGGGTAAGCTTCCAAATCAACCAGCTATCTACTGTGCCGAAAGCTAATTCTCCACGTTCAGCTCGATCTCTAGCTCCACTGACATTATCTAAAATCCAAGCGATTTTAGTCGCAGAAAAATAGGGATCTAGTAATAACCCAGTTTTTTCAGTAATCGAGGCCTCCATGCCAGCTTTGGACATGTTTTGGCAGATTGCTGATGTGCGTCTATCTTGCCAGACAATTGCGTTGTAGATAGGTTTTCCGCTGATCTTGTCCCAGACAATGGTAGTTTCCCGTTGATTAGTAATGCCGATAGTAGCGATTGTGCCAGACAGTGATTGAGCTTTTTTAATCATGTCCCTGCAGGTTGTGACCGTGGTTTTCCATATGGCCTCAGGATTGTGCTCCACCCAGCCTGAATCGGGGAAAAGTTGTTCGAATTCATGTTGGGATTTTCCGACGATGGAAAAATCGTCATCAAATAAAATACTTCTTGATGAGGTAGTTCCCTGGTCAATAGCGAGTACAAATTGATTTGATTTCATAATCTCCAATGCTCTCTATAGTTTTTCTTTTTTTGGTATCACCACCACTTCTGTACTTGAAAGACGATCATGGAGGCATTCTCTATTGGTGGATATTAGGCACCATAAATAGCCGACGCCAAAAAAGGCCAATGATAGAGGCGCCAGCGCGGCGCGAATCCAACATTGTCGCAGTGAGGCCAATTCGCCATTGGACTGTTGTAGTTTTAAACGCCAAGCCTTCATTCCCATGGATTGTCCCTGCTTGCGCCAGCACAGCAAATAATAACCAGCAAGTACTAGGACTAACCCTATCATTAAAACAATCTGGAGCAGTACAGGGAAGGCGATAAAATTTCCTTCAGTGGTTGGCATGCCATAAAACATCACTCTCAAAGGCGTGATTACAACGAGAGCGTAGGCCATGACGATTGCTGTGAGTAAGAACAGATCATAGATCAGAGCGGCCAGGCGTCTTGTCAGTCCTGATTTTGGCAGTTGCTTCGGAGAAAGGTAAGATTGTTCTGTGTCATTCATGATTAGTTCAGAACCCTATTTATATTTTAGCCACTTTTATACCCGAAGTTTGCCGAAAGCCAGTACAATGCGCAATAAATGTTTCAGGACAACTGGCAAAGGACAGGTTAATGGATTGGATTTATGGCATTCACACAATTCAGAGTATGCTTAAATCAGCGCCGGAGAGGGTGACTGAAATCTTTGTTCAGGGTAACCGTCGCGATGAGCGCCTGCAAAAAATTCGTCACCTCGCTGACCTCCACGGTATTAGTGTTCAACCGTTGGTGGCACATAAGCTAGAGGCGAGAGTTAATGGCCGTCATCAGGGAGTGATCGCTCGCTGTAAACCCGGGAAAACCTATGATGAAAACTTTCTTCTTCAGTTGGCAGAAGACAAGGGCAAAGAATCGTTTTTTTTATTTCTCGACGGTGTTACAGATCCGCACAATCTCGGGGCTTGTTTGCGCTCTGCTGATGCCGCAGGCGTAAATGCCGTCGTTGTCCCAAAAGACAGCTCCGCGGGGTTAACTCCGATTGTTCATAAAGTTGCCTCCGGTGCCGCCGAAAGCGTGCCTTTGATTACCGTTACCAACCTTACTAGAACACTAGAAAAACTTCAGAATTCTGGCATTTGGGTGATTGGCACTACTGGCCAATCTAAACAACTAATCTATGATATAGATCTATCCGGCCCTATCGCTTTAGTAATGGGTGCCGAGGGGGCTGGCGTGCGAAATTTAGTCGCTAAACAATGTGATTACATGGCAAGGTTACCCATGCTAGGCGAGGTGGAGAGTCTCAATGTATCCGTCGCAACCGGCGTATGTTTGTTTGAAATTGTTAGGCAGCGAATGTAAAGTTCTGAAACAATTAATGGGTAAATCTAAGAATTGTCGTTATCGGCAATTAAAAGATGCCCATTTCTCTCGGCAACAACGAGGGTAACGGAACCGGTTGTTAATGAGACCCCCTCGATAATTGAAAAACTGAATTACTGACTGTGCGTAAATCATGAGGTCAAGAATTTTATCTATTGCCAATATGCTCTCTATACTGCGATTGGTTCTTGTGCCGGTGCTTGTTGCACTGGCGTTACAGGGACATTCGCAATGGTTTCTGTTTGTTTTAGCTGGATCATTGATCAGTGATTTCTTGGATGGTTATTTGGCCCGTCTCATGCGGCAGACCAGTGATCTTGGGGCCAAACTCGATAGCTGGGGAGATGCCTTAACCTATGCGGCAATGATCTTTGGGCTCTATGAAATTTGGCCGATGACTTTTGATTACCAGTTAGGATTTTTAATATCAGCTACTCTTTCGTTCGTGATTCCTCTTCTATTGGCCCTCATTAAATTTGGGGAGTACCCCAGCTACCATACTGTTGGAGCAAAAATAGCGGCGGTGCTTATTGCGCCTGCTTACTATCTTTTGATTCTCGCTGATGCTGATATGCTATTTCGGGCAGTGATTATTTTTTACTTGTTAGTTGCCTTAGAGGAAATTGCAATCACCTTTTTGTTAAAGAGTCCGATCACCGATGTGAGCTCAGTTTGGCAGTTGATTGGGAAAAAATCCATATCCTCGGATAGATCAAAAACGGGTAGTGGCATGAAGTAAAAAGTCGGTTGCAACCGAGCTTAAACGGCACTACAATACCGCGCCTGAAAAGCGCCCAGTAGCAGTTTTGGGCACTCCTTGTCTCACCCCTCGACGCCTGTCGCTGTGGGAGACTCAATTATCCATGAGGAGATACAATGCGACACTATGAAATTGTGTTTTTGGTCCACCCTGACCAAAGCGAGCAAGTACCGGGTATGGTAGAGCGCTATGCCGCGTCTGTTACCGCCGGCAACGGCAAGGTTCATCGATCTGAAGATTGGGGTCGCCGTCAGCTTGCCTATCCAATCAATAAAATTCACAAAGCACACTATATTCTGATGAACGTCGAATGTGGTCAAGAGGTGCTTGACGAGCTCAACTCAACTTTCCGTTATAATGATGCGATTATCCGCAGCATGGTGATTCGTCGGAATGAAGCGGTTACAGCTGAATCACCCATAATGAAGCAAGAAAATGCTGAGAAAGCTGATAAAGAAGCCCGAGAGCGTCGCAATGCGGCACGTGCAAAGGCCGAGGCCGAAGCAGCAGCACAGCAGGCAGAAGCCACTGAGGAAGTAGAACAGGCTGATGGAAAAGTAGTTGAAGAAAAAACTGATGCGGAAGGTGGAGAGTAATTATGGCTAAGTTTGTGCGTAGAAGAAAATTTTGCCGTTTCACTGCAGAAGGTGCTACGGAAATAGATTACAAGGACTTGGATACACTCAAAGGTTACGTTTCCGAGAGCGGAAAGATTGTGCCAAGCCGAATTACTGGGACCAAAGCGAGATATCAGCGAGAGCTGTCTGAAGCGATTAAGCGTGCACGTTATATTGCTTTGTTGCCATATACAGATAGCCATAAGTAGCGCCAGGGAAACCCATTGTGCGTGTGCTTGCTGAGTTCATTATGCGTGGGCGAGTACAGGCCAGCGCAGTCGCTCTTGTAGGTAGCATAGTGCCGTTTTTGAGTCCTGCAACAGTGGGCTTGGTATGTTTGCGAAAAGGGGGGGTTGAGGCGAGTATAGTGGCATTATGGTCGGCGATGCCGATCCTGATTAGCTACTATTTAGGCCAAACCCAACCGTTTTTGGCGGTTATCTCGGTGGTGTCGTTGGTGCATGTTATTGCAGTGGCAACCGTGCTAAGGGTGACGAGGTCATGGGCTCTCTCGCTGATGGTTCTGATCGCTTTGGGTGCGGTGTTGGCAGGCCTGGCCAGATTTAGTTTTCACGCCGACTTTGCACTGATGCTGTTGGAGTTGGAAAACATTTTCCAAACGGCGTCGCAGCAGTTGGATGAGGATTTGGTTAGTCCTAGTCCGAGCAATATTGTAGCGGCAATGGCGTGGATTGTCGTGCTAAGTGGGTTGGTAGGTCTGGTTTTGGCGCGCTGGTGGCAGGCGCTTCTGTTCAATCCAGGTGGTTTTCAAGAAGAATTCCACAACATCAGGTTGGATAAAAAGTCGACGACAGTCTCTGTGATCATAGTGTGTGTCGGGCTTTCGGCATTGGCCGAATACCAACTCTGGTTGCAATTGGCGATAGTACCGCTGCTAGTGAGTGGTTTATCTACATTACACTACGCAGTTAAACTGAAGGGTTTTGGAAGTCATTGGCTAGTATTAGTGTACATAGGTTTGATATTGGGTTCGCTTACGGCTGGACTGTTAGCCGCCGTTGGGGCTGCTGACAGCGTTCTGAATTTACGAGCTAGGTTGTCTAGGAACACGACTGCTTAGTGTAGGTTACATTTTGAGGATTATACGATGGAAGTTATTTTACTAGAAAAAGTAGGTAAGTTGGGCAATATTGGTGATAAGGCTAAGGTCAAAGCTGGGTTTGGGCGCAACTACCTTATTCCGCAAGGAAAAGCGGTGTTTGCTACCGAAAGTAATATTGCTGAATTTGAGTCTCGTCGAGCTGAATTGGAAGCTAAAGCTGCAGATACATTAACCGCCGCACAAGCGCGTGCGGATCAGTTAGCTGCACTTGATCCAATTGTGATTTCTGTCATCGCTGGTGATGAGGGTAAGTTGTTCGGCTCTGTGGGAGCCCGTGAGTTAGAGGACGCTATTGGCAATGCGGGAGTAGAGGTGAGTAAAAACGAAATTAGCTTGCCCGACGGTGCGCTTCGCCAGATCGGAGACTTTGTAATTGACATTCAGTTGCACTCAGATGTGACAGGGTCTGTCAGCGTTACATTGGAAGCAGAATAAAAGTATTCTAATCGTTTAGTAACTATCGATGACGGCACTGTATCCATAAAGATTCAGTGCCGTTATTGTTTCAATGCGTTATTATCTGGTCTTTAATCCGTGGTTTTACCACGAGCAAACCAATTTGGAATAGTTTATCGGCATGAGTGAAGCACTATTTGCAGAGCCGTCAATAAGTCAACCGCTACCGCATTCGATTGAAGCGGAGCAAGCGGTGATTGGCGGTCTAATGTTGCGAAATGATGCTTTTGATTCTATTGCTGAAGTGCTCTCTGATAGTGACTTTTACAGCAGGGATCATCAACTAATATTCAATGCCATGGCGCGACTGGCCGCCGACAATCAGCCCTTTGATCCGATTACCCTAGCTGAATCTCTGCAAAATTCCAATGAGCTAGCTTCCGTCGGTGGTGCTGAGTATTTGGTTGACTTAGCCAGTAGCACGCCCAGCTCTGCAAACGTAAAGGCCTATACGCAAATTGTTCTCGAGCGCTCTATTGTCCGTCAGTTAATTGGTGCCGCCAGTGATATTGTTCGAAAAGGCTATAACCCACTGGGATGGGATAGTTCCAAACTATTGGCCGAGGCAGAGGGACGTCTCCAAGAAATTATAGAAAATCGCCCTAAAAAGGGGGGGTTTAAAGAGGTAAATCTTCTTATTAAAGAGGCTGTTGATCGCCTCGATGAGTTATTCAAAAATGATGCTGATATTACAGGTCTCAGTACAGGTTTTACCGATTTAGACAAGATGACCTCGGGTTGGCAAAAGTCGGACTTGGTCATTATAGCTGGTCGGCCATCCATGGGTAAGACTGCATTTGCCATGAATATGGTAGAGCACGCTACCCTCAGCCAAGATCGACCCGTATTGGTATTCTCTCTGGAAATGCCGGCGAATCAACTAATCACTCGTATGTTGTCATCTATTGGTAAAATCGACCAAACACGCATGCGTACTGGCAATTTGGTGGAAGATGATTGGCCGCGATTGACCAGTGCAGCTCAAAGATTGAAAGATAAACCGCTATTTATTGATGACTCCGCGGGGATCACGCCGTTAGAAATGCGCAACAGGATTAAACAATTTACCCGCGAACGAGTAGAACAGCTTCGGCAGCAATGGATTGCAGAGCGGGGAACAGAGGTGCCAGTGGATACTGAAGCCCTCTATGCTCAGGCTCAGCCCGGTATGATCATGGTGGATTATTTGCAATTGATGAATGGTAGCAATGCTGCGGAAGGTCGGGTGCAAGAGATATCGCAGATATCTCGAGAATTAAAAGGTTTGGCACGAGAATATGAGTGTCCAATGATTGCGCTGTCGCAGTTGAGTAGGAATGTGGAGCAACGCCCTAACAAGCGTCCGGTGAATGCGGATTTACGTGAATCGGGTGCCATTGAGCAAGATGCTGATGTGATAGCCTTTATTTATCGAGATGAGGTATATAACGAAGATAGTCCCGATAAAGGTACTGCAGAAATCATCATTGGCAAGCAGCGCAACGGTCCTATCGGAACCTGTCGATTGATGTTTATGGGTAAGTACACTCGCTTTGAAAATTTGGCCAGTGATCACTTTGCGGAACACTGACTGAGTTAGCCTGGATATTTGATATGAAAATTTTTCATACTGTCAGGGGGTTGCGAGAGGATTTAGATAAGTCGCGTCGTAATGGGCTGCGTATCGGTTTTGTCCCCACCATGGGCAATTTGCATGATGGCCACTTAGCACTGTTGCAACAGGCTAAAGAGATGAATGATGTCGTCATCTGCTCAATCTTTGTCAATGCACTGCAGTTTGGACTTAACGAGGATTGGGATAAATACCCCCGCACTTATGAGTCTGATTGTCTCAAGTTGCGCAATGCTGGGTGTGACTATTTGTTTCACCCTGAAGATCTAGAAATGTATCCCAACGGCTTGGATACCCAGAGCCGGGTAATCTGTCCCACGATGACAGATGTTCTCTGTGGTGCTAGTCGCCCTGGGCATTTTGAAGGCGTAACTACTGTGGTGAGCAAGCTGTTTAACATCGTGCAGCCAGATCAAGCGATATTTGGTATCAAGGATTACCAGCAGCTGGCTGTGATTCGACGTATGGTTGAAGACTTATGTATGCCGGTTGAGATTATTTCTGCGCCTATTCATCGGGAACCTGATGGTTTGGCGATGAGCTCTAGAAATCGCTATATCAACGATGACGAACGTGCAAACGTTGTTGTATTAAAGCATACACTGGACTGGATCTCCGAACAAATTAGATCCGGTAATCGCGATTTTACGGGTCTTGAAGCGGAAGCTACTCGGAGAATCGAAGAGGCTGGATTCACAGTAGATTATATTACCTGCAGTAATAGCAAAACCTTAGATTTGGCTGCGGAAGACGACGCTGAAATCACTGTGCTTGGCGCAATCTTTACTCAGTCGGCTCGTTTGATTGACAATGTCACCATTTCCGACCTAAATTAATGAATTTCTTTCAGTCACGGGAATAGGCTAGTTTTCCTGCCACCCAGGTTTGCTCCACTTCTACTTGCCACAGCTGGTCCGCCGGTACTTTCATAATATCGCGATCAATGATAATAAAATCAGCCCATTTACCCTCGCTGAGTCCGCCGAGCATAGTTTCTTGATGACCCGCCCAGGCGGCATTGATGGTAAACGAGCGCAGTGCTTCCACTCGACTAATGGCTTGTTCTGGTATCCACCCAAGCGGTGGTTGATTATCATGATCTTGCCGAGTGACTGCCGCGTGGATACCGTGGAATGGATTGGCGAGTTCAATAGGATAATCTGATCCAGAGACCAAAATACTGCCCTGATCAATAAAGCGCCGCCATGCATAGGCGCCTTTTAAACGCTCAGCACCGATTCGATCTTCTGCCATATTCATATCGCTCGTGGCGTGAGTTGGTTGCATTGAGGGGATTACATTTAACGTTTTGAATCGCGGTATGTCCTCCAGAGCAACAACCTGTGCATGCTCGATACGGTGCCTCAGATCTCTTCCTCCCACTTCGTTATAAGCCTGTTCTATTTCGTCGAGTGCGATACGATTGCCTTTGTCGCCAATGGCATGGATGGCCAACTGAAATCCTGCCGAAATCACCTGCTCGAATAATTGGCTGAGTTGAGATTTTGATGTGAGCAGAAGTCCGCTGTGATCGGGTCGATCAGAGTAGGGTGCCAGAAGCGCTGCGCCTCGACTCCCAAGAGCACCATCGGTGTAAACCTTAACGCTTCTTGCGCTGTAGAAATCTCGATCATCCTTCATTGGCCCCGTTGCCAGAATCCGTGCCAATTCTGGATCGGTAGAAGAAATCATGGCATAGAGACGGACTTTGAGCTCATTTTTCACTGCCAGATTTGAATAAAATCTGTGTTCCATAGCACTGATGCCGGCATCATGCGTTGATGTAATGCCCAAGCCCAGTAAGTGTTCGGTTGCTGCGTCAACGGCGGCTGATAATTCTTCATGGGTCGGCGGTGGAATTACTTGGCTCACCAGATTCATCGCATTATCGATTAAAATGCCGGTGGGCTTGCCATTCGCATCTCTCAAAATTTCGCCACCGGGAGGTGAAATGGTATCTGAATGTATTCCCGCGAGTTCCAGTGCTTTGCTGTTGGCCCACCCGGCATGGCCATCAATTCGCTCTAACCAAATTGGCCGATTTGGAACCAATTCATCTAATATTTTAGCATCTGGAAACTTCTTTCCTGGCCATAATACTTGATTCCAGCCGCGGCCTCGAATCCACTTTAGGTAGGGCTTATTTTCGGCGTAATCGGCAATGGCCAGCGCTGCTTGGGTCGCTGATGTGGTATTGCGTAAATCTATTTGTAGCAGCGTATAGCCAAGACTTGAGAGATGGCCATGGGCATCTATCATACCTGGTATAAGAGTTTTTCCCTTGCCATCGATGATCACAGCATCGCTGTGATCTCGCCGCAACTCATGCCCACCTGTGGCGATGACGAGACCATTCTCAATCACCAGTGCTGTAAATTGATGCCCGTCCTCCTGGGTATCAAAAGTATATCCATTGACATTAGTTATCAGCATTTTGTTAACGGTTTGTTTACTGTTACAACTGATTATCAACAATAGTACGGTTAGCGCTAAACCGAGATTTTTGGTCACTGAGAGAGTGTTTTTAATGTTTTTCACTGGTTAGCTTCTTGATTCTTGAGTCGGATATCATAACGCAAAGCTTATCACTTTACTGATACCCGGTATGAAATTATTGTCTGTGAGATAGGTGGTCTCAGTTTCATTCTGCATAAAAACAATCGATAAGTCATTGACTGACCAGGCCATGATGGTATTATTCCGTCGCCAGAACTTTTACCGAAGTATCTAGCATAACATGAGTACCAGACGGTCGTAATCAATGTCGCTGGTCATCACTGTAGATGGCGCTATTATCCATAGCCCAGATGTCGGTCGCAAGCACCTACCGGTGTGACTGAATAAGCCACATTCGTGGCGTCTGTTTTGATGCGAGCCTATCGCCAGTCTGGGAAAGTAACTACACATAATGATTTGTGAGGAACTTTTGTGGAAAATTTATCGGGTGGTGATGCGCTCATAAGAGCGTTAAGAGATGTTGGGGTCAAACACATCTGGGGATATCCCGGGGGTGCGGCACTTCATATTTACGATGCAATATATAGGCAAGACGACGTCATTCATCTACTTGTTCGCCATGAGCAGGCCGCTGTGCACGCGGCTGATGGTTTTTCTCGAGCAACCGGCGAGGTGGGTACTGCGCTTGTGACCTCTGGTCCCGGAGCGACTAATGCGCTAACGGGTATAGCCACGGCCTACATGGACTCTATCCCTCTCGTGGTGATTTCTGGCCAGGTACCGTCGAGCAAAATTGGACAGGATGCATTTCAAGAGACTGATATGGTGGGAGTTTCTCGGCCCATCGTAAAGCACAGCTTTTTGGTTACCAAAGCTGAAGACATACCAGCCACCATCGCTAAAGCTTATTATATTGCATCGACTGGGCGCCCCGGACCGGTTGTTGTGGATATTCCCAAAGATGTCACAGAGCCAAATTATAAGGTTCCTTACAGCTTCCCTGAAGAAGTAAAAATGCGTTCTTATCAACCCAGTGATAGAGGACATAAAGGGCAAATTAAGCGCGCTGTTAAAGCCTTATTAGCCGCCAAACGCCCGGTAATCTATGCTGGTGGTGGCGTGGTCATTGATAATGCCGCCGAGTATTTAACTGCAATGACCAAAAAGCTGAACTACCCGATTACCAACACTTTGATGGGTTTGGGGGCATACCCCGGCAGTGATAGACAATTTTTGGGTATGTTAGGTATGCACGGTACCTTTGAAGCAAACACTGCGATGCATCATGCCGATGTTATCTTTGCTGTAGGCGCCCGCTTTGACGACCGTGTGACCAATGAACTAGAGAAATTCTGCCCGCTGGCCACTATTATTCATCTCGATATAGATCCAACGTCTGTATCAAAAAATATTGTTGCAGATATCCCTATTGTTGGTACCTGTAAATCAGTGCTCAAGGATATGTTAGATTTGATAGGCCAGTCTGATGTGCAAATTGATCAGGTGGCGTTGGCCGATTGGTGGCAACAGATTGATGAATGGCGCAACAAACACGGGTTATATACCCAGCCGCGTTATGAGCAGAGTGGCGGCGATCTTATCAAGCCTCAGGACGTGGTCAAAATGTTGTATGAAGTTACCAATGGCGAAGCAATTGTCACCTCTGATGTTGGTCAGCATCAAATGTTTGCTGCGCAATATTATTTGTTTGATAAGCCTCGACAATGGATTAACTCGGGCGGTTTGGGAACTATGGGTTTCGGCTTGCCTGCCGCCATGGGAGCCAAGCTGGCATTTCCGGATACTGATGTGGCCTGCGTTACCGGCGAGGGTAGCATACAAATGTGTATCCAAGAATTGTCTGCCTGTAGCCAGCATAATTTGCCGGTAAAGATTATTAATCTCAACAATGCCGCCTTGGGAATGGTAAGGCAGTGGCAGGATATGCAGTATAACAGTCGCTATTCGCAAAGTGTCTACGAAGAGTCACTGCCAGATTTTGTTGCATTGGCTGAGGCTTATGGCCACGTCGGCATGAGAATCACGCAGTTTGATCAGCTAGAAGAAAAAATGCGTGAATGCTTCGCGATGAAGGATCGTGTGGTTTTTATGGATATCTGTATCGATCGATCAGAGCACGTTTATCCAATGCATATGCCGGGGGGATCTATGCGTGATCTGTGGTTGAGTAAAACGGAGCGAACCTAATGAAAAGAATTATTTCAATTTTACTTGAAAATGAGTTTGGGTCCCTGTCTCGAGTGGTGGGGCTATTCTCTCAACGAGGTTACAATATTGATACGCTGACGGTGGCTCCTACTGACGATGAAACCTTGTCCAGGCTAACTCTCACCACCTTGGGCGACGCCCAAATGGCGGAGCAAATTGTCAAGCAGTTACACAAGTTAATTGATACCATAAAAGTGGTGGACTTAACCGAGGGACCCTATATTGAGCGGGAGCTAATGTTGGTAAAAATTAAGGCTGCTGACAATGATACTCGCATAGAGTTAAAGAGCTGTGTAGAGATATTTCGCGGACATATTATTGATGTTACACCAGCTACCTATACGGTTCAGTTGGCCGGAGACAGTGAAAAACTGGATGCTTTTTTAGATGCTGCTAGGGCGATGGGTGTGATGGAGGTGGTGCGAAGTGGAGTTTCCGGTATTTCTCGGGGAGATAAATTTATTCGCTCTCAATAGACCGCTGGTTTGATTGCTAGAGATGTGCTCTTTTAGTCAATCAATATTGGCACTTGCGCAGTGAAATTGGCGATGTATTACGGTAATGAATAGGTAAAAAATGAGCAGAGAAACAGGCTTTTCGAGGGTGTTAACTCTTGATGGAGGTATTAATTTTCGAGACTTGGGTGGTTATGTCAATGCTCAGGGAAAGACGGTAAAGTGGCGAAAACTGTTACGCTGTGGGCACCTCGCCAATTTGTCAAAAGGTGATATTGAGGCCTTGGAAAAATTGAGTGTGACCCAAGTGCATGACTTTCGACGTCAAGAGGAACAGAGTCAGTCGCCGAGTGCCGCTGTGAGGGCAGACTTTATTGACGATTATCAAATATCTATCGGCGATATCTCTCGTTTTTGGGAATTTTTGTTTGAGGGTGAGTTGACAACAGAGTCATCTCATCAGCTGGTGGTGAACTCCTATGGTTCCTGCATTAGTGCAATCATCACCCCTTTCAGTCGTTTTATGCAGGAAATTTTAGGAAATGCCAACAATGCGAGTATCTTTCACTGTTCAGCAGGCAAAGATCGCACTGGCATGGCCGCTGCGCTTTTGCTCTCGGCTCTGGATGTCCCGCGAGAGACGATTGTCGAAGATTATCTGCTGACTCAAAAGCATTACGATTCTACTAAACTAGTCGAAATCATTGAGGGCCATCTTAGAGCGGCTGACGTGAGCAGTTGGGACAGAGCTTGGTTGACGCCCTATGTGTCAGTTCATCGTGACAATATTATTGCCTTTCTAGACTCTATCGAGGGCGAATATGGTTCTGTTAAAGGCTTTTTAAAGCAAGGTTTGGGTTTTTCTGAGTTGGATGTTCAGCATATGCAAAAGCAATTTTTGGATGACTGAGTCGATTGCCGTATACTCTTATTTTCAGCGAACCAATTGGGGCAAAAAACCGTCGTGAAAAATACTGATGAAGCAGAAAAGATAGTTAATTTTAAGGTGACTCAGGATTCTGAATCTGTCGCTGCTCCTTCGCGTAAAGGCATTTATTTGTTACCAAATTTACTCACAACAGGAGCGCTTTTTGGTGGATTTTACGCGGTTTTGTCTGGTTTCAGCGGACAGTATGATTGGGCAGCAATGGCCATTTTTGCCGCCATGTTGTTTGATGGTCTGGATGGGCGTGTGGCTCGAATGACCAATACTCAGAGTGATTTTGGTGTTCAGTATGACAGCTTGTCAGATATGGTTTCCTTCGGTGTAGCGCCGGCAGTTGTTGCCTACGGTTGGGGTGTCAGTGGTTTAGGTAAACTAGGTTTGGCCGCCGCCTTCGTCTATGCGTCTTGCGCGGCGCTGCGATTGGCTCGTTTTAATGTTCAGGCAAGCACCTCAGATGGCAGTGTATTCACTGGCCTGCCGAGTCCCGTTGCGGCCGCCTTGGTGGCAGGTTTCGTTTGGTCTTTCCATGCAGCAGAATCAAGCCTGTTACTGACTGGCATTGGAGCTTTAGTCACCTCGTTGGCTGGGTTATTGATGGTATCTAATTTTAGTTATCCCAGTTTTAAAATGGTTGATTTTCGTGGCAAAGTCCCCTTTATGGTCATTCTTAGTATGGTAATGGGTTTTGTGGTCATCACCATAGATCCACCACGAATACTGTTCGCCATGGCGGTTATATTTTCTTTATCAGCGCCGGTAAAGTGGGTGTTTTCAAAAGTTCGGTTCGAAAAATCGTAATGGAACCTCTAACAAGCCTTGGATTGTTTTGGCAATTTTGTTTTAATCGAACGATGAATGTTTTGAAACCTTATTTTTCTTTTCTCCGCGCCCTAAAAAACGCACAGCGGTCTGCCGGTATTCTCCTGCTGCCCTGAGGGGCATTCGATCGTACACCTAAAAAAATAGTATAAACGCACTGCGATTCGTTAGAATGGCACTCTGATTGGTGTTCTGTTTTGAACATCAAGCCAATGAATCGCTTATTATTAGATTGTAATAAACTGTCAGACAGTCTGGATGACTTTTAAAAGGTGGGAAATACCATGGCCGAAAAAGATAAATTGGTTATTTTTGATACGACATTACGCGATGGAGAGCAGAGCCCCGGGGCCTCCATGACGAAAGATGAAAAGCTTAGAATTGCTAAAATGCTGGAAAAAATGCATGTTGATGTGATTGAGGCAGGTTTTGCTGTGTCCAGTCAAGGTGATTTTGAAGCGGTAAAACTGATCGCTGATACTGTTAGAGAAAGCCGTATATGCAGCTTGTCTCGAGCGATGCAAGGAGACATTGAGCGGGCGGGTGAGGCATTGAGTGGTGCTAGTGCTGGACGTATTCATACTTTTATTGCGACATCTCCCATACATATGAAATACAAACTACAGATGGAGCCAGATGAGGTTTTAGCACAGGCTATTGGAGCCGTTAAGCTAGCCCGAAATCTAATGGATGATGTGGAGTTTTCATTGGAAGACGCCAGTCGTACGGATTTTGATTTCATGTGCCGCATTACTGAGGCAGTTATTAACGCTGGAGCTACAACGATTAATTTCCCTGATACTGTGGGTTATTCAGCTCCTGGAGAGTACGGTGAAGTGATTTCTCGTCTTCTAAATGCCGTGCCCAATGCTGATCAAGCGATATTCTCAGTGCATTGTCATAACGATTTAGGTCTTGCTGTAGCCAACAGTTTGTCTGCGGTGCAGAATGGAGCCAGGCAAGTAGAATGCACGATTAATGGCTTGGGTGAGCGCGCGGGTAATGCATCCTTAGAGGAGTTGGTCATGGCCTTGCGCACTCGACAAGATCTGTATCCAGTAGCCACAGGGGTTGACCCCTCACATATAGTGCCGATCTCACGACTAGTATCCAGTATTACCGGCTTTCCAGTTCAGCCCAACAAAGCTATTGTGGGTGCCAATGCCTTTGCTCATGAGTCGGGTATCCATCAGGATGGAATTTTAAAAATGCGTGAAACCTATGAGATCATGCGCGCAGAGGATGTCGGTTGGTCTACCAATAAGCTCTCCTTAGGTAAGCTGTCCGGTCGCGCAGCCTTCGCTGCAAGACTTGAAGAATTGGATATCAGTTTTGATAGCAGAGAGGAATTTGACCAAGCCTTCAAGGCTTTTAAAGATTTAGCAGATAAAAAGCGCGAAATCTTCGATGAGGACCTTCAGGCATTGGTTTCTGATGTGCAGATGGGGCCTCGCGACGATCTGACCCTGATGGATTTGGAAGTATTGTCCAAGTCGGGTCAGCTACCTTGTGCAAAAATGATAATCCGTTACCAAGAGAAAGAGCATCATATTGAATCTAGTGGCAGCGGTGCAGTGGATGCTATTTTTAATGCTATTGAGAAACTTATTAACAGCGGGACTGAGCTTCAGGTGTACTCGGTCAATGCCGTCACTCAGGGCACTGATTCGCAAGGGGAAGTCACCGTTCGTCTGGAGAAAGATGGTCGCATCATCAATGGGCAGGGCGCTGATACCGATATTTTGGTGGCAAGTGCCAAAGCATACTTGCACGCTCTAACATTGATGCGTGAGCCTGGAAGTCTTCATCCTCAGTTAGGCGGCATCTGATTTTGGATCAGCTTCGGCATCATTATATCAAGGCCTTGGGGATTGTTGAGTATGTCCCACGGGGCTGTGCTGATGTTGTGCCGGAGAGAGAGACCTCTGAATCCAAGCCGGATGTGGTGCAAAAAGTGGCGTTGGATAGTCTATCCGAGGGAGAGCTATCAACTGCGGAGCAGTTGCCTGAATCTGGTGTTGTCGATCCTGCAGATAGTGTTATCAGGGAGAGTGCAGCCGATATCGCTGCTGTGGCCATAGAGTTTAAACTGGTTCTCTGGCAGCCCAGTGATGGATTGTTAGTCTGCGCAATAGCCAGTGAAGCATTGCCATCAGCAACTGAGAATGAACTTTTGAGTCAAATTGTTCAGTCCTTTGAGCCATTGCAGAATGGACTCCCTCAATTTGAACTGATTCAATGGCCACCGTTTCCTGGCGCTGAGGGAGATCAGGAGGCAGCGACAGATTTTGTGTCTACCTTGCTTGATGCGAGGTTGAAAAATGGGAAAATCTCTAGATTACTTATTTTTGGGCAGAACGCAGCAAAATGGTTATTGTCAGAGCAGTTGTCTGTGGAGCGAGCAAGTAGCCACGTAGCAATGGTGGGCAGCGTCCAAGCCATCGTCGTGCCATCTTTTGATGAAATATTCACCCAATCTTTGTTAAAACGCGATGTCTGGGATGCCATCAAACAGTGGTCGCCATTAACGGATTTTGATTCTGAACAAGCCTAGCTAAAGAAGAGTGATTTGTGACTTCTATTCCCGAAGATTTCCTGATCCGCGCAATGAGTGAGGATGATTTGGTCAGTCTGTTTAATATAGAGGCATTGAATACTGACAAAGGGTGGACAATAGAGCAATTTGTTCAGGCGATGGATTGCACGCATGTATTGTGCATTGACCAAACAGTGGTGGGGTTTTTCGTTATGGTGGTTGGCGGTGATCAGAGTGAGTTACACAATATCTCAGTTCACCCTCAGTATCAAAATCGCGGTTACGGGAGGCTTTTACTACATCAAGCAATTAGCCAATTGGACCCTGCTGTGCGTCAGGTATTTTTGGAAGTTCGTGTGTCTAATTATAGCGCGATCACTCTATATTTAAGCCTGGGCTTCAAAGAGGTTGGTATCAGAAGAGATTATTATCCTAACGCTTTCGGCCGAGAGGACGGTATTTTGATGTGTTTGCAGCGTTAGTGTCTACCCGCAAATTAGCGTTACCGGAAAAAGATTTATGTATGGAATCGCCGCTTGGGTTATCATTGTTTGAAACGTGAGGATTTTATATGGACATTGAAGTTTTATATTGGCATTGGCTTGTGGTGGGTCTGGTTTTAGTGGTTCTTGAAATATTTCTTCCGAGCTTTACTGTACTCTGGTTTGGTTTGGGAGCAATGGTGGTAGGTATTGTACAAACAATGGTGCCAATGTCGCTGCCGGTGCAGATTGTTCTTTGGACTGTTTCGTCAGTAGCTTTCGCTATACTTTGGTTTAAGCTGATCAAGCCGAGAATGGCAGCTAGCAATCGCGATGATGATGCGCTTAATTCGGCGATTGGGCAGGCTGGTATGGTGACAAAGTTACCTACTGAAATGACTTTGGGAATAATGCGCTTTAGTACCCCGGTAATGGACCGCGATGAATGGGAGTTTCGTTGCGATATGTCTGTGGAATTGGGCAACCGATTGCATGTCGTAGATTTTGATGGCGACACAGTGATCGTGACCAAACATGACTAACTAATGGAGATAAGCAAATGGGTGAAGTAATATTTTTAGGCACGGTTTTCTTGGTAGTAGTGATCACTCTGTTCAAGGCAGTGAGACTGGTGCCGCAAGGGTCAAAATGGGTAGTAGAGCGACTTGGCAAATTTCAAAAATGCCTCAGCCCCGGGTTAAATTTTCTTATTCCCTATATTGACGTCGTCGCTTTCAAGGCAACCACCAAAGACATAGTGTTAGAAATTCCCTCTCAGGAGGTTATTACGCGGGACAATGTTGTGATCATTGCTAATGCGGTGGCTTATATCAACATTATATCCCCTGAAAAAGCAGTTTATGGTGTTGAGGACTATGAGTTGGCGATTCGAACGCTGGTGCAGACATCCTTGCGATCCATTGTTGGTGAAATGACCCTGGATGATGCGCTCTCCTCTCGAGACGAGATCAAAGCTAAATTGAAAATTTCTATTTCAGATGATATCGCTGACTGGGGTATCACCTTAAAGACTGTGGAAATTCAGGATATTCAACCGTCAGGTACGATGCAGGAAGCTATGGAGGAGCAGGCAGCTGCCGAGCGACAGCGTCGTGCCACAGTGACCCGCGCTGACGGTGAAAAAACTGCCGCAATTCTCGAAGCTGATGGGCGCCTTGAGGCCTCTAGGCGAGATGCTGAGGCAAAAGTTGTACTGGCTGAAGCGACCAAGTCGGCACTGAGTAAGGTCAATGAAGCCATTCAAGATAAAGAATTACCGGCAATGTATTTACTCGGTGAAAAATATATCGAAGCGGTGCGTGACATGTCCGATTCGAGTAACGCAAAGCTTGTTCTTTTGCCCGCTGATATTCCGGCGGCGGTGCGCGGTATAATGAATAACACCAAGTGATGCTTTTGGTTACCAATGGTATCGGCGTTTGTTAGTCCGTTTGAATATAGTGAGGATTAATGCAGCAGTTGTCGAATGACCTACAAGAAAACTTCGATCGATTTATAGTGGAATCTTTAGAGCAGGGCTGTGTCTGGGGCCTGCAGAATTCTGAAGGTAACTGGGCAACTGTGCAATCAGAGACAAACTCTGATCTCGATGCTATGCCTTTTTGGTCAGTGTTGGCCTTCGCGCAATCGCTATGCACTGACGACTGGGAAATTTATCGACCTACCGCTATCGCGATGGAGGAATTTCTTGACGATTGGTTGCCTGGGTTGCATTCAGATGTCATTTTGGTTGGGGTGAATTGGAACTCAACATTAGATGGTGAGGAAATTGAACCCCTTGATCTTCTAGAAGAATTTGACGCCGAGTTGGGTTAAGTCGTGTCTTTTAGTGATTTTTATCATCAATCCGGAAAAGAAATCAGTGTGAGTGGTGATCAGGCCAGCCGCTTCGCGAAGGCTGTGAGTAACGATTTTAATCCTATCCATAACCCTGATAATAAGCGCTTTTGTGTCCCGGGAGATTTACTGTTTGCCCTTTTTGTTGAGCGTTATGGTTTGGCTGAATCTTCCAAATTTACCTTCACAGGCCTCGTGGGGGCTGATACTGGCTTAATATTTCCTAGTGAAATATCCTCGACGACACTGTTATCAGACTCTCGAGGGAAAGACTATTTAAAAGTAGAAAGAACTGGTTTAACAGCGCCCTTCGACCTCGGTATTGAGGCTTTAGTGCGCGCTTATGTTCGCTTCTCAGGACAAAATTTCCCCCATATCCTTGTTCCTTTAATGAACGAACAGAATGTGATGATCAATGCCCAGCGGCCACTCATTATCTATCAGTCCATGGCGCTCGACCTGAATACCCTAGATTTAACATCACCAAGCTTAGAGTTGATCAACAGCGATCTTGATATAGACGGAAAGCGAGGCGATGCCAGGCTTTACTTTGATGTAAAGGATGGCAGCTGCACCGTTGGTCATGGCGTCAAACATCTCATTATCAGCGGGCTCCGGCCGAGCGAGCGAGAAGCGGTGGATGCGATGGTCGCGCAATACTTGGATTGGCAGACTAATTATACCGCTATTTAGTCGGAGCCAATGTCGATTTGAGGAAAAACCCTGTATGGGATCCTTGGATTTCACTGACCTGTTCAGGGGTTCCCTCGGCAATAATGCTTCCGCCTCCCGAGCCTCCCTCGGGCCCCAAATCTATTACCCAATCTGCGGTTTTGATGACGTCTAGGTTGTGCTCAATGACAACCACAGTATTGCCTTGGTCGCGTAATCGGTGCAGTACTGACAAGAGCTGTTCTATGTCATGGAAATGCAGACCAGTGGTGGGCTCGTCAAGGATATACAGGGTCTTTCCGGTGTCTCGTTTAGATAATTCTTTTGACAGTTTAACCCGCTGCGCTTCCCCACCAGAGAGCGTAGTAGCAGCCTGCCCAAGCTTGATATAGGACAGACCAACATCGATTAACGTCTGTAATTTTCGGGCGATGTTTGGAATCACATCAAAGAAATCGCGAGCGTCTTCGATGGTCATATCCAAGACTTGGTGAATATTCTTACCTTTGTAGTGAATATCCAAGGTCTCTCTGTTGTAGCGTTGACCCTTGCAGACATCACAGGGGACGTAGATATCGGGCAAAAAATGCATCTCTACCTTGGTAACGCCATCTCCCTGACAGGCCTCGCATCGACCTCCCTTGACATTGAAGCTGAAGCGGCCTGGGGCGTAGCCTCGGGAACGTGCCTCTTGGGTTGCGGCAAATAGCTCTCTTACTGGAGTAAAAATTCCCGTGTAAGTCGCCGGATTAGAGCGTGGCGTCCGACCAATTGGACTTTGGTTGATATCGATACATTTGTCCAAGTGAGACAGGCCTGAAATTTTCTCATGCACTGCAGGCTTCAGTGTGGTCGCTTTGTTAAGCTTAACAGCGGCGGCAGGGTAGAGCGTCTCGTTAATAAGAGTTGACTTGCCTGATCCCGAAACACCGGTAATGCAAGTGAAAATCCCTAGCGGAATAGTGAGATCAACGGCGTTCAAATTATTGCCGCTGGCGCCCTTAATACAGAGGGATTTTCCATTGCCTTGATGCCGTTTGTTTGGAATTCGAATACCTCTGACGCCAGAGAGAAACTTGCCGGTAGTGGACTCATTGCTGTTACGAATGTCATCTACTGAGCCTCGGGCGACAATTTCCCCGCCGTGGATACCGGCGCCGGGGCCGATGTCTACGATATAGTCAGCGGCGGCTATGGCCTCTTCGTCGTGTTCTACGACAATCACTGTGTTACCCAAGTCACGCAGTCTAATTAATGTCTTGAGAAGTCTTTCATTGTCTCTTTGATGCAATCCGATGGAGGGTTCATCAAGAATGTACATTACACCCACTAATCCAGCACCGATCTGGCTAGCCAGACGAATACGCTGTGCTTCACCGCCAGATAGAGTCTCGGCACTGCGGTTGAGTGACAAATAGTTCAATCCAACGTCGACGAGAAAGGTGAAGCGTTCACGAATCTCCTTGATGATTTTATCTGCGATTTCACCTTGTCGCCCTACAAGGTCGAGCTGATCGAAGTAGTCAGCGCAATCTCCCACTGGCATGCAGACGATGTCCTCAATGCGTTTGTTGTCAATGAATACGTTGCGAGCCGATTTTCTTAAGCGGGTGCCATCACAGTCGGGGCAGTTCGACGTGGCCATGTACTTCGTCAATTCGTCGCGCACTGATTGTGATTCTGTCTCCCTATAGCGTCTTTCCATGTTGTGGATGACACCCTCAAATTTGTGTTGACGACGAAATACTGTGCCTCGATCATTGACATAGTTAAAGCTAATTTCCTCGTCATCGCTGCCAAAGAGTATTTTTTGTTGGTGGACGGCCTCAAGCGCTGACCAGGACACGTCAATATCAAAATCGTAATGATCAGCCAGTGATGTCAGCATGTTGTAATAAAAAAGTGAACGTCTGTCCCAGCCCCGGATGGCGCCTTCTGATATCGAAAGTTCTGGATGTTGAATGACCCTGTCAATGTCAAAAAATTGGCGCACACCTAAGCCATCGCACGTAGGACAGGCTCCCGCTGGATTATTAAAAGAAAATAATCGAGGTTCTAGTTCGTTTAAGCTGTAATTACACACGGGGCAGGCAAATTTGGCAGAGAAAAGCTGGTCTGGGGCATCACCATCCATATGACTGATGATCACTAACCCCTCGGCTAAATTGAGTGCGGTTTCAAAGGACTCAGCGAGGCGCAGGGCAATATCGTCTTTAACTTTAAATCTGTCCACCACAACATCAATACTGTGCTTTTTGTTTTTTTCTAAAGCAGGAGCCTCATCAAGGTCACAGACGATACCGTCAATACGCGCCCTAATAAAGCCTTGCCGACGCAGTGTTTCAAACAAATGAATATGCTCACCTTTACGGTCTTTCACAACCGGTGCTAGTAGCATCAGCTTTGTACCCTCTGCCATAGCCATTACTTGATCCACCATTTGACTCACGGTTTGTGCTTTTAGCGGCAAATGGTGATCTGGGCATCTTGGCTCGCCGGCTCGGGCGAATAGAAGACGCAAATAATCATAGATCTCTGTAATCGTTCCTACCGTGGAGCGAGGGTTGTGCGAGGTGGATTTTTGCTCGATAGAAATGGCTGGCGACAGTCCCTCAATATGGTCGACATCAGGCTTTTCCATCATAGACAAAAATTGACGTGCATAGGTGGATAGAGACTCCACATAACGCCGTTGTCCTTCAGCATACAGGGTGTCAAATGCCAGAGACGATTTGCCTGATCCAGACAGACCGGTGATCACAATGAACTTATCTCGAGGTAAATCCAGATCAATGTTTTTAAGATTATGGGTGCGAGCACCGCGAACCTGTATGGTATCCATTAAAGCGTCTTATTCTTGGGTTAAACCGTCTATTATAGGGGTTACGATAGGGATGGAGCAAAATATAACGTGTGTACGCAACGACTCTATGAGCTGGCTTACTTTGAACCTATTTAAATATCATTTGGGATGATTAATTGTTTATCAAAACGTGTATAAAGGTTTTCCCCTCAACGCGCAGACTGTTAATATGAAGACCCAGTTTTCCCTAGCGACGAATTGATTAAATTGACTGACCAGACTCAACTTTCGCCTATCGAGAGGCGTGCGACGATTTCTATTGCCAGTGTTTTTGGGTTTAGAATGCTCGGTCTTTTCATGATTTTGCCAGTGGTCGCAGTGGCAACGCGAGACTACCATGACTTCTCCCCATTGCTGCTGGGATTGGTCATCGGTGCCTATGGGTTCACGCAGGCGCTGTTGCAAATTCCGCTGGGGCTTTTGTCCGATCGTCTCGGTCGTCGGCCTGTGTTGGTGGGCGGATTGTTGATGTTTGTTTTGGGGAGTTTGGTAGCGGCATGGTCAGACACCATGTGGGGATTGTTTGTCGGTCGGGCACTTCAGGGCACTGGTGCCATTGCCAGCACATTGATGGCACTGGCAGCTGATCTCACGGTCGAAGACAATCGTTCCAAGGTCATGGCTACGATTGGTGGGAGTATTGGATTTTCTTTTATTCTGGCCATGATGGCCGGACCCTTTATCAATCAATATTATGGCTTATCGGGCATCTTTTGGCTCACGGCAGCGTTGGGCGTAGTGGCAATTTTTGTCGTCATCAAAGTGATACCGCAGCCTGCTAGAGCTTGTTTTAACCGCGAAGCAACGGTTGATGTGAGGCAAATTACGAATCTACTTAAGGATCAAAATTTACAGCGCTTAAATGTCGGTATTTTTATTTTACATTTCGCGTTGATGGCTGTTTTTTTGCTGTTGCCAGATTTACTACAGATCCATATCGGTGTGGATGACAAAAATTTGCCCTGGGCCTATCTGATGTTATTGGGTGGTGGATTTTTTCTCATGCTCCCCATCATGATTCTAGCCGAAAAATATAGGCTTCAGAGAATCGCACTGTTAGGTGCAATCTTAATTTTAGCGCTGACATCACTACTAATAGTCGTGACAAAGTTACCGAACGTTTTGCTGATTTTACTCACGGCATTTTTTGCAGCATTTAATTTACTGGAGGCCCTGCTTCCCTCTTGGGTGAGTAAAGTTTGCCCGGTAGGCAATCGTGGCACGGCAATGGGGGTTTACTCAAGTAGCCAGTTCTTTGGTGCCTTCATGGGAGGCCTTGTTGGCGGTTTTTGTTTGCAATACTTCGGCGCCAATGGTGTTTATTTTGCCATCAGTGTAGTCGCGTTGATGTGGTTGTTTTTCTCTGTTGGTTTGCAGTCACCGCGGCCGCTAAAAACCTTGGTTTTTTCGGTCGCAGAGCGTAATCAGCAAGATTTTTTAAAAATAATTTCAAATGTGCAGGGCGTTAAAGATATACTCTTTGTGAAGGATGAAGCTTTTGCCTATGTGCAGATAGATCAATCCGAAATTGATATGCAACGTCTGCAATCATACCTAAACCGTGAATAAACTGGGGGAATACAATGGCACGCGGAGTTAACAAAGTTATTATCGTCGGTAACTGTGGGCAGGATCCGGAGACGCGTTTTATGCCCTCTGGTGGTGCAGTAACAAATTTGAGCATAGCCACATCGGAGTCCTGGAAAGATAAAACCAGTGGTGAGCCACAGGAGCGCACAGAATGGCACCGCGTAGTATTCTTTAATCGACTCGCCGAGATTGCTGGAGAGTACGTGAAAAAGGGGTCGAAGCTTTACGTCGAAGGTTCATTGCGGACTCGCAAGTGGCAGGGTCAAGATGGACAGGATCGTTATACCACTGAAATCGTCGGCAGCGAGATGCAGATGCTTGACAGTCGCGGTGCTCAGAGCGGGGGCTATGAAGCGCCTCAGCAAGGCGGGTATCAATCTCAAGCTCCCGCCGCTCAAGCGCCTCAACAGTCACAGCAGGCTCCTCAATCGATGGATAGCTTTGATGACGATATTCCGTTCTAAATGAGTCAGCATTAAGTTGATTTCTAACGCCTCCGGTGGGTGGCAACGAGTTTTTGGGTTTACTATAGATAGAGGTAATTATGACAGTTAAAGTCGGTGACAAAATTCCCCAGGGGATGTTTACAGTGATGGGGAGTGAAGGCCCCGCTGGTCTGAGTAGTGACGAAATTTTCAATGGCAAGAAGGTGGTGCTTTTTGCTGTTCCGGGTGCATTTACACCGACTTGCTCTATGGCACATCTGCCAGGTTTTGTGGTGCACGTGGATGCTATTAAAGCAAAAGGCGTGGATACAGTGGCTTGCATGGCAGTCAATGACGTTTTCGTTGTTGATGCTTGGGGCAAATCGGCAAATGCCGAGCACTTGTTGATGTTGGCGGACGGTAATGCTGAATTTACTGAGGCCCTCGGTTTGACCCTCGATGGTCGCGGGTTTGGTATGGGTACTCGCAGCAAGCGATTTGCCATGATTGTTGATAATGGCGTCGTGACATTACTCAATGTTGATGAGGGTGCTCTAGAGGGTAGCAGTGCTGAGGCTATTCTCGCCGCCCTTTAGAAAAAAACCACTTCTATGGCGCTCGCCTTGGAAACGGTTGTTAGTAAAGGGTATAGAAAACCGTGATTTCTTCGCCCTTTGCGATGTCTCTATTTGTGGTGAGACCTCTAATATGGCTGGTGATCAGTTCAATTTCAGCGTTGTTATTATCGCTGTGGTTAATAAAGCCACCTAAAGGTGTTCTAACCCAGTCGTCGATGCCGTCGATTTGAAAATGCGTTTCACCGAGATAGGTGCCTGCTTTAATGCTGTCTAGTGCGATTAGTCCGAGCCCATGGATATGGCTTTGACCAATGGTCAAGCTAGCCGGTAGTGGTCGATAGCTATTTTTCGCAAATTTTTTTTTCGATCCCAGAGATTTGGTTGTCACAAGCGTTAGCCTCGCCTCAGCAAAAACCCCATCAGTCTATTCGATCCTTTTGTGATTAAGAATTATATTTTTATAACCAAAAGCTATTAAGTATAACTACATCTGCTCCATTACCAGAGTTGCATTCGTGCCACCAAAGCCGAAGCTGTTGCACATGACTCGTTTAAGGTTGGCGTCTTTGGATTCTGCAACAATGGGTAAACCCTTTGCTTTCTCATCCATATTGTCGATATGAGCTGAGCCTGCTACAAAATTATTTTCCATCATTAACATACAGTAAATAGCTTCGTGAACTCCTGCGGCACCCAAACTATGCCCTGAGAGTGATTTCGTCGAACTTATATCGGGGCACTGATCGCCAAAAGTATTGCGTATAGCGCCCAGTTCCGCAACGTCTCCCACCGGAGTGCTGGTGCCATGGGTATTGATATAGTCAATTGGTCCAGAGAGACCCTCCATTGCCATTCGCATGCAGCGTTCGGCACCTTCACCTGATGGTGCGACCATATCTGCGCCGTCGGACGTCGCGCCATAGCCGGTAATCTCACAAATTATATTGGCGCCTCGCGCGCGCGCGTGTTCTAGTTCTTCCACCACCACGCAACCTCCGCCAAGCGATGGAGCAAATCCGTCACGGTTAGCATCGTATGCTCTTGATGCTACGCTGGGAGTATCGTTAAAATTACTTGTCAACGCGCCCATGGCATCGAACATCGCCGCCATTGACCAATGCATCTCTTCAGCGCCACCGGCGAGCAGGATGTCTTGTTTGCCAAGTTGAATTAACTCGACAGCATGTCCAATACAGTGTGCGCTGGTGGCGCAGGCAGAAGAGAGTGAATAATTGACACCTTTGATTTTAAATGGCGTGGCAACACAGGCAGAGACGGTGCTCGCCATGATCTGTGTTACTCTGTAAGGCCCAGCGCGTTTTATTCCTCGGTCGCGCATAACATCGAGAGCCTCTTCAAACATCTCCCCAGAGATGCCGCCAGACCCCATGACGAGGCCAGTTCTAAGATTTGAGACCATGTCCTCGGTCAGTCCGGCATCAGCGATAGCGCGATCGGTGGCGATGTAGCCATATGCAGCAGCAGGGCCCATGAAGCGTAATATTTTCCTATCGATATGATCTTTTATATTGAGATCAATTGAGCCACCAACATTACATTTTAAGCCCATCTCGGCAAAGTCTTGACGCGCACCTATACCAGAGACGCTATTTCTCAGCGAGTTAGTCACGCTGGCTCTATCGTTACCTAGGCATGAAACTATGCCCATCCCTGTTATCACTGCACGCCTCATCGAGGATCCTCCGTCATCGCTTTACTAAACTGAGTTAAAACTAAAAATTATCTGTACTCTCAAATAAACCAACTTTGAGGTCTGTTGCTGTGTAGATTTCTTTTCCATCTACTTCCACTGATCCATCTGCGATGCCCATGATGAGCTTTCTTTGGATAAGTCTCTTAATATCAAGTCTATAGGTCACTTTTTTGGCACTGGGTAAAATTTGCCCAAAAAATTTGACATTTCCAGCGCCTAAAGCCCGCCCTTTGCCAGAGTTCCCATTCCATGCTAAAAAGAAGCCAATTAGCTGCCACAATGCATCCAAGCCGAGACAGCCAGGCATTACGGGATCACCTTTGAAATGGCATCCAAAAAACCAGAGATCCGACTTGATGTCGATTTCAGCCACAATCTCACCGAGGCCAACTGAACCGCCGGTGTTGTTAATCGTCGTGATTCTGTCGATCATCAGCATATTGGGTGCAGGAAGTTTTGCATTGTTTGGTCCGAAAAGCTTGCCTTCGGATGCGTCTATCAGTTCGTCTCTTGTATAGTCGGACTTTGGTTGTAAATTCATAAAAACCTTACACTTAAAGAAAACGCGCATCGTACTCACTTCTTCTGGCGCGGGCAACCGGTAAGCGTGACCTTGGACAAAAATATGCTCATTGCTCGAACTGCTGGTGTATTTTACAGCTTTGTTATTGACAGCGATGCTCAGTGTGGATAGTGTTTCCATAACATCAACCAATCACACGACTTAAGCACCCCATGCAATTTTTTCAAAAAACGGTGGCCGGCGAGTTTGCTATCGTCAACCGAATTATCGTCGATCAACTGCAGTCTGATGTGGGTTTGGTGGAGAATATTGGACACTATATCGTCGATGCTGGCGGTAAAAGATTGCGCCCTGTGTTGGTATTACTCAGTGCATTGGCCAATCAGTATCAAGGTCACAATCATCTAAAGATGGCTGCGGTTATTGAGTTTATTCACACAGCGACTCTCTTGCATGACGACGTTGTTGATGTCTCTAGCTTGCGTCGCGGCCGCGAAACTGCCAATGCTCAGTGGGGCAATGCGCCGAGTGTACTTGTCGGGGATTTTTTATATTCTCGTGCGTTCCAAATGTTAGTTGAAATTGCTGATATGCCTATCATGGGTGTAATGGCTGATGCCACCAATCTGATCTCTGAAGGTGAGGTACAGCAAATGGCCAACGCCGGGAATTCACAGATCACAGAGGGTACTTATCGCCAAGTCATCTATAGAAAAACTGCTCGCCTATTTGAGGCGGCCGCTCAGGTCGGCGCCTGTCTAGCTGGGTCGGGTCAGAGCGCTATGGCTAGTTATGGAAAACATTTGGGTATGGCCTTTCAAATTGTTGATGATGTTCTTGATTACCAGGGAGATTTAGACAAAACAGGTAAGAATATCGGCAGTGATTTAGCTGAAGGAAAAATGACATTACCATTAATATTTGCCCGTGATAATGCCGGGCCTGAGGCAGCGAAGTTAATTTGCGAGTCAGTTAGTCAGAGGACATCACAACACTTCGATACTATTCTTCGCTACATCCAGAATTGTGGTGGGTTGACGTATAGTTTAGCCACAGCGGAAAAAGAGGTGACTGCAGCCAAGGCTGCATTGTCCGGTTTGCCCAACAGCCAATATAAAGATGTGATGTACCAGTTGGCTAATTTCTCGCTCTCGCGAGACGCTTAATATCCGAAGTGATTAATAATAAAAGTAAATGTTATAAGGGTTTATCATTGTTTTGCGTGATAGTGGCTATTGCCATCTGCGCATATAAGCGAGAATCCACATCTGGTAGCCTAGAATGAATGAGATAAAGTCAACCAAGGAGAATTGAGTGATTATCGGTATCCCCTCAGAAATAAAGGATGGAGAGAATCGAGTTGCCATGTCCCCTGAAAATGTACTGGCGTTTAGTAGTTTAGGCATTAAGGTCTTACTGCAAACAGAGGCGGGCGTAGCGGCAGGTTATTCAGATCAGAGCTACGTCGATGCAGGTGCGTCTTTGATGCTCGATCGCGGAGAACTGTTTGCAGCCGCAGATATCATTGTTCAGGTTCAGGGATTGGGCGCCAATACTGAAAATGGTGAAGACGATTTACCGTTGATAAAGCCTGGCCAGCTTATTGTTTCAATGATGGACCCGCTAGCATCTCCTGAAGCTGCCCTGGCAATGGCAAATACTGGCGCAACAGCCATTGCGCTCGAGTTGGTTCCAAGAATTAGTCGTGCGCAGAGTATGGATGTATTGTCCTCTATGGCCACTCTTGCGGGATACAAATCTGTGATTATCGGAGCGTCCTCTTCTCCAAGAATTTTTCCACTCTTAATGACCGCAGCCGGTACATTGCAGCCAGCCCGAGTACTCATCATGGGTGTTGGTGTTGCGGGTCTTCAAGCCTGTGCCACAGCCAAGCGTCTTGGCGCTGTGGTGGAGGCCTATGATGTTCGGCCGGCGGCGCGCGAACAAATTATTTCGGTTGGTGCCAAGCCGATTGAGTTGGATTTGGATACGGGAGAGTCTGAGGGCGCCGGTGGCTATGCAAAAGAGCAGGGAGAGGACTTTTTGCGCAGACAGCGGGAGCTGATGACTGAGGTGGTTTCCGAGCAAGATTTAATTATCACCACTGCGGCTATTCCTGGAGCTAAGTCACCAATTCTGGTGACCAGTGAAATGGTGGCGGCGATGAAACCCGGGTCGGTCATCGTTGATTTGGCAGCTGAACGGGGAGGTAACTGCGAATTAACTCAGCAGGGCAAAACAATTGTGGCGGATGGCGTGACCATCGTCGGCCCCGAAAATGTGCCTTCAGATCTTGCCTTTCACGCTAGCCAGATGTACGGAAAGAACGTGCAAACATTTCTCGAGTTGATTATTGATGAGACTGGGAATTTAAATATAGATTTTGATGATGAAATCATTGCCGGGACGCTGGTGGCTCATGGCGGCGAGGTCACACATCCACACATGCGTAAGTTGTTGGGCATGGACGAGCTAGTGAAATCTGATAAACAATAATTGCCAATGCCCATGTGCACTGGTTTGAAAATTAACAAGAGAGCCTCTGATGGACATTTTAATTTTACTATTAGCACTTTTTGTACTTGCATTGTTTCTGGGTGTAGAGCTAATTACAAAGGTGCCGCCGACACTACATACGCCTCTAATGTCAGGAACTAACGCAGTATCGGGTATTACCCTGGTGGGAGCCTTAATGGCCGCTGGGACAGATGCCTCTCCCTCGCTGGTGAATTGGTTGGGATTTATCGCCGTGACCTTAGCCACCATTAATGTTGTCGGCGGTTATCTGGTGACCAATAGAATGCTAGCAATGTTCAAGAGGAAATAATGATGAACGCAGATTTTGTCAATTTCGTTTATCTTGTCTCGGCCATACTCTTTATTCTCGGAATAAAAGGTCTGACTAAGCCCAAGACTGCCCTACGAGGCAACTTACTTTCCGCTACAGGTATGTTGCTGGCGGTTACTGTGACCCTGGTGACAGTCAACAATGTTGATTTTACCTACATCGTAGCGGGTGTTTTAGTGGGTTCTATGATTGGGGCGTTGATGGCGTTGAGAGTGCAAATGACCTCGATGCCGCAAATGGTTGCCCTGCTCAATGGGTTTGGCGGTGGCGCCTCCTTGACGATCGCTCTCGCGGAATATGTCTCAATAATTGGATTGTCACCCAATTCTTTAACCGATCTGGCGCAGTCGCTGCCCGCGACCAGCGCAACTTTTGGTAACGGACTGCTCGGTATTATTGCAGTGGCCTCGATCGGACTGACAGTGCTGATAGGGTCGGTAACACTCACCGGCAGTCTGGTAGCTTTTTCAAAACTGCAGGAGTTGATGAAAAAGAGCTACGGTCTTCCTGGCGGGCCTTTGGGTAATGGTGTTTTGCTGGCAGCTGCGCTAGTCTCAATATGTCTTTTAATTGATAATCCGGGCAACTCAGGCCTTATGTTGATGGTGCTTGGGCTTGGATTACTGCTTGGTTTGTTCCTAGTGATGCCGATAGGTGGCGCTGACATGCCGGTGGTGATCGCATTGTTAAATTCTTATTCGGGGATCGCAGCGGCTCTGGCTGGATTTATTTTAGGCAATACAGTACTCATTGTCGCTGGTTCTCTGGTGGGCACCTCTGGGCTCATTTTGACACAAATTATGTGCGTTGCCATGAACCGATCGCTGGCTAATGTGTTATTTGGCAAAATGGCAGCTGGCGGAGAAGCCGTGGATGCGGATGAAATATATGCCGGTAAAGTTACCAGCGCACAACCCGATGAAGTTGCTTTAATGCTAGAGACCGCCAGCCGTGTGGTGATAGTCCCTGGTTTTGGTATGGCTATGGCGCAGGCTCAGCATGCAGTGAGAGAGCTTGCAGATGCTATTGAAAGTAAGGGTGGAGAGGTGGAATACGGCATTCATCCAGTAGCGGGGCGCATGCCCGGTCACATGAATGTGCTGCTAGCTGAGGCCGAGGTTCCCTACGAAAAGTTGGTAGAGATGGAGCGCATCAATCCGACCTTTGAAGAGACAGATGTGGTTATTATTATCGGCGCCAACGACGTCACTAATCCGATGGCTCGCGAAGCAGAAGGTAGTCCAATTTATGGCATGCCCATCCTCAATGTGGACAAAGCCAAGAATGTGGTGGTGATAAAGCGGTCTCTAAGCCCGGGTTTTGCTGGATTGCCCAATCCTCTATTTGCGATGGATCATACTGTAATGGTCTATGGCGACGGGAAGAAAGCGGTGGTAGAAATGACGACTGCGCTAAATCAGTTATAAGTTTCGCCCGATAAACTCCGGCTGTCATAGTCGGAGTTTATCGCTGTCCACTCGTTTCCCGCTCTCGGCATTGTTCCTCGCTTACTTTTTTCCTAGCAGGCGTTTTGGTTCGTCATTATTCTAACAGCTTCACATCTTTTCCTTGTTTTTATCAGAGTTGAGGATTCTTTAGATTGTCCACGAGTGGACCCCGTATTCCGCCCTTTTTCACGAAGGTGTTGAAATTTTCTGATTTCATCCCCAACTTTGTTATTGAAAAGGACAATATGAAGAGGAAACACCATGCTTATTGAAAAACTGACCAATCTGCTCCAACAAGCCTTTGCGGAAGCTCAGTCTATAGCCGTGGGTAGTGATCACTCGACGATTGATGTGCCCCATTTACTACTCGCCTTGCTAAATCAGCAGGGTGGCAGCGTGCGGCCGATTCTTAATCGCGCTGGTTTTGATGTGAATGGTCTTCAAGATAAGCTCAACTTGGAATTAGACTCGATGGCACGAATGTCCGTTCCCACAGGTAAGGTGAGCATCTCTCAAGATCTTGGGCGGTTGATGAATTTAGCCGACCGAAAGGGGCAAAAAAATAGTGATCAGTATATTTCAAGCGAAATATTTCTTCAGACGCTGCTTGAAGATAACAGTCGTTTGAGCAAGCTGGTGGCAAGTTTTGGCGATAAGTCCAAAGCCATTGACGTCATATCTGCCGTGCGTGGGGGTGATTCTATTTCCGATGCAAAGGCTGAGGAGCAGCGAGAGGCTCTGGCAAAATACACTGTTGATTTAACTAAAGCGGCGGAGCAAGGCAAGCTCGATCCGGTGATAGGTCGAGATGAGGAGATTCGTCGCGCCATTCAAGTGTTGCAGCGTCGAACTAAAAACAATCCGGTTTTGATCGGAGAGCCGGGTGTCGGTAAAACCGCCATTGTTGAGGGTTTGGCCCAACGCATTATTAATGGAGAGGTGCCTGAGGGGCTAAAAAAGAAACGTGTTTTAACCCTTGATTTAGGCGCTCTGCTGGCAGGAGCGAAGTTTCGTGGCGATTTTGAAGAACGCTTAAAGGCTGTGCTCAAAGATCTAGCAAAGCAAGAGGGTGAAATTATACTATTTATCGATGAGCTACATACCATGGTGGGTGCTGGCAAAGCCGAGGGATCTCTAGATGCTGGCAATATGCTAAAACCGGCACTGGCTCGCGGCGAGTTGCACTGCGTTGGTGCTACAACCTTAAATGAATACCGACAATACATTGAAAAAGATGCTGCTCTGGAGCGGCGGTTTCAAAAAGTATTGGTTGAAGAACCTGATATTGATGACACTATCGCTATCCTCAGGGGACTCAAGGAGCGTTATGAGCTGCATCACGGTGTAGAGATCAGCGATGGCGCGATTATTTCTGCAGCGACACTGTCTCAGCGCTATATTACTGACAGACAGTTGCCGGACAAAGCCATCGACTTAGTGGATGAGGCAGGCAGTCGTATTCGTATGGAAATTGATTCTAAACCAGAGCAAATGGATCGTCTTGAGAGACGTTTGGTGCAATTGAAGATTGAACGTGAAGCCATCAAGAAAGATACCGACAAAGCGGCAAAAAAACGTCGTGATAAACTGGATGAAGACATTGATGAATTGGCAAAAGAGTACGCCGATTTAGAGCAAATTTGGACAGCTGAGAAGGCCTCTCTCCAAGATGTTGCTCACATAAAGAGTGAGTTGGAGCAGGCAAAGTCTGATTTGGAGCAAGCTCGTAGAAGTGGTGATTTGGAGAGAATGGCGCAACTACAATACAGTGTCATTCCAGAGTTAGAGAAGCAGATTTCATCGTCTGTTGATACCGAGCCCATGGACAAACAATTATTGCGTAATCGAGTAACGGAGGAGGAAATTGCCGAGGTGGTGGCACGTTGGACAGGTATCCCAGTAAGCAAAATGCTTCGTGTGGAGCGCGATAAATTGCTTAAAATGGAGGATGTTTTGCACCGCCGCGTTATGGGTCAAGATGAGGCTGTTCAGGCCGTTGCCAATGCGGTTAGGCGCGCTAGGGCAGGACTGGCTGATCCGCAACGCCCAAATGGATCATTTTTGTTTTTGGGTCCCACTGGTGTTGGCAAAACAGAATTGTGTAAAACCTTGGCGGATTTCCTATTTGATAGCGAGGACGCCATGATTCGTATTGATATGTCTGAATTCATGGAAAAACATTCGGTGGCAAGATTGATCGGTGCTCCCCCGGGTTATGTCGGTTATGAGGAGGGTGGTTACCTGACAGAAGCGGTGCGGCGCAGACCTTACTCAGTGCTATTATTGG